>Ga0315268_10009469_pt1 | contig 10100 bp, 14 predicted proteins | sample C1_top_MG_FD_204535 | JGI IMG/M metagenome (GOLD analysis project Ga0315268, IMG submission 204535) | Sediment microbial communities from Yellowstone Lake, YNP, Wyoming, USA - C1_top | ecosystem: Environmental > Aquatic > Freshwater > Lake > Sediment | place: USA: Wyoming | collected 2017-08-01 | reverse complement strand
AGCACTTCGCCAATGCTCTTTACCTCTCCCGACTATGAGCTTGTGGTAATGCCGATGTTTGCTGGTGAAAGCCAGAAGCCGACAGGCGAAGCACAGACCGCCGAGCCAGTCAAGGCAGAAGCCAGCCAGCCCACCGAGCCAGCAGCCGAGACCGCCGAGGTTAAGCCAGCCGAGACGGTAGCCGAGGAAGCCGAGAAAGCCCAAGCGGTAGCCGAAGCTGAAGCAATCGCCAAAGCCGAGAAGCCGAAGCGGAAGCGAAGCAAGGCAAAAGAACCAGTCGCCGTAGCCTAGAGCCTGAATTTGAACGCTTGAACTCAGAAAACAACCAACGCAAGAAAGCGGGGGAGACCCCGCTTTTTTGCTATTTTCAGGGGGTATTCCTGCCCCTTTGCGGGGATGGGAGTACCCCCTTTTTTGTGGCTAAAAGGGCAGTAAAGTGCCGATGCCCGATGGCAGTGCAGAGCACGATGGCAGGGACAGTATCGGCGGTTGCGTACTTTTGGAAGTCCACCTGGACAGTTGCACAGTACGAACCACAACCAAAGAGAGTAGGTGCTCCCATAAATTCACTATCAATTCAATTAGAAAGGAGGAAGCCAACTATGGCTGACAAGGACACTATTTTTGTCCTCAGCAGGGAAGATGTCGTCGGGTGTGCCAAGGAGATGGGTATCCCTGAAGAAGCGATAACTGATGACATTCTTGCCCAGGTTAAGAAGGGCGTGGAGTGGGGACTGGAGTGCTGGTCTGAGGTCGTGAAGGAAGCCATCAATATGGCTCTCAAGAGCTAGCCAGCTCACCAATATCCATTCCTGTAGGGGTTACTATGCCCAAAAATCAAGGAAAAGGAGGTGAAACAATGCCTATTAAGTGGAATGCGCTGATGGTTAGTGAGGCAGTGGGCATGGTCGAGGAATACGTCAACCAGGCTATAGAGCCACTGGAGCAGGCGAAGCTTGTCGCTACTGAAGCGAGGAAAATCCCCAACTTGCCAGGGTATATCGACCAGCACCTGTCCCGTCTCATCAGCGAAATCGAACGGGTTACTGGCGGGGTATTGTCCTGGAACCAGCAACCGTATCCAGGGAATGTCCGAGCAGCGATAAGCTCTGTCCGCGAGTCTATCCCAGGGGGAACTGTAGAAGCGGAGCGACAAAAGCTGGAAAACGGCAAACAGCTCAGCCTGGTGAGATAACGAAGCCAATTATGCCGGTAATTGAAGGGGTAACTATGCCCAAAATCTGAAAGGGAAAGGAGGAATTAGCATGACAGGTCAGATGGGTTTGTTTGACGGGGTGAAGCTTGCCGAACCTGAGCCGACCACTACTGTCAGGCTGGGACGGAAAGCCGCCCAGATACCACTCCGTAAGAAGCGGCGGGAAGCCATAAAGCGCCTTATGGAGATACTGGAAGAGTTAGAAGGGAAGGACATCTACATCGGCTCTTACGACGCCGGCGGACGCCACTTCTGGCTCGATAACCTGAAACTCACCAGACTTCAACTGGAATGGCATCCCAGCAGGCTTAAAAGCGACCAGACCTACATTCCCAGCGTAATCGTCCTTTGGGGAAGCAAATCGGCCTGCGTAAGGATATTCACCGATTACCTGGTAGCTGTCCGTAAGCAGGAGTACCAGGGCTACTGGCACTACCTGCTGGACTTCCGCAACGGCTTCTGGCAAAGCCCGATAGACAACTTCAGGTCGCACTATGCCTGCTTGCACATAACCAGGTTCAAGGACTAAAAGCACAATCCCAGCTTTGAAGGAGTAACTATGTCCAAAAAAGGAGGTGATAACAATAGATACGTTATTCGTAATCAACGCTGTTTTTAACACCGGTCAGATCGTGGCCACGAGAGGAGTTTACGACCTGGCTTGCCAGAATCTCGACTTTGCCCAGTTTATCCAAAAGTCCCTTAATCGCCACGTCAAGGGCGATTGGGGAGACGTGGATGACGAGGATAAACAGACCAACGACCAGGCGCTCAAACAGGACACTCGCCTGTTGTCGGCTTACAACGATGACCGCTTCCCCAAAAACGGGGTAGCGACCATCTGGATAATTACCGAGGCTGACCGGAGCGCCACCGCCATTCTCTTCCCCGATGAGTATTAGCCAATCTAACGTATCAAAAATACGAGTAAAAGGAGGGTCACTATGTCTAAAAATGTTGACTCGATGATAGACGACCTTGTCGGCACCTTAACCGACCCCATCATCGTATACCCGGGTGGTTGGGGAGATAGTCTCCCCGAATGGCTGAAGAACGCCATTACCCTGGAGAGGTTGACTGAAAACATGAAGGTAACAAAGGGAGAGCAGCCCACGGGGACGGATGCAGAAGCCTGTGCCTATCTCAATACGGCTTCGCTGACTATGCCAATGGATGGCGACTGGAGCCAAATCTACCTCTATGTCGCCGGGAAGACTTACACACGGTGGCGGAAGGGTGAGATGCCTGACGACATTCGGGTAGAATCGCTCACTAACCAGCAAATGGCCGACCTGAACCGACTCAAGGAATGGCTCTACCGCCGTCGTACAACGGCTAGGCAAGAAGTTGATCGGACTGAAAGACGCCAGCAGAAAAATGAGGATGTAGCTAACCGAAAAGCGGAACAGCCTGCATTATTTGAATTCTAAAACATTGGCCTACGGACAAGGGGACTGGGAAGTTTTTCCCAGTCCCCTTTTTTATGCTCCAATATTGCGTATTTTGCGCGGCGTCTGTCCGGAGGGAAATAAACCTTGTGATAACTAAACTCAAGGTGGAAACGTGTTCTTTAATTCTTTTTTCCGGGAATAGAGCCAGAGCGGAACGTAGGCCGCGAGCGCGGAAAACCCGATAAAGGTAGGCAGCCAACCGAGGGAATAACCGTTTAAGAATATTAGACCAATGAAACACAGGGGCAGTGTGAACAGACCATAAAACAAGGCTATGAAAATCCAACCGGCAGGTGCCCTGAAGGACCGGACAACATTTTTCAGGTTAGCGTCACGTTTAGCCTTAACATACGAGAACAAGGTTACCCCGTGAGCAAGCATGTACCCGAAACAAGATGCGGCCACGATAGCTTCTGGAGATCCTACCAGAATCAGAACCAAATTCAGCAGAACTATAGCCATCATAGCAATCACCGGAGTGCCATATTTGTTGGTCCTGGCAAAGACCTTCGGCAAATTTCCCGATATTGACATGGAGTACATAGTCCTGGAAGCGGTCAAAGAAGCCATTTGAATGAGCAATACCATAGCAGCAATAAGCATAGCTATCGTCATGTAGGTTCCGACAGGGCCAAAAGAAACCTTTGCCAGAGGTAGCAGGGGAGACAGTCGTTCGGCGAGGATTCCCTCAACTCCCAGGGTACCTGTTGCGGAAGCCTGCACGATTGAATAAGTGAAAAAACTAACTACACCGCAGGCAAAGAGTGCTTTGGGCAGGTCACTCCCAGGTTTCTTATACTCAGGACCATAGACCGCTGCCGCCTCCGAGGCACAGGCGCTCCATTCTGCCATGCCGAAAATCCCGAACATCAACGCCAGATGGAAAGGATCCCATTTCCACGCTACCGGCAACCAGTTCGTCGTGATGTTGCTCAGTTTGAAAGCTCCGTTTATGAGGGGAGCAATGGTAATGATAAAAAGAGGTATTAGTGAAACTAATGCCAGCAAGTAAGCAAGTTTGGCGCTGTTGCCAAGTCCACGGTAGTTTACCAGGAAGACGCCGAGGAAAACCAACCCGCCGATTACCAGAGACGAAATGGCCCCACTCCAGGCGACTGTAACCGGTACTAGCTGAGTTAAGTATGTAGTAATCTGTAAGGCGAATATGGCGGGCACAAACCCCCAACCTACGAGATATCCCCATGCGCTTAATCCGCCGATGAACCTCAGGCATGGGGATCTATTCGATCCCTTACAGAGAATAGCTTGTGCGTAGCCTGGAATCCCGGTGGCGTTCGGGAACATAGTAGCCAGTTCAGCGTAAGCTACATTCTGCAGTGTTCCCTGAATCACAGAGAATATCCATATAAAGATTGCCGAAGCTCCCATCAAGTAGGTAAAGAAGCCTATTGAAGGAAGGATCAATATCGGAGCACCTAACGCGGAAGCCAAACCCTGCTTCCAATCGATCATTCTTTTTAATTGGTTATTCGAGTCAGACGGGATAGAAGCGAACCGGATTGTTTTAAACACTTTCTTATTATGGAGAGCGCTCTCATTAAAAGCAACTGTCTGACATGATAATAGCTGACACTTCAGCTAAGGGTACCGGGGTGGCAATTATAAATTGAAATAGTATTATCAAACTGTGATTGCGAAGGTTTGAGATTTTTCGGCAATAGACAGAAACCAGAATCAAGCAATGGTTAGGAAATTACCTGAATGAGAAGTCAAGAAGCTTCTGATTCCTGTTCGAGAAGAAACAGTTTATCCCTAGCAGGCGATGCGAACCTCAATATTAATACTCTAGTTTGAAGCTCTTCTCAAAAGTTTTACCTTTTGAACGGAATGGTGGACTATTGCTTGCAAAATGCACACAAGTTATAGACAAAAGTTTACTAGATATTCTCTGAGTGTTCTATGTTCGTAAACATTCATAGGTTATAATCCGAACTTTTTGAAAGCCTCGTATTTGGGGAAGTCAATGGCCAAAGTAAATATAGCCGAAAATCCCAAGACAAAAAGGACCTGATAAGGAGTCAGCGGGGTAATAATTAGATCGAAGCTTTGGTTCAAGTCCGGCATGGTGTACGATTCTCGATTTACCATGTAGGCTGACATTTGTCGAAGTTAAGGATCTCGCTCGCTGCTTTGTATCCTGGCGGGCTATAGCGATCTCTGAGACAAAATAGACCGCATTCTTTCATGACGTCGAGCATGCTACCCGTTCCCATATGCATAGGAAAGACTGATAGGATCCCATCTCCTTTAAGCACTCTACTCAGCTCTTCGAGTAATGCCCGCCGGTTGCCTATTTCGTGCATCACATCATATACTAATATTACGTCTACACTCTCGTCTTGCAGGTTTGTGTTTGGCTTTGATCTGTCCGAGAGGACCGTTTCTATGTTAGTCAATTCTTCCTTGTCTGCTCTCTCCTTGATGCGTTCTAAGAGGTCAGAGCGCGCTTCAAAAGCATACACCTTTCCTTGCTTGCCAACTATCCTGGCACTCGGAATTGTAAAAGTGCCTGAACCGCAACCGTAATCCACTATAATTTGTGCCTTTCTGACGCCGACTTTCGTGAGCACCTCAGTAGCATGGTCCGTCAGCCACTCCCTGAATTCCATCTCGCCTGGCAGCGTTTCCGGCATCTTCCTTACCACGAGATTCGTTCCCCGCAGCACGACTCCATTAAGCTGTCTAATAGCCTCTTCCCCATCTTCTTCGCTTAATATCTTCACTATAGCGAAACCTCTGGATTTACCAGACTCAATATCCCTGATGATCGTGACCAATTGAACCGGGCAGATGCTCGAGAAAAGCTCCACTATGTTTTTTTCTTTTGTATCGTTAGACAGCCCACCAACGTATAACTGCATAGAATACTCCTTAGAGCTTCATATGTGCCGGGTCACTAGGGCAGCGTAAATTGCGTGCCCGCATTGTTTAGAGAGAAGGCATCCGGAAATTCGCTAGCCAGTCTCGACGAGGCAAAGAATCCAGTGCAGTGAGATACGCCAAGTTTCTGAATACCGGCTTCTTTGAGGTCGGCTATAGTTTTCGTGATTCTTTCTGTAGAAGCACGGTATAAATGAGTTCCACCGATAACAGCATACACCAGTTCCTGGCCGGTCAGCTTTTGAGCGTGGCGCAACGTGTTGACTATGCCATGATGAGCACAACCTAAAATCAGCACCAGGCCAAAATCCGATTGGATGGTTAAGGCGAGGTCATCGGTGAGTGGATCAGCGCAGAGGACAGATCCCATCTTCACAAGAAGGTTGTCTTCTATTATCTCATAGCCAGAAAGCATTGGGATTTCCCCGCTGGTTATGACGTGCTCGTTTATGCTGACAGGTTCTCTTGACAGGTTGAAGCAGGCTCCCAGGCTCTCCAAAGATTCCTGGCTGAATGGTGTGCCGCTAAATTCGTCTCTCGTGTCAAAATGGGTATATTTGCTCGCCCACATATCGGGATGAGCGATTACATTTACTGGTTTTTTCTTCCTTCTCAAGATGTCGCGCAAGCCTCCGGTGTGGTCGCGGTGCCCATGGCTAAGCACTATGGTGTCAATAGTATCGAGGTCAATGCCCAGTAACTGAGCATTATATACCGCCGAGAATCCCCATCCCGTATCCATGAGAATCCGGGTTCCATCCACCTCAATAAGGATACTGAGTCCCCACTCGGCAAGGAAACCATGATTTGCCGTGTTCTCACTGAGTGTAGTTATACGTATTTCCATGGCTTCTCAATCTCCTTGCCCGCCTATGGCTTGGACTCGGTTTGATATTTTTCAATTTTACTTGTGGGCAGATGTTCCTTGAACTGGTCAATTATGAACTGAGAAGCAGCGAAACCTTCACCCCGATGGGCTGAGGCTACGGCAACAACCAGATTTATCTCGCCGACCCTAAGCTTGCCTATCCTGTGGGATATGGCGATGTTTTCCAGTCGCCAGCTTTTCCTGGCTTGTTCAGCAATCCCTTGCAATGCTTTCTCGGCGTTTCCTTTGGAGTCTTGGTACTCTACGGAAAGAACTGGTTTGCCCTGAGAGTAGTCACGAATCACGCCCACATAAGTAACCACGCAGCCACTACTGTTAGTCTTGGCCCTGCTCACCACCTGCTCTGGGGAGATTGTCTCTTTGGTAATTTCGATCATAGTCATTTGTTCTTAGAAGAAACTGCAGCCGGAGTTACCTGCACCAGAGATTTCCCCAGACTTGCGATAATTTCCGCGTCGTAAACTTCAATATTACCTTCATCACAGAGTCGGGCAAGCTGTGGGTCTATCGGCAACTGTCCCAGAAGCGGCGCACCGGCAGCTTGGGACATCTCTTCTCCCCGGCTCTTGCCAAAGATTTCAATTTTCTTGTCTATTTCGGGTACGTACAGATAGCTCATATTCTCGATGACGCCAAGAATGGGCTTCCCCATCTGCCGGGCCATGTTAACAGCTTTGCGGACAACCATGGCGGTTAAATCTTGCGGAGTAAAAACAATGATTATCCCTGATATCGGCAGGGTCTGTAATACAGTAAGAGGCGCATCTGCCGTACCCGGAGGCAGGTCAACAATTAGATAGTCAAGTTTACCCCAGAGTACCTCTTCCCAGAACTGAGTAATCGCTCGCCCAATGAGAGGGCCACGCCAGATGACAGCGTCATCCTCGCTCGGTAGGAGAAGGTTTATGGACATAACCTCGATGCCAGACTTGGATGAAACCGGCAAGATACCGCTATCGCTGCCTGCCGGCCGGGCGCTGATGCCAAACATTTTGGGGATGCTCGGCCCGGTAATATCTGCATCCAGGATACCAACCTCGTAGCCCTGGCGCCTGAGTCCTATGGCTGTTAATCCGGCCACCAGAGACTTGCCCACACCTCCCTTGCCGCTCATTATGGCAATAACACGGCCCACTTCGTTCAGGTCTTTGGGTTTACCTTCAACAAAGCTGACATTTACTTCTCTTAAACCGGGAAACTTACTAGTACTCGCTTTGACTTTCTCTTTGAGCCATTCCTGTGCCTCTGATTCCACTGCCGCAGAGGTAAGTGTGATGTCGACCTTACCATCAGCGGTACTGATGTCACGGACCATGTTCATTTTCACCAGGCTGCGCATGACGCCGGGTACAACTATGCTATCAAGCTCTTGCATTATATGTTCACGTGTTGGCATTGTATGTCCTCCAAATAGATTCCACACTTTTTAGTGATTTAATGCAACCTCTCCATCAGGTTAGGTAGTTTGCCTTCCAGATAAAGCTTAACTGCCTGATCGATGTCTTTGACATCCGTAATGATAGGTTCAATATTGAAGCCCTTTAAGCTTTCATGAGCTCCCCAGCCCATCCCACCGGCGATAAGCACCTGGCAGTCGGTTATGTTCCCGGCCATCGAAGCGTGAGTTTGTTGAGCACCAGCATCAAAACCATGCCTCTGCCCTGGAGTCGAGTGTTCCTCGTGATGCCCCCCAAGACTATGATGTCCCGCCTTGGGTCTGGTCTCCTTGCTTACTACTTTGCCATCTTCGATTGTAACCACAACATACAATCGTGCCATTCCGAAATGCTGGCTGATGGTTTTTTCGTCTTCTGATATAACTGCAATTTTCATGTTACCTTGTTCTCCTCTAAACTTATTCCAATTTATTTTGTTATCAAGTGTTGTTACATTGTTAGTTCCTACTACCGGGCTTTCAGACACAGATTCAATTTGTTGGTTGCTTAGCTCGTAATTACCCCCTTCTATCCGTAGAGCCTTACCCGAAAGTAGGCTATCGGCTATTTTTCTCCGTGCAGAAGCCAGAACACGCTGATAGGTTGGCCGTGAGACATTCATCTCGTGTGCACACTCAACCTGCTCCAGACGCTCCATGTCCCGAAGGCGTATCGCCTCTATCTCTTCAAGTGACAGGCAATTCTCTTCCAGAACTCTCATCGGAATGCCAGCCGGCTTAAAGTAGGTCACACCCGGCATAAAACATATTCTGCGACACTTACAAGGTCTTGACATACTCTTATCTCTTCACCTATTATGAGCATATGCTCATAATAATGATAGCAAATCACAACTCAGCATGTCAAACTATTGCGAGGAAGATAGATGACAAAAGAAAAGAATAATACTTGTATCGTTAACTAACTGCGGTGTCTGTGGACGGCCGCTGGTGTACGCCACTGAACCTCGGGTACTCAACTGTAACCTCTGCGGGAAAGAGGAGCACACTCTCATCTATTGCCCCGCCGGGCATTACGTTTGTGATGCTTGCCATAGTAAGGCGGCCATTGACGTTCTACGCCAAATACTAGAGACTACCTCCGCCAGTGACCCACTTGATATTCTAGAACAGGTGATGGCCCATCCATCGGTACCCATGCACGGCCCTGAGCACCACACCATGGTACCGGCCGTTATCATTGCTGCCATTCGCAATGCAGGGTACCCCGTGCCAGACGGAGCTATCGAGAAAGCATTAGAGAGAGCGAGCAAGGTGCCTGGCGGTTGGTGTAGCCTTTACGGCGACTGCGGGGCGGCAGTAGGAGTGGGCATTGCCGTAAGTGTATTGACGAACGCCACTCCACTCACAGGCAAGCAACGGTCGCTTGCATTAAGGGCAACTTCATTTGCTCTAGCTCGGATGTTGGATGATCAACCACGATGCTGCAAACGGGCATCACGCATTGCAGTCGAGGTTGCAGTAGACTTTTTGAAAGAGCATCTCAACATAATTCTACCCAAGTCAAAGAAGCCTCGTTGTACATATTCACCACGCAATAAGCAATGCGCCCAAGAACAATGTCCATTCTATGATTATAGCGACAACGCGGAAATACTCAGAGACGCCAAGTCCCAGGTTGACCAGCGGAAATCTTTAAAAGACTAGCTTGAAGACCTTCTCAAAAGTTTTACCTTTTGAACGGAATGGTGGACTTTAAGAGACTCGAACCTTTACGGTGTTGCCTTACATACACAGTCCTACTTTTGTATATATTAAATGAATGATTTAACCATTTCCTAAATCTTTGGAATCCGCTTAATTGTATCAGCCACCAGGTTAAAGTATACTGCTTAATTATGAAGACTATTTGCTACTGTTTTAACTACACCGATGCCGATATTATTGACGATGTTCTTAAAAATCAGGGGCGCTCTTTAATCGAGGAAAGAATCGCTGAGGCTAAGAAGAGCGGGACCTGCCAATGCGATATTAAGAACCCGAAGAAAAGGTGATGTCTTCCGGATGTCCACCGTGTAGTGGCAGAAGCTAGAAAGTCTCTAAACGATAAAGAGTCAAGGTGAGACTCTAAATTTTAAGGCTGAAGGTCAAATCGAAGTCCTTGCCAGTACTACCTATTGATACCTCGGCTCCACCAAGTGCTTGCAGAAATATAGCAGAAATTAGCCAAGCGCTTGCAGGAATTTC
>Ga0315268_10009468_pt1 | contig 10101 bp, 6 predicted proteins | sample C1_top_MG_FD_204535 | JGI IMG/M metagenome (GOLD analysis project Ga0315268, IMG submission 204535) | Sediment microbial communities from Yellowstone Lake, YNP, Wyoming, USA - C1_top | ecosystem: Environmental > Aquatic > Freshwater > Lake > Sediment | place: USA: Wyoming | collected 2017-08-01 | reverse complement strand
TAACGGTCGTGAACCTCATGGGCGCGCCCGGGGCCGGCAAGACCACGTTGCTCGAGCGCACGATCCAGGCGCTGAAGCCGAGCCTCAGGATCGGAGTGATCGAGGGGGACATCGTCGGATCGGATGACGCTGAACGAATCAGCGCCCTCGATATTCCCGTGGTCCAGATCAATACCGGTGGGGCCTGCCATCTCGACGCGAACATGATCAGCGAGGTGCTGGACGATCTGCCGCTCAAGGAGCTTGATCTGCTCATCATCGAGAACGTCGGCAACCTCGTGTGTCCGGCTGAGTTCAAAGTGGGCGAGGACGCAAAAATGATGGTCCTCTCTGTTGCGGAAGGACATGACAAACCGCTCAAATATCCTCTGATGTTCCGCGAATCATCGGCGCTGGTGATCAACAAGATAGATCTTTTGCCGTATATGAACACGGATATCAACAAGATAAGGAACGACGCACTGGCACTCAATCCGAAGCTGAAGATCTTCGAGGTCTCCTGCGCCAAGGGCACGGGCATCGACCAGTGGGCCCAATGGTTGAGCGCGCTCAGATCATAGTCAGGGGCATTGTTCAGGGCGTCGGCTTCAGGCCGTTCGTCTTCAACCTCGCGGGGTCCCTTGGCCTCAAGGGATACGTGACCAACACGAGCGAGGGTGTGCTTATCGACCTCGAAGGCGTGCGCCTTGCCGAATTCGTCCGTCATCTCCGTACTGCTGCGCCGCCGCTTTCCCGGATCACCGATATCACTATATCCAAACTCCCTGTCCTCGGCTACGATGATCTTCACATCCGCACCAGCATTGACCTTGCTTCGAATTCGCCGTTCACCCTGGTTTCGCCCGATGTTGCGCTCTGCGACGACTGCTTGCAGGATATGCTCGATCCTGTAAATAGGCGGTATCTGTATCCCTTCATCAATTGCACGAACTGCGGTCCGCGCTATTCCATTACCAGGTCCGTTCCGTATGATAGGCCGAACACGACCATGGCAGTGTTTACCATGTGTCCTGACTGCCTCAAGGAATACGAAGATCCGCGTAACAGGAGGTTCCACGCGCAGCCGAATGCATGCGCGGTCTGCGGGCCGAAAGTACAGTTCAAAGTTCAAAGTTCAGAGTTCAAAGTGGAGGCACAGCTTAATCCGATACAGCTGGCTATTTACCTGCTCAAGAGAGGCGGCATTGTCGCGATAAAGGGGCTCGGAGGGTTTCACCTGGCCTGCGATGCGGAGAACGAAGCCGCGGTCGCAACGCTCCGGGAACGGAAGAGAAAGAGCAATAAGCCGTTCGCGGTGATGGCGCCGTCTGTTGATGCGATCCAGTGTTTTTGTGACGTATCGTTGGAAGAAGAGCAAACGCTGATTTCGATCAGAAGGCCGATCGTCCTGCTGCGCAAACGTGAAGGGTCGGCCCTCTCGCAAGCCGTGTCCCCGAACAACCAATTCATCGGATGCATGCTGCCGTACACACCGCTGCATCATTTGTTGTTTTATCATCCTCTGGAGAAAGGGAAACCGGAACCTGAGTCTCATTTCAAGGCTTTGGTCATGACCAGCGGTAATTTGTCCGAAGAACCGATCATCCATGACAATAAGGAGGCCGTTGAGCGACTTTCCGGCCTGGTAGACGCATTCCTGATGCATGACCGGGACATCTTCATGCGGGTGGATGATTCAGTCGTAAGAGTTCAGAGTTCAGGGCTCAGAGTTCAGAAAGAGAACCACACGGATAATTCGGTTGTGCAACGGACCGCTCATTCCTACTCTGAACTCAGAACTGTGAACTCTGAACTATCCTTCCTCCGCCGCTCCCGCGGGTATGCGCCGGACCCGATATTGCTTCATGACGATGGCCCCGAGGTACTTGGCTGCGGTGCTGACCTGAAGAATACATTTACGCTTACCAAGGGGGGCTTTGCCGTTCCGAGCCAACATATCGGCGATCTGGAGAACTACGAGACTCTGAGGTTCTACGAGGAATGTCTTACGAGCCTGAGTTCCGTGTACCGGGCTGATCCAGTTGCGATAGGCCACGATCTGCATCCAGGGTATCTATCGACCCGGTGGGCGATAGATCGAGGGGCAGGGAAGGGCGTACCTTGTTATGGCATTCAGCACCATTACGCACATATCGGTTCTGTCATGGCGGAACACGGATTGACCTCAAAGGTCATCGGCGTGGCCCTTGATGGAACAGGGTATGGCACGGACGGCAATCTCTGGGGCGGCGAGTTTCTTGTAGCGGATATAGAAGGATTCGACCGCGCAGGCCAGTTCGCATATGTTCCGCTTCCGGGCGGCGAGACCGCGATCAGAGAACCATGGAGGACTGCAGTCGGTTATCTGTTGAACTCCGGAGCTGCAGCGGAAAGTCTTCTCGCGCTGTCCGGATTTGCTGAACGATACGACCGGCAAGAGTTTGATCAGGTTGTGAAGGTAGCGCGTTCAAGGGAGCTTTCCCCCCTGTCGTCGGGTGCGGGCAGGTTGTTCGATGCGGTGGCTGCGCTTATGCAGGTATGCGATCGCAACACGTTCGAAGGCGAGGCTGCTATGGTACTGGAAGCGCTCACCCATGGCAGGGAGAACGGCGAGTACGTGGTTGAGATCAAACAGCAAACAGGCTATACTGTGGTCGATTTCAGTGCAGCGATTTCGGGGGTCCTTCGCGATAAAGAACGTAGCGTTCCTCAAGAAACCATTGCAACGAAACTCCATAACACCGTGGCATCGGTTATCAGGACCGTTGTTCGGAGAATAAGTGAACGGACAGGCATCCGGGATGTTGCATTGAGCGGCGGTACATTCCAGAACCAGTATCTTTTGAACAGGATCGTCCCGCTGCTTGCTTCAGACGGTATGAATGTCATGCTGAACAGACAGGTACCCTGCAATGACGCCTGCATTTCTCTTGGCCAGGCGTATCTGGTAAGGGAAAGACTGAAAAAGTCAGGAGTCAGAAGTTAGCAACTAAGGAATCAAATTCTACTTACAACAGCAAGAATATTATTGCCACAGAGCGCACAGAGGACACAGGGAACGGCTTGAATGTAAAATGGAAATCCGCCGATTTTCGCTTCTCTCTGTGTTCTCGGTGACCTCTGTGGCTAAGAAGCTTCCGGCTTGTCCGGGTCAGGAGTGAGGAGTTGCTATGAAACAGATGCTTGACGAGCTGCATGCTCTCGCGAAGGAGATCAACCGGCCGCTGAAACTTATGGAGGTCTGCGGCACGCATACGGTGGAGATCTTCCGGCATGGGATACGGGACGTTATTCCGAAGAACATCACTTTGTTGAGCGGACCCGGGTGTCCGGTATGCGTGACCTCGGTGCGCGATGTGGATGCGGCGATCGCCATTGCGAAAGATCCACGGGTGGTCCTTGCGACCTTCGGGGATATGATGCGCGTCCCGGGCGGAACCGAGTCGATGCTTGAAGCAAGGTCCGAAGGCGCGGATGCGCGCGTGGTCTACTCCCCGATGGATGCGCTGATGCTGGCGCAGAAAGAACCGAACAAAGAAGTCGTTTTTTTCGGGACCGGGTTCGAAACCACCTCGCCGCTGATCGCGGGTACGATAGCGCATGCCGAAATGGCTGGAACAAAGAACTTCACCGTATATGCGGCCTTTAAGCTTGTACCGCCTGCATTACAGGCATTGCTCGAATCACCGGATGTTCTGGTAGACGGGTTCATCCTTCCCGGGCATGTCAGCACCATCATCGGCAGGAAACCCTATGAGTTTGTCGCAACCCGATACAAGAAACCGTCCGTGATCACGGGTTTTGAAGCCAAGGAGATCATCGAAGGCATCCTCATGATCGTGCGCCAGATCGCACAAAAGAGGGTCGAGGTGGAGATCCAGTATCGGAACGTAGTAAAGGAAGAGGGCAATCCCCGGGCTGTTGCACTCCTGCAAACCTATTTCGAACCCGCGGATGCGTACTGGCGGGGCATCGGCGTCATTCCCAAAAGCGGACTCAAACTCAGGGATAAGTATGCTTTATTCGATGCGGATAAGAAGTTCGCGCCGCCTGTGTCTAACGCGAAAGAACCGGAGCTTTGCTCCTGCGGAGATATTCTCAGGGGCGTGAAGATCCCGACCGAATGCCCGCTCTTTGGCACGGGATGTACGCCTGACTCCCCGGTCGGGCCATGCATGGTCAGCACCGAAGGGAGCTGCGCAGCATATTACAAATACGGAGAATATCATGGATAGGGTCCTTCTCGGCCACGGCAGCGGCGGCAAGCTTATGCATCAATTGATCACCGAACATTTCAGCCCTGCCTTCGGCATCCAGGGAGCTGGCGATTCGGCGATCGTGAGCGTGCCGTCCTGCAGGCTCGCGTACACCACCGATTCCTACGTGGTTACGCCATTGTTCTTTCCGGGCGGGAATATCGGCGAACTTGCCGTGAATGGCACGGTCAACGACCTAGCGGTTGCAGGAGCTGATCCCTTATTTCTGACCACGGGTTTTATTATTGAAGAAGGGTTTCCATTAGCCGACCTGAAGGCCATTGTTGCATCAATGTCCGCTGCCGCGCAAAAGGCGGGAGTGAAGATCGTTGCAGGTGATACGAAGGTCGTAAACAAAGGCAAGGCAGACGGCATTTTTATCAATACCTCCGGGGTCGGCGTGGTACCCGAAGGAAGAGATATTTCAGCAGCCGGAATAAAGGCGGGGGACAAGGTCATTATCAGTGGAGAGATCGGTTGCCACGGCATTTCCGTTCTTGCAGAGCGCAACGGGCTTACGTTCGATCCTCCTATTGTGAGCGACACGCGGGCATTAAACGGTTTGGTAAGCGCAATGTATGACTCGACATCCGAGATCCATTTCATGCGCGACCCGACGCGCGGCGGACTTGCCACGACGCTCAAGGAAGCGGCGCTGGAATCCGGACTTTGTATCCGCATTCAGGAAAAAGCCCTGCCTGTGCCGCAAGGAGTGCAGGGGGCTTGCCGCCTGCTCGGGCTTGACCCTCTCTTTGTTGCGAACGAGGGAGCGTTGATCGCAATCGTAGCCGCAGCAGTAGCAGAACAAGTCGTTGCGGCCATGCGGCAACACGAACACGGAAGGTCTGCTTCTATTATCGGAGAAGTCGCTTCCGCACCTTCGGGCATGGTTCTGCTCGAAACCGCAATCGGCGGCACCCGCATTATCGATATGCTCCAGGGAGAACAGCTTCCGCGGATCTGTTGAGGCATTCCGGTAGCATAGCGATTGTGTCCCTCCAGTTCATTCCCGCTCAGAACTACCCTGTCAAGCTGCATAATCCTTCTCCTATTGATGGCCAATGTGAATGCATTCCTGTAGAGTTTATGTTGAATTTGAGTTAATATATAGAACAACAAGAATGTGAACTGATAGAGTGTGAGAGCGTGAAAGAAAGGGGCTGAAAAACATGAAAGGATCCTTTATACGAATAGCGGGTTCAGCTTTGCTTTTTCTGGTTCTCTTGCCCGCAGGCAGTTATGCCGAATCCAGTCAATCAGCAAGTGAACAACCTCCCATTGCTCAACCGCTGGTACGGGAAGGAGATTTTGCTATACAGCTGGTTACCGCTCTGAGTCTGGGAGCTGCAGTCGGCGAAGCTGAGGCAGAAAGTGTGCTTGGAAATGCGGGTATTGCACCCCGCAACGGCTGGATCGCTGATTACCCGGTTACACCTGACATTATCGGAGAATTGTCGCTGTCAATAAGTACTGCGGCTGAATCCGGCACCCTGAAAATGGGGAAAAGCGAAGCTTTGCAGGCTTTTCAGAATGTAACGACCGGGATCGATCTCTCCGTCAGAGCCGGTATGTCCGGGCAGACGGTTCAGAAAGCGCCGGGTGCGAGTGTTGCGCCGAATGCGGGCGTGATAAACAACTACTACTACGATCAGGGACCTCCGGCGGTGACCTATTACACACCTCCTCAGGAGTATATTTACCTGTACGCGTGGGTTCCCTATCCGTTCTGGTGGTGGGATTTCTGGTTTCCCGGGTACTATATCCTGTCCGATTTTCACAGAGTCGTCTATGTACGCGACAGGCATGATCATGACAGATTTGATCGTGATCGGCGTGACCGTGTTAAAGTGATCTCGAACCATTTTGTGGATCACCGCGCAAACAAGGTTGTTCGGATCGATCCCGTGATGAGATACAACGGGAGAACCTCTGCGGGGATCGGTGCGCCGCGCGACGCACGGCGGTATATCTCACCGGGAGCTCGTGGACGGGACGAAACGATATTCAGAGGCGCACATGAGCAGCGCGATAGAACCGATGGAAGAAGAATAGCTCCGCCGCCTTCCCGTGGAGACAGGGATGATCGTCAACCCCGTGGCGGCGGTGGCGGCGATAAAAACCAGCCACAGGAAAGAAGAGAACGATAGTCAATAGCCGGGCACTGTATTAATACTGCGTTGCCCGGTTTATGTTCCGGGTATCCTGTTCTTGTCCTGAACCCGGCATTGACTGACTTCCCTGTCAAATTACCATTGACAGGCTTCATTTGCGAGGTATATCATAACCATCGAGAAGAAACACTGATAAGAATATCAAGAACCTAATACGATAAGAATGGAACATTAATGGCATCCATAGGGAGTCCTTTTGTTGTCATCGCGGCCATCTCACTGATTCTCGGCCTTGCTGCAGGCTTTATCATGCATCGGTCCGATTTCTGTATCGCAGGCATGTTCAGGGACCTGTTCCTATTCCGTCGCTTCGTGATGGTCAAATCCCTTGTTCTTCTCGTCGTGTCCAGCATGGTGCTTTTCGAAGCTGCTCGTCTTGGTGGGCTCCTGAATGTTCCTTTTCCGCTTCTCTATGCGCCGACCCCGGCAAATCTGATCGGAGGATTGTTGTTCGGGATTGGCATGGTCCTCGCCGGCGGATGTGTTGTGGGTACACTGTATAAAATGGGATCCGGAAGTGTTTTGAGCATGATCGCCTTTATCGGGATCATTTCGGGAAGCGGGCTGTACGCTGAATACCATCCAGCCTGGACAGCATTTGCCAGGAGTACGGTGCTGTTCCCGGGCAAAGTAACCGTTGCCCAGATACTCGGTATCGATCCACTGTTACCAGTGCTCTTTGTAGCGATCCCCGGCGCGCTGTTGTTGTTCACCTGGCATAAGAACGGCGAATTGACAAGACCATCTTTTGCTGCCGGTTATGTACAACCTCCCCGAGCTGCCCTGATGATTTCCCTGGTCAGCGCTGCCTCTTATGTCCTGATCGGTATGCCGCTGGGTGTTACGTCATCGTTCACCAAGATCGCCGGCTTTGCCGAGCGCATGTTGTTCAAGGATCATTTCGAGAGCCTCGCGTTCTTCAAGGCTGTTCCGCTCAATACGACCCATGCGTTGACCGGCGCTTTGCTTCAGGGGGGCGGAGGCCCGGTTCTTGATGCCCTTGCAATTATACAGTTCCCTCTGGTAATCGGCATCATTGCGGGGAGTGCGATCTCTGCATTTTTCCTCAAAGAGCTGAAGCTCCATTTCCGGGTACCGTTCCGCCAATACATACTGGCCGCAAGCGGAGGGATCATGATGGGGCTAGCGTCACGGATGGCCCCGACCTGCAATGTGTGGCACTTGATGGGAGGCCTTCCGATACTGGCGGTCTCGAGCATCCTGTTCCTCATTGGAATCCTTCCGGGAGCATGGCTTGGCGGCAAAGTGCTGGTGATGGTCCTTGAACACCGCTCTACGGAACTGAAATGAAACGGGCAAGGAGAAATGCATGGAAACCATAGAGTTTGATATCCGGGGACAGCTCTGTCCGGCAACGCTGCTGGTCGCTTTGAAAGAAGTGAATGCACGCGCAATGGACCTGAGAAAAGGCGCAGTGAAGCTCTGCTTCATGACGGACAATCGCGATGCAACGATAACCATACCGGAGTCTGCATCCAATATGGGATATGCGGTAACCGTGGATAAAAAAGAAGGGCACTACTGTATCATGATAACCGGCAAATAGGCGCTTATTCTCTGGGCCGGAGGAGCAACGGGGACAATGGGGTCAGATGAGAGCAAAACGCGGGAAGAACTTCTTCGGGAGGTGCAAGAACTCCGGGGGAAATACTCAACTGCGACACAGTATATCCGCCAGAAGGTCAACCAGCTGCTGAAGGTGATGGGCACGGCGCCGCTCCGGCCTGAGGAGCTCGACGATGCCACGCTGATCGAGCTCGATCCGATCAGCATTGTGAGCGATTCCTTTGCTCAGGTGTTGGGACATCTCAAAGAAACGAACGACGCACTGCGCATCGCGCATGACGAGATCACCGCTGTCTTCAATTCAGCCGGCATGGGCATTCTAGTCGTTGACCGGGAGCTGTCCATTCTGGCGCATAATAAACTGGTCGAAGAACAATTCAGCGCGGTTCCTGACGCCATGGGGAAACTATTCTGCCACCAGCTGGTATGCCATCAAGATCAGCCGGAAACTTCCTGCCCGGCACTAATTGCGTTGAAAACCGGCACGATCTGTCAAATGGACCTGACGTTCGGCGGCCGGCACTATAATGTTGTAGCAACACCGATCAGAGACAAAAGCGGTGAGATATCGCAGATCGTGCTGGCCTATATGGATATGACCGAGCGCATTCGCGGCCAGGCAAGTCTCAAGGCCAGCGAGGAACGCTACCGGGACCTCTTTGAGAACTCCACTGACCTGATCCAGATCGTCGGCGCCGACAGTACAATCAAGTATGTCAATAGGGCATGGTTGCATACGCTTGGTTACCAGGAGCAGGAACTTCCTGGAATGTCGATTTTTGATATCGTACACCCGGATTGCGAGGATTGCGGTCCTGAATTCAAGAGCGTAGTGTGCGGTTTCAAGGATGGAAGGTTCGAAACCTCGTTCATTACCAAGGATAAACGCAAGATCATAGTTGAAGGAGATGTGACGGCCATCACGGAAGGTAATAGGTTTATCGGTACACGGGGGATCTTTCGCGATATTACTGAACGCAAGCGGATCGAGGAGCTGATCGCGGCTGAACGGGAGCAACTTGCCGTGACCCTTCGGAGCATCGGTGACGGCGTTGTCACGACTGATATTCACGGAAATATCGTACTGATCAATCAGGTTGCGGGTCAGTTGTCCGGATGGGATCAGGCTGCCGCATGCGGCAAACCGATAACGGAGGTGATCATCCTCGAGGACGAAGCGACCGGAGCACGACGCACCTGCCCCATCGACACCGTGCTTAAGACCGGTGTGATCTGCGAGCTCGAAGGAAATGCCGTCCTCGTATCGCGCGACGGCGCCAGGCGGCTGATCAACGACGGCGTTGCGCCGATCCGTGGCGCCGACAATACGATCAGGGGTGCCGTTCTTGTGTTTCGGGACATTACCGAGAGAAAAAAGCTCGAGGACCAGCTGCGCCAATCCCAGAAAATGGAAAGCATCGGACAACTTGCAGGTGGCATTGCCCATGACTTTAACAACATATTAAGTGTTATTCTCGGCTATGGAACCTTTATCCTCAGGAAAATGACGAAGGACGATCCTCACCGTTCGAACATCGAACACATGCTGGAAGCAGGGAACCGCGCAAAGCACCTGACAAAAGACCTTCTTTTATTCAGCAGAAAACAGCTCACCGATAAAAAGCACGTTGATTTGAACGAAGTTGTCCGAAAGGTTGAGAAATTCCTCAGGCGTGTTATTGGTGAGGATGTAGAGTTCAGGACGACGTTTCACGAATATTCGCTGCCCATTCTCGGAGATGCGCATCAGCTTGAGCAAGTCTTGATGAACCTTGCCACGAATGCGCGGGACGCGATGCCGGCAGGAGGCACGTTCACGATCTCCATGGAACGCGTGCGGCTCGACGCCAGGTTCATCTCTGCCCACGGTTTTGGCAAACTGGGAGACTATGCGCTGATCAAGGTTTCGGACACCGGCATCGGCATGGATACGGTCACGCGGGAACATGTGTTCGAGCCCTTTTTTACGACCAAGGAGGTCGGGAAGGGAACCGGTCTGGGGCTTGCGGTTGTGTATGGGATCATTAAACAGCATGAAGGATTCATCCAGATGTACACAGAACCGGACCGCGGCACCACGTTCAAAATGTATCTTCCGATCATCAACG
>Ga0315268_10009467_pt1 | contig 10102 bp, 4 predicted proteins | sample C1_top_MG_FD_204535 | JGI IMG/M metagenome (GOLD analysis project Ga0315268, IMG submission 204535) | Sediment microbial communities from Yellowstone Lake, YNP, Wyoming, USA - C1_top | ecosystem: Environmental > Aquatic > Freshwater > Lake > Sediment | place: USA: Wyoming | collected 2017-08-01 | reverse complement strand
GTTTTGTTGGGAGCAAAGGAAATAAACAATGGATTTGGCTGGCTATCGATCGAGCAACAAAACAAATTGTGGGTTTTCATATTGGAGGCCGTGGGGAAGAGGATGCCAGGAAATTATGGGAATCTCTTCCAGCAGTTTATCGTCAATGTGCAGTTTGTTATACTGACTTTTGGCACGCTTATGAGAAAGTTATACCACGCTGTAGACACCGAGCTGTAGGCAAAAAAATAGGACAAACATGTCGTATTGAATGTACTAATTGTACCTTACGACAATGAATTTCAAGGCTGGTACGTGAAACCTTGTCGTTTTCAAAAATATACATCGAACGGGTGAATTTTAAACTCTTATTTTGACAGGATAACAGGATACACTGGATATAAATCCAATCCTGCCAATCCTGTTATCCTGTCCAAAAAGTTTAGTTTTAAGCCGTTTAAAGTATAGAAGATAACCATCTTCGAGCTATCAAATATTTTATCTTGAATTTCAACACAGCATTACTTGTTTAGCACTACCAATCAGCCAAGGTCTATCAAAATCTATCTCTGAACAGTTTTCTTTCCCTTTTGCAATTTCTCTTTCAACCGATCAGTCTCTCTGTCTCCTTCTTTCCATAAAACTTTTGGATCATATTGATCAATATTGTCTATCAGATCGGGATTGTTTATAAAACCGGAAGATGTCTCTCTCATTCTCTGAGAACCGGCAGGTTCATGGTAATCAAGCCATTTTATTTTATAATCATAGCTTGATACCTCACTCGGATAAAGCATTATTGAACATGTTGTAAAAGTCCCTGTTCCATGAGGCGATACTGCTGTATCCGTAGAGCCACCATCTGGCAAATCAATAGTTGTGCCTTTAATAGGATTCAAAGGTGCTATGCCGATGACACCGCCAGTCGAATCTTTCAGAATAAAGATTATATAACCATCCTTAGCTATGGCGGTCCCTGTATTTTTTACTTTTCCTGATAACTCCAAGAACCCGTCTCCGGTTTCAGAGCTTGATATTGAACCATCCACTATTAAATTGGCATCAGGGGAGGATGTTTCATCCTCCCTCCATTCAATGGCATAGTCATAATGGATGCCATATTTATAGGGAATATCTGTAAACAACATAAACGCACCAATATTATTAGGTTCCGTGGGTTCCAAGACCGCATTGTTTTCATAATCTAATGCGGTTATTGTTTTATTTGTTCCTTGTACATAGGTGAAGCTGGGATCTGACTCAATATTGTTCCCCTCGTTGTCTTTGAAGGTAAGGGTAATTTTACAGAAAGTTGCATCTATGTCGCCTGTGTTTTTTAACTCACCAAGCAGTTCGATATCTCCATCAGAATCTATGACTTCTCTTATACTGCCATATAATTCTACATTGGCCTTGTGGGTTGGTTGTGGTTGGTCATCAGTTGGTTGTGGCTGATCATCAGTTAGGTTATTATTATTACTACTACTGTTTTTAGTATTACTGGTTTCAGTATTACCGCTTTCTATTCCATATTTATCTTTTTTATCTTTCTCTTCGATACATCCATAAAGCAAAAAACTTGAGCATAGGAATAAACTAAAGCACAGCATTAATATGGTAACCCTTCGCATGATTTATTTTCCTTCCATAACCAGATCAGTTATTTTTATATTTTTCAATTAGTTAAAAAATGACGGATCATAAACCTGGCAAGGAGCAAAAGATACATCAGCATCCTTTAATGAGATCACCAAAGTAAGCAACCACGCATAAACATCTATAACATAATCACCCCCACTAAAGCCTCCCCATCAAGGGGGAGGGGATTAGGCGGGAGACAGTATTTGTTACAATTCTTTTTGGTCGGTCGCTTATTAAATTTTTTTCGTTGTATACGGTGCGTTACATGCGCTGCCTGTTAAGAAATAAAATTATCGTGGGGGCAGTACCCCTAACAAGGGCAGGTTTTTTATTCCCCCTCTTGTAAAGGGCAATGTCATTAATTTAAAGGCAAAATCTCCCCCCTTTTGTAAAGAAGGGCTGGGGGGATTTTGATAACCCCTTGAAAAATCCCCCTAAACGTTCATGGCCAAGGTTTGAATTTGGCCACCACCGAAGATGGAAATGGAATTTTGTAAAATATAATTCCCAAAGGCATTTCCATGGCAAATCCCCCTTTATAAACGGGGGACTTTAAAGGCATCTCGCGGGACCTTGAAGCTCCCCCTCCCGAAAAAACCTGCTCTTGTAAGGGACAGGACCCTCCTGGGCTTGATTTTGCCCAGTATCGGGGCGATCCCTGCCTACTGCACAGATAAGCACTGCACTGTGACAGGGGATCGCCCCTACAACTGGTCGGAAACCTCCTCCGGCCCTCTTAAACTTACAATGGTAGTGATTCTATATGGTAGTGATTCTATTTTGAATGAATCATAGTGTCATTCCGAGCGAGGCAAGGGACTTTGCTTTTGGAAAGCGAAGCGGGGAATATTGCTTTTGAGAATGATTAAGATCCCTGCTTCGTTCGGGGTGACAAGGGTAACAAGGCTAAAACAGGGTAACCGGGTGAAAAGGGTACAGGGCTGTCAAAATCAACGGAACCGTTCACCCCCCTTCTTTAACCCCTCCCCAAAAAGGGGATAGGAAGTTTAGAAGGGCATTGCTATTTAATACCCTCTCCCCCTTGGGGACAATGACATTAAGTAAGTAATAAGGGACGGACAATCAAAGTCCTCCATCCACAAGAGGACTTTGGGGGATTTGTCAAGGTATTGCCAACATTCTCCCCTGTCACTCTTTAGAAAAGGGGGGAAAATTCTTCTCTTAACTTAATGCCATTGCCCTTGGGGGGGAGAGGGTGGGGGGCTGTGTTATTACAACCAACAGGATGACCAGGATGACAAGGGTAATAGCGTGACAAAAGTCAGCAAAGCCAAATGGACGCGTAATGAACGCGGTCTGTGCTTAGATTAATATCAAAATTTGCTTTATATTTTCACCTTCTTAAAAATTCAATATTGTAATCATTAACCGATAATATACTCATTGGTTGATATTAATATAGCAGCATTCTAATCAATAGTCAAACTATATATTAAGAAAAATTAAAATAAAATTAAATACAGATTATTCAAGTGAGAATATAATGATTATGTATTTGAAATATAATGAATAGAAGAATTAACAATAAATACGATAAGATGGGTACAGATCAAGTTAGCGCACTTCGGTCGGACTTTGAAATGAGGGGGTGGCAGCCAACCCGTGGGGAATGACCTCCCGCAGAGGCGCAGAGAACGACCGAAAATGACCGAAAATGACAAATGATATCCTCTGCGTCTTCGCGTCTCTGCGGGAGAAATACCACATCGCCTGGGAAGCCGCATAAAAAAAATGGGAATTCCTCTACGATCAAGGTATCACTGATCAAAGTATCAGGTAAGGTAACAGGTAGGGTGGACTCAGCAGATGAAAGCTGCGTGTCCACTGCCACAGGGGATCCCTGCGCCACAGGGGTTCCCTGCAACATGGCACATACCAAATTTTAAAATTCAACCGCTCACAGCGTATTTGTGGGTAAATTATTATCTGTGAGATCCCCAAGTGCAAACCGCTATAGATGTCACTTATACAGCGAAGCCAGTTTATTTTCCGCTCCCTCGATCAACTCCTGGATAATCTCCTGAACGGGCTGCACTTTTTTGACAAAGGCTACACTCTGGCCTGCCATAACTGAGCCGTTCTCAACATCGCCATCGATCACGGCGCTTCGCAGTGCACCGATCCAGAATTCTTCCAGCTTCATTTGGGCGGATTTGCGGTCAATCCTGTTTTCTTCCAGTTCCTGCAAGAGGTTCAGTTGGAGCTGGTTAAACCTTTTGGTTGCACTGTTGACAATGGCTCGAACCGGGACAACGGGGAGGAAGGGATCAAACTGGTAAGTCTGCTGAGCATCACGGGCGCTGGAATGAATCAATTTTTTCTTAAAATCAGAGTGAGCAATGGATTCCTCAGCCGCAGCAAAGCGGGTACCTAACTGGCATCCTGATGCCCCCATCAGCAGATACTGGGCAATCATTTCTCCTGTGCCGATTCCCCCCGCCACGAATACCGGTACGTTCTGGACGTGCAGCAGGATCTCCTGAGTCAGGACAGTGGTGGAGACAGGGCCAACGTGTCCACCTGCCTCATTTCCCTCAAGGATCAGGGCATCCGCCCCTGCCCTGATCATCTTTTTGGCCAAAGCCAGGGTGCTGGCAAAGCAGATAATCCTGGCCCCGCTCTCTTTAACCTGGCTCAGTGCCTTGTCCTGTGGGATTGCTCCGGCAAAAATTACATGGCTTAACTTCTTTTGTGACACCAGGTCCACGTGCTTTTCAAAATTGGGGGCAATGGTGATCAGATTTACCCCAAAAGGCATTGAGGTAAGCTTTCGGGTGGCATCGATTTGCGCATCAAGTGTCTCTACCGGCATATTGCCACCGGCCAGAACGCCAAAACAGCCGTGATTTGAAACCGCTGAGACAAGATGAGGCTCGCTGACCCACGTCATGGCCCCGCAAAGAATGGCATACTGCGTTCCCAAAAAATGGACGCCCTGCGCCCACAATTTATGTAAATACTTCAGCTCCATAAAATTTTGCTCCATTCCAAAATAGATTCATTCCAAAATAAACCCATTATAGAGCAAATCATGATTACAGTCAATTTAGATAAATATTATAAGTTCTTATCCCGTTTTTCGCGGGAATGACGGAATTGAGGCCATCTTGACTGGATACCAAAAATTTTAGACTTACCCGTAAAAAACCTTGTCAGCCCCCTTTCCCAATCCACACCCCACAAACTCACACCTTAAAATTGATTTTATCGTTTTTTTAATTCCTAATTTCCGAATAATTAACGAGGTTGAATCAGTGCCATTTTTATTAAGGACTTAGTACAGACCGCGGGAATTACGCGTCCACCAATAAAGCCCCTCACCCCAGCCCTCTCCCCTTCAGGGGCGAGGGAGAAAGAGGCTTCCCTTGTGCTATCTGGCCGCGTATTTATCGCGCCGTGTACTTATAGCGGTTCCCATACGTGTATGCTACAAGCACCGATGAGGCAGGGGACAGATTTCAAATCTGTCCCCTCATGCAGTAGTTCACTCAAGCGGGAACCGCTATAGAACTGGAGCTTGAGGCCATTGACCAGCCAAATGGTTAATTTATTTTATTGCTAGATTCTTCAGCATGTTTATATTTTCGAAATTTCCAGATCCTTGACAATATTTTAAGGAAAGATTATGATTACATTTGCCTTGCCTGCCGGCCGTTTGGCATTCGGCCTGAGCAGTTACAATTCGGAAGGATAAGGATATGGGTATCCATTCTGATCAGCCACAAGATCTTGCTGAACTGTGGAGAAATCTCGTGTGGTTTAAGAGAGAAAACAAACCAAAAGAAAGAATTGAGAATAAAAAGCTGCAAATACCGGAGGGCCTATGGGTCCGCTGTAAAAACTGTAAGGAAATCATCTACAAAAAAGAGGTCGAACGAAACTACGATATCTGTCCGAAGTGCCAATATCACTTTTACATTAATGCAAGGAAAAGACTCTCTCTGCTCTATGATGAGGGGAAATATACGACTTTCGATGAGCATCTTCAGGCCACAGATCCTCTGAAATTCCGGGACCGGAAAAAATACCGGGACCGCCTCAAGGAATATGCCACTATCACTGGATCGAGGGATGCCCTGATAAGTAGTGAAGGAACTATTGGGGGCTATCGGGTGGTGATCTGCGCCATGGAGTTTAGTTTCATGGGAGGAAGTATGGCCTCGGTGGTCGGAGAAAAGATTGTCCGCGGCGCAGAAAAGTGCCTGGCTGAAAAAATCCCTTTTATTACCATTGCCTGTTCCGGAGGAGCCAGAATGCAGGAGGGAATTCTTTCCCTTATGCAGATGGCAAAAACGAGCGCCGTTGTCGGAAAACTGGCCGAGGCCGGACTTCCATTCATCTCCATTCTTACAGACCCCACGACAGGCGGAGTTTCGGCCAGTTTTGCCATGCTTGGCGATATTATCATTTCAGAACCGAAGGCATTAATCGGGTTTGCCGGACAGCGGGTGATTGAGCAGACTATCGGCCAGGAGCTTCCGCCCGGGTTTCAGACAGCAGAATTTCTCCTGGCCCACGGGATGATCGATATGATCATCGACCGAAGAGAAATACAGCCTATGCTGATCAAGATATTGAGTTTCTTTGACCTGGATCACCGGAAGCATGAGAGTGAACAATAGGTCGATGCTATTGTAGTAAAGCCAGTTATCAGTAAAAACAAGTGATCAGTTGTCAGTTATCAGTTATCAGTAAAGACAAGTTATCAATTGTCAGTGATCAGTTATCGGTAAAGACAGTTGTCAGTGATCAGTGGCCAGCAGTCAGTCGTCAGTGATCAGTGATCAGGAGTTATAGCGGTTCTAAGCTTTGAGTAAGCTACTGCTTGAAAGGGGACAGATTTCAAATCTGTCCCCTGCCTCATCGGTGTTTGCAGCATACACGCCTTTTGAACCGTTATAGGCCCTTACTGCCCCCATGATGAAAATCCAGAAACCAATAACCAGTAATCAGTGTGTACAGAGAATATGATGCAGTATGAACGGACCATAAAGTATCTTTACGATTTACAACCCATAGGAATCAAGTTTGGCCTTCACAATACATTATCTTTGCTGAACTATTTTCATAATCCGCATCAGAAAATCAGGACCATCCATGTGGCTGGCACCAATGGCAAAGGCTCTACCTGTTCCATGATTGCCTCGATCCTGCAGGCTGCCGGATACAGGGTGGGGCTGTATACTTCGCCGCACCTTATAGATTTTACCGAGCGCATCTCGATCAACGGTCTCCCGGTTACCCAATCGGAAGTGGTGCGATTGACTGGAGAAATTCAGCAGGCCATTCGCGAGGGAGATTTCAGCTCTGGACATCCAACCTTTTTCGAGGTGGTAACCGTCATGGCTATGGCCTATTTTCATGAACAGCAGGTTGATTTTGCCGTCATGGAGGTGGGCATGGGAGGCAGGCTGGATGCCACCAATGTCATTCAGCCCCTGCTTGGCATTATTACTAATATTGACCTGGAGCATCAGCAATATCTGGGCAATTCGCTTTTGGAAATTGCCCGTGAAAAGGCGGGGATAATCAAAAAGGGTATGCCTGTTATTACCGGAGATCAGCAGCCGGAAGTTTTGCAACTCCTGGCGGATATATGTCAGGAGAGGGGGGCCACTCTGATCCCTGTACCATCACCCTCACCCTCTTTTGTGCGGCACTTGAGTCAAGATCTTCGGGGGCAAAGCTTTGAGGTCACCTGGCCTGCTGTCTGGTCTGATACCCGGCCTGCTGCCTCGGCTGCTGTCTGGCCTGGTGTCTGGTCTGATACGCGATCCGATACATCGTCTGGCGCTGACTTTGCTTCGCCCTCCATACCCGGAATCTCCCTCGACTCACCTGGCGTCACTTCTGCCCCACCTGATGACTCAGATGGTATCTCCCCGTCTGACAGCTCATGGCCTGACAGCTCCCCGCCTGACAGCTCATCGCCTGACAGCTCATCGTGGCAAAAGTTTTCTATCTCCCTGATTGGGGAACACCAGATCCAAAATGCCCTGGTGGCCCTGGCTGCAATTCAAACCTTGAGCCGATTGCTTCCCTGCGGAATCTCATTATCCCGGATCAGCGAGGGGATCTCCCTTGCGCGGTGGCCGGGGAGGGCCGAAGTTTACTCCTGTCTGCCTGCCATCATGGTGGATGGTGCCCACAATCCGGCTGGTGCCCGGCGGTTATCCTGCCTGCTTGAGGGGTTAGGATTCGCCCGCTTGCTCCTGGTCCTTGGCATCATGAAGGACAAGGAGGTTGACAAGATCTGCCAGGAACTGGTTCCTCTCGCTTCGAGGGTTATCCTGACCCGGCCCCGGATTGAGCGGGCAGCATCACCGGAAGTGATCTTGAAAATTTTAGCCTCACACTGCCTGGTGGCGGATTGGGGAACAGTCTCTACTGCCGAGAACATCCCCAAGGCCATCACTCTGGCCAGGGCTATGGCTGGCCAACAGGATCTCATCTGCATTACCGGCTCACTCTACACCGTTGGAGAAGCTAAGGTATTTCTGGATGCGATGCAGACATGCAATGCAGATTAGACATGCGATGCAGAAGATATGCGGTAGAGATACGCGACGCGATAATTAGGAAGTAGAGATACGCGATGTAGAGATACGCGATAAGGAAAAGGTATTTCTGGTTGTGATGGAGATATGCTCCGGATGTGATGCAGTATCCAGCATCCAGTATCCAATATCCAGTATCCAATATCCAGTATCCAGTAGCCAATGTGATGGAGATATGCTCCGGGTGTGATGCAGATATGCGATGCAGATATATTGTCCTGGCCCTGATTCTGGTTTTCTGCCTGCAAGCCTTTTCCTCTTCCGGGCTTGCCCTGGAAATTCCAAAGAAAGGGGAGATCCATATTCTGGCCGATCACCTTGAGTATGATCAACGCGCGCAAAAGCTCAAGGGGCAGGGGAATGTTCAGGTCAACTACGAAGACCTTAAATTCACCTCTGATGAAATCGACTTTTCGATTCCCGACGGCATACTTCTGGCTTACGGCAATGTCCAGATCTCTCCTGACAGCCGCTACCACATACAGAGCGATTCCCTGCGGTTTGACACTGCATCCCGGCTTTTCAGCGTTCAAAACAGCCGGATTTTTCTGGAGCCTTCCTACTCTTTCACCGCCAGTGCGATCAGACAGATTTCGCCGAAGGAAGTTATCGTTACCCATGCCTCCTATACTGCCTGCGATGTGGAATCCCCTGCCTGGAGAATCTCATGCTCTGGCGGGATGGTTGAATTGGATCGGTCGGCTAAATTAAAAAACATTATTCTCAGGGTCAAGGATACCCCGGTTTTCTATTTCCCCTATTTCTGGTTTCCCATTAATCAAGAGAGGGCCACAGGTTTTTTGACTCCTGATTTCGGGCAATCCAGCAAGCTGGGATCCTATATCCAGAATTACTTTTATTGGCCGGTCCGCGACTGGGCCGACCTTGGGTTCCCTCTCGATTACTTTGAAAAAAGAGGAATCGGTACAGGGCTGGAATACCGGTATGCGCTTACCGAATCGGATGTCGGCCATATACGGGCTTACGGGATTTACGACAAGCAACAGGAAAGAGGCAGGGGGGACCTGTCGTTACAGCTCCAGCAGAATTTTACCTCCCACATCCGGGGCGTGGCTGATGTAACCGCCATGAGTGATGACGATTATTACCAGGATTTCCGGCAGGAAATCTCCCAGCGCTACAGCCAATCTCTGGAATCACGGGCCTTTGTGGAAACAAACACCGATCCCTGGAATGGCCGGATTCTGGGCAATCTCACTACATTTCTGGAGGAAGGCCCGAATGTCCATTACAGTAAGTCGCCTGAAGTCGATTTCTATACCAGGCTTCGATCCTTCGGCCATTTTCCCCTTTTTCTGCAGTGGGAGTCCTCATGGGCCAACTTACAGATCAATGACTTTAACCAACAATCTCTCCAAGCTCAGAAGTCTCTCAAAGCTCAGAGAGTTGATTTTTCTCCCCGGATTTTCTCCTCTTTCACCGGACGGTTCCTCACTCTGACCCCTTCCCTCTCCTACAGAAAAACCTGCTATTATCAGCAGGATGAGCATGATGAACGGACTGGGCAGGATGAGCTGGTTGGGCAGGATGGACAGGATAAGCAAAAAAGGGCGACCACCAGGGATCTGTACGGTGCCGGACTGGACCTGGTGGGACCGAAATTTTCCCGAAGCTTCTTTGATGACAGGTTTGACCATGTCTTTTATCCCCGGATAAACCTGACCTACGAAACCATGAACCAGGATGACAATGTCTGGTTTAATGGGGGCGCAGATCAGAGTGAAGGAGCGCGGAACCATGTGTATTTCGGAGTGGATCAACTGGACCGATTGGAGGAAAATCGCGATATTACCTTTTCCCTGATCAACCGGGTATGGGAGAAAGAAACCGCCGCAAGGCAGCAGGGCCAGCAGAGCCAGGGAGAAGCCCAAGAGCAGGGGCAA
>Ga0315268_10009466_pt1 | contig 10102 bp, 8 predicted proteins | sample C1_top_MG_FD_204535 | JGI IMG/M metagenome (GOLD analysis project Ga0315268, IMG submission 204535) | Sediment microbial communities from Yellowstone Lake, YNP, Wyoming, USA - C1_top | ecosystem: Environmental > Aquatic > Freshwater > Lake > Sediment | place: USA: Wyoming | collected 2017-08-01 | reverse complement strand
TGCGGATGGCGCGCCTCGACGTGGACCCGCTGCTGCACGATTTGCTGCGCGGCCGCCTCACCGCCCATTCCTCCGCCACTGGCACCGTGCTGCTGAAAGGTCCGTTGCGCCGGCCCGGGCTGCTGGAAGTCGATGGCGACTTCAGCCAGTTCTCCGCCGAACTTGAGCACATGCGCATCCACAATGACGGGCCGTTGCGGTTCAGCATGGCCAACCAGTTGCTGCGTCTCGATCAGTTCCGCCTGGCCGGCGACGACACGCAACTGGCAATCGCCGGCACGGTGGCGCTGGCCGGAACCGCCCAGATGGACCTGCGCGGCGAAGGCCACGTCAACCTGAAGCTGCTGCAAAGCCTCAACCCCGACCTGCACTCGTCCGGCACGCTGGATTTCGCGGTGAATGCCGGCGGGACGGTGGCGCGTCCTTCCTTGCGCGGGCAGGCACGGGTTGCCAATGGCGCCCTGAGCGACATCACTTTTCCGAACGGGCTGAGCGACATCAAGGGCGTGCTGGTCTTCAACCAGGACCGCATGCACATTCAGAGCCTCACCGCGTCCAGCGGCGGCGGAAGCGTCAGCTTCGGCGGCTACATCACTTACGGCAGCGGGCTGGGATTCAATGTCTCCATCATCAGCAAGGGCGTTCGCCTGCGCTATCCCCAGGGCGTCAGCACCCAAATGAATGGTGATCTGCGGCTGACCGGAACCCCGGGGGCGGCCACGCTCTCGGGCCAAGCCACCGTCACCCGTTTCAGCATGAGCCCGCAGTTCGATTTGGCGCTGGCCATCGCCCGCTCCCGGCAGCCGGTGGAGCCTCCCAACCCCGCTTCACCGCTCAACAACCTGCGGCTCAACCTGCACATTGTCTCCACGCCGGAGCTGCAAGTGCAGAGCTCGCTGGCCAAGGTGACCGGCGACGTTGACCTGAACCTGCGGGGCACCGCCCCCCGTCCGGTGCTGCTGGGACGGATCAATATCACGGAAGGGCAGGTGAATTTCAACGGCACCAACTACCGGGTGGACCGTGGCGACGTCACCTTCAGCAACCCGGTGCGCATCGAGCCGGTGCTGGACGTGGAGGTCACCACGCGGGTGCAGCAGTACGACATCACGCTCGGCTTTCACGGGCCGCTGGACCGCCTGAGCACCACCTACCGCTCCGATCCGCCGCTGCCCACCGCCGACATCATCGCCTTGCTGGCCTTCGGGCGCACCCGCGAAGAATCGGCCATGACCACCACGGCGCCCAACCCCAGCTTCACCGAATCGGCTTCCAACGCCATTCTCGGCGAGGCGCTGAATACGGCCTTCAGCAACCGCATCCAGCGGCTGTTCGGCGGCAGCCGCATCAAGATCGCGCCCGAGGTGGCCGGCGCGGAAACCAATCCCAACGCCCGCGTCACCATCGAGCAGCAGGTCTCGAAGGACTTCACCGTCACTTACATCACCGATCTTTCGCGCTCCGGACAGCAGATCATCCAGATCGAGTACAACTACAGCCGCAAGTATTCGGTGATCGCCACTCGTGACCAGTACGGCGTGCTCGCATTCGACATTCGCATACGCCAGCGCCGGAAATAACGATGAATTAGAATCGGGTGCGATCATGCCCGTTCTGCGCAGCCTGGGAACCACGCTGGAGATGATCAAGTGGGAGCACTCGGTGCTCACGCTCCCATTCGGCTTGACCGGCGCGGTGCTGGCGGCGCGCGGCATTCCTGGGGCGCACCAGCTTTTCTGGATCGCGGTCGGACTGGTGGCGGCGCGCTCGGCAGCCATGTCGTTCAATCGCCTCGCCGACCATGCCTTCGACGCCGCCAACCCCCGCACCCGGGCGCGCGCCCTGCCCGCCGGCGCGCTGTCGCGCCAGTTCGTGGTGTGGTTTGTGGTGCTGTCCAGCCTGCTGCTGGTGCTGGCCGCCGCCGAGTTGAACCGCCTGGCGCTGTACTTGTCGCCGGTGGCGCTGGCGGTGATCCTGTTGTACTCCTACACCAAGCGCTTCACCCGCTGGTCGCACGTGGTGCTGGGATTCGCCATGGGCCTGGCGCCGGCGGCCGGTTGGGTGGCAGTGCGCGGCACCATCGACCCGCGCATCCTGATCCTGATCGCCGCGGTCACCTTCTGGGGCGGCGGCTTCGACGTCCTCTACGCCTGCCAGGATTACCACTTCGACTGCCAGGCCGGGCTGCACTCCGTGCCGCGGGCCTTCGGCATTGCGCGCGCGCTGTGGATTGCCCGCCTGTTCCACGTTTTGACCCTGACGCTGCTCGGGTTGCTGGTGTATACCTTCCATCTGGGGCCGATCGCGATGGCGGGCGTTGTTGTGGTCGCGGTGCTGCTGGCGTACGAGCACTCGCTGGTCTCCGCCGACGATCTGAGTCGCCTGAATGCCGCGTTTTTCACCATGAACGGGGTGATCTCACTCCTGTTTTTGGGGTTTGTGACCGCCGATTTCGTCTTAGGTCGCCATTAGCCATTAGCCGTTAGCAATCGCAAGCGTCTCCTCAGCACGGCGCAGCTAACGGCCAACGGCTAAGCCCTCGGATATGTGGCAACTGGCGTCTGACGTTCACCTTCGAGGGCGAAGACGCAATATTGGTCGATTATCAGGATTATCACTGAGGGACCTCTATGCGGATGTTCAATCCTCCCCACCCCGGACGCGTGTTGCGAGAGTATCTCGGCGAGGCCTCGGTTACCGATGCTGCCAGGCATCTGGGGGTCACACGGGCTGCTTTGTCTCGCGTGCTGAACGGCAGCGCGGGAATTTCGGCCGAGATGGCACTGCGCCTCTCGGAAGCTCTGGGTACTACACCCGAGCTGTGGGCCGGCATGCAAACCGACTATGACCTGTGGCAAGCCTCGAAGAAGCGGAGGAGGAAGGTGGCGCGCATGACCGCCGCGTGAACGGACCTCAGTCGTCCTTACGGGACTCACGGTTTCGCCGCATGCCTACCCAGCACTGAAGTGCTGGGCTAATTTTCATTCGCCTCTCCGCGGCTGAGCGCATTCCGACTACGGTTCTTCGGAGACTTCCAGCAAGTTGCCGTCACAATCACGTATTTCGAAGAATTTCGTGCCCTGAGCGTCTTTCTGAACGGGGCCGGTGAATACACCTCTTCGACTAAGGTACTCATTCGCCTTCTCAGCTTTGTCGGCGTAGATGATCGGTGGCAAATCATTCGGCGGGCAGGTTGCCGAGCCCAGCATCAACCCCATATCTTCTTCGAAGAACTGCAGTAGTAACGTGCGCTGCCCATCGTCATCAGTGAATTCGGAATACCGGCAGCCAAATGCTTGTGCATACCACTTCGCCGCCGCGTCCAAATCGCGGACGGGAACATATCCTCCAGAAAAGCTGAACATTGACATGCGCCGATTAAATGCCGGAGGTGTTGAGCCGTCAATTGCTGATTCGAATGTCACCTTCTCCTGTGACTTCCCTCGCGCCTGGGGTATCATCGAAACTTCTATGGCCGTGCACGAGTTCACCACGGACGATCCGCGCCTGCGCCCCATCGCCGACAAGGTGCTCGCCTGCGAGCGCCTCGACGCCGCCGACGCCCTGGCGCTCTATCAATCGCAGGACATCCTGGCCGTCGGCTGGCTGGCCAACCACGTGCGCGAGCGCCTGCACGGAGACAAGACCTACTTCAACGTCAACCGCCACATCAATCCCACCAACGTGTGCGTGGCGGCCTGCCGGCTGTGCGCCTTCGGCCGCAAAAAGGACGTCCCCGGCGCTTACACCATGGCGCTGGAGGAAGCCTTCCAGACCGCGGCTTCCGGCTATTCCGAGGCGGTCACCGAGTTCCACATTGTCGGCGGGCTGCATCCCGACCTGCCGTTCCAGTATTTTCTCGACCTCATCTCCGGCCTCAAGCAGCGCTTTCCCGCGGTGCACCTGAAGGCCTTCACCATGGTGGAGATCGCGTTCCTGGCCAAGATCGCCAAGCTGAGCATCCGCGACACGCTGCTGAAGCTGAAGGAAGCCGGCGTGGACTCGCTACCCGGCGGCGGAGCGGAGATTTTCAGCGAGCGCGTGCGCCACATCATCTGCGATCACAAGATTGACGGCCAGCAATGGCTCGACACCGCCCGGCTCGCCCACCAGCTCGGGCTGAAGTCGAACGCGACCATGCTTTACGGCCACATTGAGAACGACGAAGACCGGGTCGATCACCTGCTCAAACTGCGCGCCTTGCAGGAGGAAACCGGCGGCTTCCAGACCTTCATCCCGCTGGCCTTTCATCCCGCCAACACCATGCTGCAGCACCTGATGACCACCAGCGGCTTTAGCGACATCAAGTCCATCGCGGCGGCGCGCCTGGTGCTGGACAATTTCCCGCACCTCAAAGCCTACTGGCAGATGATGACCCCCAAGATCGCGCAGATCGCCCAGCGCTTCGGGGCCGACGACCTGGACGGCACGGTGATCGAGGAGAAGATCTACCACGACGCCGGCGCCACTACGCCCCAGGGACTGCGTCGCCAGGAGCTGGTGCGGCTGATCAAGGAAGCCGGCCGGGTGCCGGTGGAGCGCGACACCCTCTACCGCCCGGTGACCCGGACGGAAACTTCCGTTACCGTGGCCGTCTGACGGATGGCTTTCGGGGCCCTCCGAAAGCCTTGTCGGGCGCGGCTGTTGCCCTGGTCAAGCAAATAATGTGCCTGTGCTCAATCCGTTTCGGAACGGGGCAAGCACGTTTTATGCCGCCTTTTGCCCATGCAACGCTTGATTGCCCCCTTGCTTCTAGTCTGGGAGGTGTAAAATTCTGTCATTGCATTTGTGGGCGCACGGCTACACAGCTGGTGTCCGAGGCTCCGCATGAATGTCCACATCAGCTACAAGCTGTTCAAAACTCCCGATCTCGAAAAAGAATTCAAACAGCAGATCGACAAACTCGCCCGGCGTTTGCAGGTCTTCCGGCCGGAACTGGTGCACTTGCACGCCATTGTCGAGGAGACCAGCGCGCGGCAGGGGCCGACGGTTTCGCTGAACCTGCGCCTGCCCTCGGGCCAGATGGCGACCAAGGAAAGCGGGCCTACGGCTTCCGCCGCCATCAAGGCTGCCTTCGAACAACTGGTGGAGCAGATCACCAAGCACAAGGACCACTTGCGCAGTGAGCACAAGTGGCCGCGGCGGCGGCGTGGCCGCCCGGAACCCCAGGTCCCGTTCGAAGAAACTCTGGCCTCGGTGCAGCCGTCCACCGTTTCCGACCAGGACATCACTACCTACATCAACGCCAATATCACCGCCTTGTACCGCTTTGTCGAGCGCGAACTCCGCTACCGGGAGAACATCGGCCTGCTGCGGCGGGAACAGCTCTCGCCGGAAGAGGTGGTGGACGAAGCGGTGGCCACCGCGCTGAGCAACGGGGGCGAGAAGCCGGACCAATTCGCCCTGGAACCCTGGCTGTATCGTCTGGCGATCCGGGCCCTCGGCGAGCTGGCCTCGCGCTCGCGCGAAGAAGTTCCGTCCGTGCCCCTGGACCACGCTTACCGTCAGACCGACGTCCACAACCAGGACGAGTTGCAGATGCAGTTCCATCAGCCCGATGAGGCGGTGGTCAATCGCGACCTGATCGCCGACGCGGGCGCCAGCACCCCGGAAGCCTCCGCCGCCAGCGAGGAAATGATCAGTCTGGTTGAAGCCTCCCTGCTGGGCGCCAAGCGCGAGGACCGCGAGGCCTTCCTCCTCTACGCCGTGGAGGGCTTCACCCCCGAGGAGATCGCCGTCATCAGCGATCGCCCGGTGGAGCAGGTCAGGGTTTCGATTGCTTCCGCGCGCGAGTACCTGCGTAAGGCCCTGCCCGTGCCCGAGGAGTTCAAAGACAAGCTTCTTCAACACGCCAAAATCGCGTAGCCGCCAGCCTGGCACGCAGGAGTGTGCATGATTACACGCGAAAACATCCGTGAGTTGGCTAGTTTCGAGTCCCCAGAGGGTTGCGCCTTGAGTTTCTACTACCAGCCTCTTACGCCCAGGGACAAATCTCATCGCGAGGAGGCCATCCTGGTCAAAGACCAGGCACGCAACGCGCTCCGGGAAGCCGAGAAGAACGGCCGATGCGGCAGCGCCCGTGCCGACCTGGAAAAAATCGTGGAAATGGCCGAACGCCTGCACGGCAACAGCGGACGCGCCAAGGCCGTCTTCGGCTGCAGCAAAGAGAGTTTCTGGCGCGAGTTCGATTTGCCGGCGCGCCTGCCCGGCACCCGCCTGGTGATCAACCGCCACTTCCATCTACGGCCCCTGACGGCGATCAACGAAGTGCTGCCGCGCCGCTGCATCGTCCTGGTGGACAAGACCAAGGCGCGCTTCTTCGAGCTGTGGATGGACGAAATCCGCGAGCGCGAGAAGCTGACTACCGCATTGCCCCGCCGCGGCCGCAGCGACGGTTTTGCCGGCTACGATGCCGGCCACGCCCAACGCCATGTCGAGAACGAGGCCCGGCAGTGGTTCAAGAGCGTGGCGGACCGCATGAAGGAGCTCTTCGACAGCGGCTATGAGCGTTTCCTGGTCGGGTGCCGCGAGGAAAACTGGCCGGAGTTCGAGCCCAGCCTGCATCCCTACGTCAGGCAGCGGCTGCTCGGGCATTTCGCCATCGACCCCGCCACCGCCACCGCCGACCAGGTGCGCACGGCGGCGGAACCCGTGATTGCGGCGTTCCGCCTCCACCGCCGCGCCGGTTTGGTGCGCGAGGTCATCGGCGAAGCCCACCGCAACGGCCGGGGCGCGCTGGGCCTGCGCCGCGTGCTGCGCTCGCTGGAAACCGGCGAGGTGCAAACCCTGTTGCTGGCCCAGAACTTCGCCGCGCCCGCGGTGCAGTGTGGGTACTGCGGGCACCTCGACAGCCACGTGGTCAAGAACTGCGCCATCTGCGGCCACCAAACCCGCGAACTGGCCGACGTGTCGGACGCGCTGCTGGTCACCGCGGTGCGCAACGGCATTGAGATCGTGCACGTCAACGGAAGCCCCGAGTTCGACGCCGTCGGCGGGGTCGGCGCCCTGCTGCGCTTCCGCGCCGACCAGAGCACGGAGGCGAAAAAAGCGGTGTAGCGAGTAGCGATTAGCAATTAGCGATTAGCTGTTTAGCCCCCAGCGGTTCTCCAAACACTGGGGGCTTTTCACTGGCGACTAGCGATTGTCATTGCTAATCGCTAATTGCTAATCGCTTCTGTTATGCTTTCCGGTTTTTCACCCCCACATCCGGAGCACCCGCAATGGACCGCCGCAATTTTCTTACCGCCGCCACGCTCGCCTCGCTCGGCCTCACCCTGGAAGCGCAGGAAGTCAAGAAAAAGGACGGGCGCGCGGCCGAGGTCAAACATGAGGCGGCTGGCGCCGGTGGTCCGCCGAGCAAGCCGGTGATGGTCTCCAGCCGCAACGGCTGGAACGGCCTCGACCATGGCTACCAGATGCTGCTCGAGGGCAAGGACACTCTCGACGCTGTCCTCGCCGTGGGCAAGACCGAAGAAGACGATCCCAACGACGACAGCGTCGGCCTGGGCGGTCTGCCCAATGAAGACGGCGTGGTGGAACTCGACTCCTGCTGCATGCACGGCCCGACACGCCGTGCCGGTGCCGTGGGCGGCGTCCGCTGGACCAAGAATCCTTCGCTGCTGGCGCAAGCCGTCATGAACCATACCGGGCACGTGATGCTGGTCGGTGAAGGCGCGGACCGCTTCGCCAAAGCCATGGGCTTCCCCAAGGACGAGCTGCTCACTGAGCGCTCGCGCAAGATCTGGCTGTTGTGGAAGGAAACCATGTCCACGCAGGATTGGTGGGGCCCGGGTCTGGACAGCCCCGATTTCAAGATCCCCCCGGGCGTGGAGCCGCCGCCGAAGGCTTCGCAAATTCTGGAATGGCGGCTGAAAAAGCTGGAGGAGATGGCGGCCGACCTGGGGATCGAGCCCGCCTTCCGCCGCGCCGCCGCCGAGCGCGTGCTCTATCCGCCGCACGGCACGATTCACGTTTCCGCGCTGAACCCCAAGGGCGAAATTTCGGGCATGACCACCACGTGCGGATTGGCGTGGAAGCTTCCCGGCCGTCTCGGAGATTCGCCCATCATCGGCGCCGGTTGCTATACCGACCAAGACGTTGGTTCGGCGGGCGCCACCGGCAGCGGCGAGGAGAACATCCGCGTCGCCGGCGCGCACACCATCGTGGAGAACATGCGGCGCGGCATGTCGCCTGTAGAGGCCGGCCTGGACGCCCTGAAACGCATTGTGCGCAACTACCAGCACGATCCCGCCAAGCTGCGATTTGTCAGCATGCAGTACTACATCCTGCGCAAAGACGGCGCTTACGGTGGGGTATCGCTCTGGAGCGGGCAGCCGGACCGTCCGGTTAAATGCGCGGTGCACGACGGCACCAAGCGCCTGGAAGATATGGCGTCTCTTTTCCGGGGAGCTCCGCTGCCGTTTCCGCCACAGCCGCGCGAGCCTTTTCAACGTCCGCAGTATGGACCCAGCGAAAGTAAGTAGGCCATGGTACATCCGTCCATCCGCTACACGGTCAACGAATGCGCTCTAGGCAGCATGCTGATCGCGGCCACCGGGCGCGGGCTGTGCGCCGTGCGCTTTGGCGATTCGGCCCTGCCGCTGGCGTCTGACCTCAAGCGCGAGTTCCCTTTCGCCGACGTGCGCCAGGACGCGCCCGCTCTGGCGGAATTAGCGCGGCGGGTAGTTGCGGCCATGGGCGGCGATGCGGCACATCCTGACATTCCGCTCGACCTCCGCGGCACGGCATTCCAACTCAAGGTCTGGGAAGCGCTGCGCCGCATTCCGCCTGGCGAAACTCGCACTTACTCGCAGCTTGCCGCCGCTATCCAACAGCCGCGGGCGGTGCGCGCCGTGGGAAGCGCCTGCGCTGCCAATCCGCTTGCTGTCGTGATCCCTTGTCACCGGGTCCTGCGCAGCGACGGCGGCCTCGGCGGCTATCGCTGGGGCCTGGAACGCAAGGAAAAGCTGCTCGCTCGCGAAGGTGCAAGGTTCAAGGTTTAACGGCGAGCAGTTTTTGGGTGACAAAGCTACTGTCATCCTGAGCCCGCGCGGTTTTCGCGGGCTCAGGATCCATGCTTTTTTGCTACCCGATGACAATGCCGCCGACGAAATGCATAGATTCTGCGCTCCGCGGGTGCAAGAACAAAAGCGCGCCCCGCGGAGCGCAGAATGACGCCCTCTTAAAACTTGCCTTCTGCCCCGCCCACGTGTGCCTGCTACGAGAACCTGATCTTAATGTCCTTCTTCTCCTTGTCCAGGTGAATGGCGTCAATGAAGCGGATCTTGCCGGTGGACCTGGTCATGATCACCGAGGAGGTGCGCGTGCCCTCGCCGAAGAAGCGCACCCCGCGCATCAGGGCGCCGTCGGTGACGCCGGTGGCGGCGAAGATGAGCTGCTTGCCGGGCGCCAGTTCCTCGGCGGTGTAGACCTTGTTCTTGTCCTGAATCCCCATCTTGGCGATGCGTTGTTCCAGTTCCGGATTGTTGATCACCAGCCGCCCCAGCATGTAGCCGTTGAGGCAGCGGATGGCGGCGGCGGTGAGCACGCCTTCGGGCGCGCCGCCGGAGCCCATCACCACGTGCACGCCGGTGCCGATGACCGCCGCCGCGATGCCCGCCGAAAGGTCGCCGTCGGTGATCAGCTTGATGCGGGCGCCCGCGGCGCGAATGTCGTTGATCAGCTTTTCGTGGCGCGGCCGTTCCAGCACGATCACCACCAGGTCCTCGACGTCACGCGACAGCCGTGTGGCGATGTTCTTCAGGTTCTCCGCCACCGGCGCGTCCAGATCGACGCAGTTGTGGCAGGAGGGCCCGACCACGATTTTGTCCATGTAGCAGTCGGGCGCGTTCAGCAGCCCGCCTTTTTCCGACGCCGCCAGCACGGTGATGGCGCCCGGCGAACCGGTGGCGCACAGGTTGGTGCCCTCCAGCGGATCGACCGCGATGTCGATCTCCGGCACGGGCGAGCCGTCGGGAAAGTGGGCGCCGACCTTTTCGCCGATATACAGCATGGGCGCCTCGTCGCGTTCGCCCTCGCCGATCACGATGGTGCCGCTCATCGGCACCGTGTCCATGGTCTGGCGCATGGCTTCGGTGGCCAC
>Ga0315268_10009465_pt1 | contig 10104 bp, 7 predicted proteins | sample C1_top_MG_FD_204535 | JGI IMG/M metagenome (GOLD analysis project Ga0315268, IMG submission 204535) | Sediment microbial communities from Yellowstone Lake, YNP, Wyoming, USA - C1_top | ecosystem: Environmental > Aquatic > Freshwater > Lake > Sediment | place: USA: Wyoming | collected 2017-08-01 | reverse complement strand
CAACCATGCCCAGAGACAGAGCGGAATCATGATGGGGAACGTGTGCTTCACGTCTATGCGCAACAGCGACAGAAACGGCACGAAGAAGTGGCCGAAGATGATGACCATGCCGACCCAGAACCACGTCGTGCGCTGGCCCGCCGCATTGACCTCGCGAACGACGTACCAGTAAGTCTCCTCCGGCATGTTCGCGTTCCAGATGATGAAATACTGCGCGAAATGGATGTAGGCGTAGAACACCGTGAAGGCAAAGAGCAGCGAGCCGATGAAATAAAACTGGTGCTCATGCAGGACGTCCGTGAGGATGCGCTGCCGGTCAAGAATCAACGTGATGATGTAAACCGTCGCGAGAGTCAGCCACACGCTCCCGGCAAAATAGTAAACGCCATACATGGTGGAGAACCATTCGTGCTGCAGGGCTTTCATCCACATGATGGCGGCTGTTGTTAACGTAAAAGCGAACGCCCAAATGCCCCAGTAAGAGTGGAACCGCATTTTGAAGGTGCATTTCGCGCTGCCGGTTTCATCCTGTTTGAGCGACCAATACTTGAGCCGATTTGTCAGCAGCCACCACAGTCCGAAGCAAAGCGCCGCTGTGCCGTAGAAACCAGCAATGGTGAAGAGCGGAAATCTCATCTTCATCGCATGGTCGGGGTGCGCCTGCAATTCCCGCCCCATCCATTCATAAAGCCGGGGCGCGAGTAGTGCGATGGGAATAAACAGGACGGCCATCCACGGAAACAGCAACGAAGCCATGTGTTCACAAAAACGGCGCGTGGCCACGGACCAGCCCGCGTCAAACAAGTGATGCACCAGTACGAGAAACAACGCGCCCAGACTGATGCTCAAGAAGAACATGAACGCCAGCAGCCATGAGTAGCCGAACTCCCGGCCGCCATCATGCTTGAGGCTGACGAACAACCCGATCAAGGCGACCGCGCCGCCGAGGGCCATCAGCCGGCCCGGCAGCGTGCGCCACTTGGACAGGTCCAGCGGTGGCGGCGGTACCGGATCCACATTGTCAAAATCGTCTGGCTGGCTCATAGATTACTTCAGTTTCGCGCGCAGTTCGGGTGACAAATCATCCGCCGACCCTAGCCGGCTCAGTTGCAACGCGCGCAGGTAGGCGATGATGGCCCAGCGATCCTCGACCGGGATTTGCGGCGCATAGCCTTGCATGTTGTTCTTGCCGTTGCTGACCGTGTTGAAAATTTCTCCATCCGCCAGTTCAACAATGCGTTTGTCGTGCAGGTTGGCCACGATGGCCATCGCGCCGATTTTCTTGGGCATGCCGTTTCCGTCGCCTAACTGGCTATGACAAGGCGAACAATAAATCGTAAAGCGCTGCTGGCCGCGCGCCAGCAGTTGCGGCGTGACCGGAAACGGATTGTTCTCTACAAAGTTTGTCGTCCCCGTCACGCGGCCCGTGTTCACGGGCGAATCCTCGTAGGGATAAACCTCCTGACTACCCACGAGCCTCGGCTTGGATTGCGCGACCGTGCCGGGCGGCGTCAGTTGCGAACTGACGCCATTGGCGAAAAACCCGTTCGGTGTCATCGGACGCAGCTTGAGCTGGCGTTTCATGTCAGGAAAAATGTAAAGCGGCCGGTTGCGGGTGAGGTCACCGCGCTTGCCGGCGATCAACATCACCAACAGCACGCCCACTCCAAGCATCAAGAGAAAGTAGCGCATCACGCCTCCACCATTTCGATGCGCTTGCTGCCGGTGGCCTCCAGCAGCTTGCGGGTTTCAGTTTCGGAATACTTCGGATCGTCCGTCTCGATCACGATGAAAAACCGGTCGTGGGTCGCCAGCCCAAAGCGTTTGTGCTTGAGCAAGGGATGATGCAATCGCGGCAGACGGTTCAGGAACAGCATGCCGCCGATGGCGCCGAACGCACCGAACAGAATCGTCAGCTCATACGAGGGCGGGAACGCGGCGTACGGGCTGAACATTGGTTTGCCGCCGATGACGATCCGGTAATCGAACGCGTTCATCCACCAGATCATCAACATGCCGGTCGTATAACCGGTCACGCCGCCAATGAACGAAAACCAACCGACTTTCGAGTTCTTTATGCCCATTGCCCGGTCCATGCCATGCACGGGGAAAGGAGTGAACACATCCCACCGGCGGAAGCCGGCCTTGCGGACCTTTTCCGCCGCATGGAGCACGTCCGCAGAGGTCATGAACTCGGCGATGATGCCGTAAGGTTTGGAGGTGGTGCTCATCAGTGTTGTCCTCCGTCCGCTTTCGCCAGCGGATTGTGCGGGTCAGCCTGTGGGGTGACCCCTTTAACTTCAGATACCGCGATCATGGGCAGAACACGCATGAACAGCAGGAAGCACGTAAAAAACAGACCGAAGGTGCCGAGGAATGTGCAGATATCAACCCAGGTCGGCTTGTAATAGCCCCAATTGGCGGGCAGGAAATCCTGATAAAGTGATCCGACCACAATTACGAACCGCTCGAACCACATGCCCACGTTGACAAAAATTGAAATAATGAACACCGCTTTGAGGTTCTGCCGGAACCATTTGATCCAGAAAAGTTGCGGAATCGCCGCGTTGAACAGCAGCATCGCCAGACCGCCGTACCAGTAGGTTCCGAAAAGGCGATGCCAGAAGGTCCAGCGTTCATACGGGTTGCCGCTGTACCACGCGATGAAATACTCCATCGCGTAGGCGTAACCCACGATGGAGCCGGTCGCCAGCGTCACTTTGCACATCACATCCACGTGCCGCATCGTGATGATGTCCTCCAGTTTGCACATCTTGCGCAGCGGAACGAGGAGCGTCAGCACCATGCCAAACCCGGAGTAAACCGCGCCCGCCACGAAATACGGCGGAAAGATCGTCGTGTGCCAGCCCGGCAACTGCGACACGGCAAAGTCCAACGACACGATGGAGTGCACGGACAACACCAGCGGCGTGGCCAGACCGGCGAGGATGAGATACGCCTTCTCGTAGTTGGTCCAGTGGCGGTTGGAGCCGGTCCAACCCAGCGCGAACAAACCGTAGAGGAATTGTTTGATTCTCGTTTTTGCCCGGTCGCGCATGGTCGCCAGGTCTGGAAGCAGACCGACATACCAGAACAGCACCGAGACTGTGAAATAGGTTGAGACGGCGAACACGTCCCACATCAACGGCGAGCGGAATTGCGGCCACAAGCCCAAGGGAGTAGGAATGGGGAAGAGGTACCAGTCATACCAAACGCGGCCCACGTGCATGGCCGGATAAATTCCGGCGCACATGACCGCAAAGATCGTCATCGCCTCCGCGGCGCGATTGACGCCGGTGCGCCAGCGCTGGCGCAACAGGAAGAGAATTGCCGAAATCAACGTTCCGGCGTGGCCGATGCCGATCCACCAAACGAAGTTGATGATGTCCCAGCCCCACATGACCGGGTGCATGTTGCCCCACACGCCGACGCCTGTGGAAATCTGGTAAATCAACATCGCCCCCAGCATGCACAGGCAAAGAAAGCTGGGGATGAACGCGGCCCACCACCACAATGGCGCCTTGCCCTCGGTGATGGCCGCCACGCGGTCGGAAATCCAGGCGAAGCTCCGGTTATTCGCGACCAGTGGCTTGCGCTCCAGTTCCGGCGGCGGCACGGGCAGTTTGATCTTGGGAGTCGCTTCAGACATTAGTGCGCTCCTTTCCCCGTTTCGGAATGTTCATGCTCCGCTTCGCCGTGTTCGGGCTTGCGTTCAAATGGATTCCCATTCTTCGTTTCGAATTCCTCAAAACTCATCGGCCACTCGCGGTAGTCCGGCATGGCTGGGTTGGGATTGCGCACCCGCGCGAGATAGGTTGTGCGCGGTTTCGTGAACAACGAATCCAGCACCGAATAATCGCGCTCCTGTTTCTTGAGTTGCGACACGCGGCTTTCAGCGTCGCTGACGTTGCCGAACACAATCGCTCCCGCCGGGCAAGCCTGCTGACAGGCGGTCTTGGGGATCGTGCCCTCTGATTCCTTGAGCGTCACGTCGCCCGACGCGCCCGCCTTGACCTTTTGCGCGATCTTCGCTCCCTCGATCCGCTGGATGCAATAAGTGCATTTCTCCATCACACCGCGCATCCGCACCGTCACGTCCGGATTCTTGATCATTTTGATCAAGTCCCACTCGTCGTCCTGGCGCATGCCGGCGGTGGGCTCGGTCGGAGATTTCCACCAACGCAACAGGTCCCACGAGCCGTTCTTCCCGTGCAAAAGCGGCGTCGGATAGAACGGCCCCCGGAGTTCCTTGAGCGACCGTTTGTTGAAATCGAGGTAATTGAACCGGCGGACCTTGTAGGGGCAGTTGTTCGAACAGTAGCGGGTGCCAACGCAACGGTTATAAACCATCACGTTCAAACCTTCCTGGTCATGCACGGTGGCGTTGACCGGGCAGACGCTTTCGCAGGGCGCCGCTTCGCAATGCTGGCACAGCATCGGTTGCATCACGCTCTGCGGCTCGTCAATCCACTCTTCAAACTGTTGCTCCTGGTCCGTCTTCAAGAAGTCGGGTAGGCGCGGTTTCGCGGGGTCCGCCGTGTAATACCGGTCCACTCTCATCCAGTGCATCTCGCGGCCACGTTTGACCTGGTCTTTGCCGACGATGGGAATGTTGTTCTCGCTCTGACAGGCGATGATGCAGGTGCCGCAACCGACACAGGAGTTCAAGTCAACCGACATCCCCCATTGGTGGAGACCCTTTTTCTTCTCCTCGTCGAATGGATTCGGATACAGCGGCTTCACCACCGGCGGCTCCGCCAGCTTCATCGCGTTCGCAAAATCGGGATGCTTCGCAAACTGATCGAGGTTTGCCTCGCGCACAATCGCTCGGCCTTCCATGGACCAATGATCTTGCGTGCAGGCAATGACGTATTTCTGACCGGTCTTGCGAACCTTCGCGCCGGTGGCGACATAGCCGTTCGTTGTGGTGAACAGCGGATAAGCGTTGAAACCGATGCCAGTCCCGACGCGCCCAGCACTTGCGCGACCGTAACCAAGCGCGATTCCCAGCGAATAATCCGCCATGCCCGGCTGCGTCCAGATCGGCCCTTTGACGGTGCGCCCGCTCGAAGTCACTTCGACAACGTCGCCGTTGGTCACGTCGAGTTCGCGCGCGGTCTTACGGCTGACGAGCACCGCATTGTCCCAAGTGATCTTCGTGATCGGATCGGGCATTTCCTGCAACCAGCCGTTGTTGGCGTAACGGCCGTCATCCACGCTGTAGTCGCGGTGAAGAATAACTTCTAGATTGTCTTTTGAGACCACACTGGTCTTCAGACCGGCTAGGGCTTCAGAAACAGCAGACGGATTGAAGTTCGCGCTGACGGGTTTGGCCGCTGTGCCCGCGAGAAAGCCGTCGTGCAAAAACTTCTTCCACGCTTCACCACCGCCACTGCTATAGCCAGTGAAGGTCTCGCGTACGATGTCTTGGGCTTTGGTTACCGCCAACCCGCCAAGCCGGGCGAGAAACTCCAATTCTGTCAATCCACCAAACAACGGCGCAATCAACGGTTGGATCGGCACGAGCGTCCCGTCAGTTGTGAGCGCATCGCCCCATGATTCGAGATAATGCGCCATCGGGAAGTGCCAGTCGCAACCGGCTGCCGTCTCGTCCTCGTAGTATCCCAGCCGCACAACCATCTTGGCTTTGCGTTGCGTAGCCGCCCAGTCCAAGTCGGCGGGCGCATCGTAAGCCGGGTTGCTGCCGATGATGGCAAGCGTGTCCACCTGGCCGCCTTGAAGCGCCTTGGCCAGATCGCCGATGCCGCTGATGTTCGACTCAGACTTCTCGAACAATTCAATGGTCTCTCCGATGTTGCCGAGCGCCGCGTTGATTGCATGTGCAATCAAATGAACCACGAGCGGCTGACCAAAACCCGCGACAACGAGCGACGCGCCTTTGTTCGCCAGCAAATCCTTCGCGCATTCGGAAATCCATTTGAGATCAACGCCGGCGGGTTTCGCAATGTCGCCAACCTTCGCGCCACACTCAGTCGCAATAGCCGCGGCAACCTGAACCACCACGCTGGCTGGCAATCGCAACCGGTGATCCGCATTGACTCCAGTGAGCGTGAACAGCGATTCGACGGCATAAAGCCGGCTCATCTTGTCTTCCGGCTTCTCGATTTTGCGCTGCGATGAGAAGCGGCGAATATTGTTGTGCGCGTCATCCTCCGCTCCAATGAAATCGCAATCGAGCGAGACGATGACTTTAGCCTTGTCGTAACGGAACACCGGGCGGACAGGTTTGCCGAATACCTGCGTTGCAGCGCGGTGATGAACGTCCGTGTCAATCGCTTCGTGCAGGAACCAGCGCGCCTTCGGGAATTTTTCCGCGACCAGCTTGTGCAGGCGCGTCCGCGACGGGGTAATCTTGCGTTCGCCGAGCAGACAAAGTCCCTCACCTTGGTTGGCCGTAAATTTCCTGGCGAGATTGTCAAGCGCCTCCAGTGCGGCATCCGGTGAAACGGTGTTGCCGGACTTTACGTAGCGCGTCGCGCGGTCGGGATCGTAAAGATTCAGGATCGAAGCCTGCGTGTAACGATCCGTGCTGCCATTGCCGTTCGGGTAAAGCGGATTGCCCTCCACCTTGACGGGTCGCCCTTCGTAGGATTTGGCGATCAGCGGTATCGCGCCCGTGCGCGTGGGCATGGCGGTCGCAAAATACTGCGATGTGCCATAAGTGTAGTCATCCGGGGCTTTCCCAAACGGCATCAGATGTTCCTCTGGCCGACGGCAACCCGTGCCCGCTAGGCCAAAGCCCGCCAGCAGGAACGAGGCGGACATGATCCTGACGAAGTGCCGCCGCGACACCGGGTCGGTGAGTTCCGTCGCGCCTTCGGGGAACTCGCGCCCCAACCATTCGCGAAACTCCGTCGTTTCGGCCAGTTGATCCACGCTGCGCCAATACAGCCGGCCGGTCGTCGTTGGAGTCCAGCCTTCAGGCTGCTTCGCGCCGGGGACACGCTGAAGCGTGGACTCCAACGCCAGCGTCTCAGCCGCCTGCTCAGGACTTGTTGCGGAAATATTTTTCATCGGTGACAGGTCGAGCAGTTCTGGAGCGATTCGACCCGGAAATCATGGACGAACTTTTCGCCAAAAACCTTTTGCTGCTGCGCCGAAGTGTTTGGGTCGGGACTCCACTGCCAGTTCAAATCGGTAATCTTGTCCGGCGGACGCACCTTCCCCGCCGGGTTGCGATGGCAAGTCAGACAAAACGACATGCTCAACGGCTGGGCGTGATAAACTTCCTCCATTTTGTTGATCTGCCCGTGACACTCCACGCAACTGATGCCGCGGTTCACGTGGACGGAGTGATTGAAATAAACAAAGTCCGGCACGCGATGAATTTGCACCCATGGAATCGGCTGGCCCGTGGCGGCGCTCTCACGCACCAACGCCAGGCGCGGATCGTCCTTGAGCACCTGGTTGTGGCAGTTCATGCACGTGGAACTGGCCGGGATGTTCGAAAACCACGACCGCTCCACCGCGCTGTGACAGTAGCGGCAATCCATCCCGAGTTGATCGGCGTGCGTGGCATGCGAGAAAGCGACCGGCTGAATGGGTTGATAACCCACGCGCGTGTATTTGGGCGTGAAGTAATACCAGACGCCCGCCGTGACGGCGGTCGCCAACATGCCGCCGCCGATGATGATCATCAAGGGCAGGCGATTGGTCCACTTCGGAAAAATCGCTGACATCGCAAATCGCTGTAACTCCGTCCGGGCTGCGGCGCATAATTCAAAACGCCTGCATGAGCCATCGGTGACGGAGGTCTGTAATATTAGGAAGAAATGACCGGCGTCAACCGAAATTTATTGTCGTACGGATGCGAAGGTGACCGGCGACGCCGAAAAAGCCACCGTACTCGCGCTGGTGCATTGGGCCAATTTGAGTCCCCATTTTCCAGGCGTATCGAGCCGCTCGCGAAACGCCGGAAGAAAGAAGAGGAGTGGCAAAGATTACTTCAGGAGGTGGCAGATGAATTCCAAATGAAGCTCGCAGCAGCATGATTCCGAGGTTTTTCGTCCCGGTGATAATCCTTTACAGAAATTCGCAGGACTGTTTGCATAAGGAAATCGTAGCAGGCGAGTCTTATGAAGAACAACCATCCACGACGGCATGCACGACCAGTCGTATAATCATAGTTGGGCAGCGGCACATATGAGAACGATCATCTTGTTCATGATGGCGTGCTTCGCGACAAGAGCTGTCCACGCAACGACTCAGATTCCCGAGGTCCTGATATACGCCGGGACTACCAACGATATGTACTCCACGCCCCTCGAAACCCTCTTTTCCGCAGACAACCCGAAGCCGAGGTTGTTCTACGAACATCCTTCGTCCACGGCTTGTTGGCGAGGCTATGTGGGCACCTGGAAGATCGAGGCGGACGAACTGTACCTCGTCGCGCTTCGGGAGGGAGACCCTCGCACGGACGCAATCCACCTCAATAGGGTCAACCCCCAATGGGTGTCGCCAGTAAAGGCGACATGGTTCAGCGGCACCATCCGGATAGGGAAAGGCAAGGTGCTAATGGGCGGCATGGGGTTCAGCGAGACACGCGCGCGCGATGTCTTTCTCGAGATTAAGGCGGGAAAAGTCGTCTCAACGCGGGAGATCGACAACACAAGACAGAAGGAAAAAGCCGAACCAGACGGTGCAACGAACGGGGCTTCGCCCCGTCGCTGACCTCAGACGTTCGATCAAGAGGAGAAACTTCTCATGATGAAGACACTTGCTCTTCTGACTCTCGCTTGGGTGCAACTGGCAGGTTCGCGCGTTTTCGCTGAAGCTCCCTTTCCGAATGTTGACGAATCAGCCATCGATCCTGAAATCAAGAAACTCGTCGTGGAGCGCATCGCACGACATAACGATCCGGAAGGGAGCGAGACCGCGCGCAAGATTGTTGCCATGGGCACGAATGCCGTCCCCACCTTGATAGCTATGGCGCAGAAAGCCGCCAATACCGACCCGCTGATCCTCAGCAAGCCCGGACATCAAGATTACGGGTTTGAACTCCGTCGGCCCTTGGATATGCTCGTTGCAATCGGTGACCGGCGAGCGATTCCTGTCATCAGTTCATTGATGAAATTCGACACGAAACCACGCCGCATGTTCTCCTCGTTGGCCGAACTTCTCTGTCACGGAACAGATGAACAAATAGAAGCGGATGCAAAGTCCCAGAATACGAATCTAGCTCGTGTCGCCCGAAACATACTTCGGTCTCCCGAACAGTACAAGTACTACAAGGATTTGTACCGGAAGAAGCGAGAGATGATCGAAGACGGTGCAGCGAACGGGAGCCAGCCGATTCGCGCAGAGACAAATCGAACGTCAACGGCGGCTGGCTCCCGTCGCTGACCTTTGCGTTCAGCGAAGACGCATGAATGCTCACTCCGATAGCACACGCATGAGTTCTGCGACCAAGCTTGCAAGACAGCAGGGGAGTGTTCGGTCATTCAGGTTACTTCGTGTCCCTTGGTTGAAATGGTACACGTGGGTTCTTCTGGTTCTGTTTGCGATCCTGATTTGGGCAGTCCTGTTGCGCTTCATGAACTGGTCTCATCCCCACTGGACGTGTCTCGTCGGCGGCGTGGAATACGGGGTTGCACACGTGGACATCAAGGGACACCCCGCAGACTATTATCTCGTGTTTCACGGCCACTATGTCTTCGTTCACGTGAGCGTCGCAGCCGCCGTTGTGTCAGTAGCAGTGAGTGCTTCTGCGTGCGTGATCCTGACTGTAGTCGGAAAGCTGAAGGCTGCACGGAGACGGGCAAGATTGCGCCGTGCCGAACCAAGCGATGCACCGAATGACGGCCCCGCGACGCCGGTTGGCAATTCGGACGCGTCTGGAGAGGGCCGTCATCGGTGATCTTTGCGTTCGGCGGAACGAGTATAGCGAGCATGAAACGAATATTGATTATCAGTCTTTGCACGAGCTGGAGTTGTCTTGCTGGGGACAAGCCAAGTTCTCTCGGGTTTTCTGAGCTCCCCGATTCCGCATCCAAATTGATCGACACGCTCAAGTCTTCGGGCGCTGGCCTCACAGTTCTTAAGACTCGGTTGGATTATGTAAAAGAATCCGACCTTCCGCATCTT
>Ga0315268_10009464_pt1 | contig 10105 bp, 6 predicted proteins | sample C1_top_MG_FD_204535 | JGI IMG/M metagenome (GOLD analysis project Ga0315268, IMG submission 204535) | Sediment microbial communities from Yellowstone Lake, YNP, Wyoming, USA - C1_top | ecosystem: Environmental > Aquatic > Freshwater > Lake > Sediment | place: USA: Wyoming | collected 2017-08-01 | reverse complement strand
TATAAGCAATGCGAGAGGTATTCCCCAAAGAGTTGCAATAACAGCCGCCGCACCAGAAACGAATAATGCACGCAAGGTGATTTCCAATATCTTAGGGTCAACTGAGAAAATCAGCTGTAGTGTTTTTGCTGAGCCTTCGATTATTCCGTTCACACGATGCCCCGAGCCTATGTGATTCTTGTTAGCTATAAAGCTCTGGATGCCGTGAATCCCTGTACTGCGGCGGACATTCCGAAGCTGGATTACCGAGGAACGCGTATTTTCTTATCCATTGAGTTATTTGTTCAGATGAATTTTGTGCGACGAGGTGAGCGGCTGCATGGAAGAGTAGTCCGCTGGTCCCAAAGTCGGTTTGACCATAGTTTTCTATTATCTGTTGACATTCGTCGGAGATCAGGAATTTTATGAAAAGTATGGTGTCATTAAAGTTTACGTGATGCTGCCGTGTTTGATTCACTGCCATGACGCTGTAAACGTTGAGTAAATCGTAGTTTTGGTTTTCCATGCCGCCTATGAATGCAGATAGAGTTATCAGATGATTTTTGTCATGATACGTTAAGTAAGTCCCTGTGTCTGAGAGTACATAAGCCGATTTCTCTTCTGCCTTTAGCAGTGTTTCACCCATCGTGCCGCCAGGGGTTAAGTACCAAGATTCAGCCGATATCTGTGTGTAGTTGAAGTTGGCGAGTTTCCACAAACTCTGCTCTTTTGTGTGAGTGCCAGAACCGTCGCCCCTAGAAACCCACACATAAGTCTGCTGCGGATGTGCCGTTTGGTTTCGTCCATAAGCCACTATTCTTTTCAACGTTTCAGTCACGTTTTGTTCGCTGATTTTTGCAGGGTCATCCTGTGGGCCGACTATTGTGAAGAAGTTGTACGCTATTATTTTTCTGTCGACGCCGAATCCTTGTTGAAGAAAAGTGTACTCTTGCGAAGGAGCATGAACCAAAACGCCATCGACATCCCCGTTTCTTCCTTGCTCTATAGCTATACCTGTACCCTGGGGCGTAAATTGCAAGTCTACTGGATACTTTGTCTCGAACGTCTTTTCTATTTGAGCCAGCAAACCAGTTTCCCACAGACTAGTGGTCGTAGAAATTAACAGTCTTCTTCTGCTAAAAAACTGGAAATAAACAAGAGTTCCAGAAATTATGAGCGCCGTTACAACGACGGCTACTATCATCATTTTCTGCCATGATTTCATATAAAGCCCACCGATATGTCTCACTATTCATATCGACTCAATTTATAAGCATATCGCAACTAAACAAGCAATCATTACTTTCAATGGCAGGTTGAATGCTGCTTTTCGAAAGTAATATAAGAAATGTGTTTGTTCGTCATAGATGTTAATTCAAACTGTAAAATGTTCATGGAAACGGCGGAGATTTTGAAAGCTACCAACTCAACCGCGAAGAAAACCAACGCGAATAAAACCTCAAGCAGAGGTCAAGCGGAGCCGCGCACAGACGAGTTGCTGGCTTTGCCGATTGAAGAATTGCTCCGCCGCCTCAACACTTCACCGTCTGGTCTAACTTCGCAAGAAGCGGAAAAACGGCTACAAACCTATGGCCGCAACGAGTTGGCCAAAAGAAAACGACGCACGGCCGTGGCAGAATTCTTTTTTCACCTTAGAAATCCCCTGATTCTAATCCTGTTGCTTGCAGGTTTGATTTCGGGATTCTCAGAAGTGCGCGCGAATGAAGTACCAGTCGATGCGACTATTATATTTTCCATACTGATCCTAAGCGTGTTTCTCGACGTTTACCAAGAGTCCAAAGCCGAAAATGCTGCAGAAGTACTACAGGAAAAAGTAACTACAACGGCGACCGTGTTCAGAGACGGCGCTAAAATAGAAGTGAAACTCGCTGAGATTGTTCCAGGCGACATAATACGCCTCTCAGCAGGAGACATGGTGCCAGCCGACACGCGAGTTATAGCGGCTAAGGACTTGTTCATAAATCAGTCCGCCCTAACAGGCGAGTCATTCCCTGTGGAGAAAACCGCGGAAGCCCTAAAGACTCCGAACGTTGCAACCACCGAATGGAGCAACTGCCTATTCCTGGGGACATCCGTCGTCAGTGGAACTGCAACTGCAGTCGTAATAAAGACTGGAAACTCCACAGAATTCGGCAAAATCGCCAAAAAACTGGCTGGCCGAGAGGTTGAAACCGATTTTGAACGTGGGCTCAGAAGATTTGGTTTCTTGATTATGGAAGTAACCATTCTTTTGGTGTTGTTCGTCTTTATGGTAAACGCGCTCTACAAAAGAGACCCTGTAGAATCACTGCTCTTCGCATTAGCCTTAGCAGTCGGCTTAACCCCTGAACTCTTGCCCATGATTATTTCGATAAACCTTTCAAAGGGCGCTCTTTCGATGTCTAAGAGAGGCGTCATCATAAAGCGGTTGTCCTCGATTCAGAATTTCGGGAGTATGGACACCTTATGCACAGACAAGACGGGTACGTTGACTGAGAACAAAATAACTCTTGTATTGCATGAGGATATTGAGGGCAAAGATAGTGACAAAGTTCTGCTTTATGCTTTCTTGAACAGTTATTTCGAGACAGGCTTAAGAAGCCCGCTCGACGACGCCATTCTTGCGCACAAAGAGATTGACGTTAGTGACCACCAGAAAATCGACGAAGTTCCGTTTGACTTCACCAGAAGATGTGTTTCCATAGTGGTCGAACATGAACGACAAAGATTCTTCATCGCCAAGGGTGCACCCGAAGAGATTTTCAAAGTGTGCACGTACTGCGAATTCCGCGATGTCATCGTTGACTTTTCAACCGAACTACAGAAAATGGCCGAGCAAAAGTACCTAGACCTAAGCGCCGAAGGATACCGTGTTCTGGGCGTTGCTTACAAGAAAATCAAGAAAGAGAAGGCGGTGTATTCGGTAAGCGATGAAAACGACATGGTTTTTCTCGGTTTCGTAGCATTTCTCGACCCGCCCAAAGAAACAGCCAAAGAATCTGTGGAGCTCCTAAAAAAGAGTGGAATAGAGTTCAAGGTTCTCACGGGCGACAACGAACTGGTCACAAAGAAAACCTGCGAGCAGTTAGGCTTTGAAATCACGGGAATCGTGACAGGCAACGAAGTCCACCAGATGGGAGACGACGCGCTAACAAGAGTTGTCGAGAAAGCCAACGTTTTCGCACGGGTAACCCCTGGACAAAAGGACAGAATAATAAACGCTTTGAAAAATAACGGTCACGTCGTAGGTTTTCTAGGCGACGGCATCAACGATGCACCATCGTTAAAAACCGCAGACGTAGGCATATCAGTTGACAATGCCGTCGATGTGGCGAAAGAGTCAGCAGACATCATACTACTGCACAAAGATTTAACAGTGCTTCAACAAGGCGTCTTGGAAGGGCGCAAAACCTTCGGTAACACGATGAAATATATCATGATGGGCACCAGTTCAAACTTCGGCAACATGTTCAGCGTCGCTGGCGGATCATTGTTTCTGCCGTTTCTGCCCATGCTACCTACACAGATACTGCTTAACAACTTGCTTTATGACTTATCCGAGCTAACAATCCCTACAGATGACGTAGACCCGGAGTACGTCGAAAGACCTAAAAAATGGGACATATCCTTCATCAGGCAATTCATGATATTCCTAGGACCTATAAGCTCTATTTTCGACTTCCTGACCTTCTTCATAATGCTCTTTGTCTTTCAAGCGACACCAGCGCTGTTTCAGACCGCATGGTTCATTGAATCTCTTTGCACGCAAACTCTAGTGATCTTTGTGATAAGAACGCGTAGGTCGCCGTTCTACAAGAGTAAGCCAAGTCTATGGCTACTTATCAGCTCATTGCTTGTGGTCGCTTTAGCACTAGCATTGCCTTTGACATTCCTAGGAAAACTGTTCGGATTCGTGGAGCCGCCTTTCACTTTCTTCGCAATTCTCGCTGGACTAATCTTAGCCTACTTAGCACTAGTAGAGCTTGTTAAGCGATGGTTCTACAGACGATACCTGCATCTCGTAGAAAAAATGTAGACAAATAAGGGCAGTCTACATACGCTTTGTCAGGTAATTAAATATCGTTAGCTTCTGCATTTCGGTAGTGCCCTCGTAAATCTCCGTAATCTTCGCACAGCGATGAAAACGTTCCACATGATAATCAGCCAAATAACCATAGCCGCCGTGGATCTGGATAGCCTCATCCGTGACTTCCATGGCAACCCTGCCCGCGTAGGCTTTCGCCATAGACGTAGCCATCGGGTCAGGCTTACCTTGGTCATAAAGCGCAGCCGCCTTATAAGTCAACAATCGCGCAGCCTCAATTTTAGTTGCCATCTCCGCAAACTTGAAGGATATAGCCTGAAAATTCATGATCGGAGTGTTGAACTGTTTCCTGTTTTTGGCATATTGAAAAGCCTTTTCAAACGCTCCCTGAGCCATACCTACTGCCTGCGCTGCGACTGTTATGCGTGTGCCGTCGAAGAGCTCCAACGTGTAGTAGAAGCCTTTGTTTAATTCGCCCACTAGGTTTGTTTCTGGCACTTTGAGGTCACTCAAGGCTAATGAGCCAGTGACGCATGGTTTGATGCCCATTTTGCCGTGCAGTTTTGTTGCATCTAAGCCTGGCGTGCCTTTCTCTGCGAGGAACATGCTCTGTCCCCTATGTGTTGGCTGCACGTTGGGGTCTGTTTGGCACAATATGATGAAATGGTTGGCTGTAGTGGCGTTAGTTATGAATTCCTTAGCTCCATTGATTATCCATTCACTGCCAGTTTTGACTGCTTTGGTGTCCATGCGGGTTATATCGCTTCCATGCTCTGGTTCGGTGAACGCTGCAGCGGAAATTGCATCGCCGCTGGCTAATGGAGGGATGATTTTTTTCTTTTGTTCCTCGTTTCCGTGGTGAAGCAGTACGTCTGGAATCATGAGGTTGCCAAGCGACACTGCAGTGCCAAGTCCAGGGTCGACTCTGCACATCTCTTCGACCACTAAGCAGTCTTCGAGCACGCCGTAGCCTTGACCGCCGTATTCCTGTGGGATGCGCATGCTGGTGAACCCGAGTTTGGCGGCTTTCTTGTAAAGCTCCATCGGAAACTCTTCTTTCTGGTCGAATTCTAGGGCGAGTTCGGGTGTGAATTCTTTTTCGCAGAACTCTTTCACTGCGCGTTTGATTTCCTTCTGCTCGTCGTTCAGGTCAAAATGCATTTGTCATGTTCTCCTTATGGTGTAGAACCTATGCTTTCTGTCCTTTCAGTTCATATATTTTGTTCTTTAGAGGCGGCACAACCTTGAACAGGTCATCAACAACGCCATAGTCAGCCACGCTGAAGATAGGCGCGTTGGCATCTTTATTCACAGAAATAATCAAGCCCGAACTTTTCATTCCCAGCACATGTTGGAAGGCGCCACTAATGCCCAAGGCGATGTAAAGCTTCGGCTTAACAGTCTTTCCAGAAGTGCCCACCTGCCTGTCGTTAGGAAGCCAACCTTTGTCCACTATTGGACGTGAGCATGCTAATGTTCCGCTAAGGGCTTTCGCCAACTCTTCCATCATGGGAATGTTGCAAACGTCCTTTATTCCCCTTCCAATGCCTATCAGCACTTCGGCAGCCGTAATGTCCACGCCACCAGGCGGAGGAGGCACGTATTCAATGAAGCGTTTTACGGTTATTTCTTCAGTCAGGTGCGAGGGAACTTCGACTATTTCGCCATTTGCAGGCGCCTTCTTTTGAACGGGAAAGGTTGCCTGTCTGACGGTTACCATGTAGCTTTCCGCTTTGCTTAGAGTTGCTTTGACGTTTACTTTGCCGCCGTACATCTGCCGCGTAACCGACAAGGTGTCATTTTGATACTCCACGTCTATGCAGTCTGTTGCCAATGGGATGCTAAGCGAAACTGCCAAGCTAGGTGCCAAATCAACGCCGAATGAAGTGTGCCCTATCAGAATGAGCAGGGGCTTATGTTCTTTTATCAACTGAGCCAGCACGGTTTGGTAGGCTTCAGAATTGAAATTCTCTAACTTGGCATCATCAACAACCAGCACATGTTTCGCATACTCTGCAAGTGCCTTGGCTTGTTCTTTCACGTTTTTTCCAAGCATAACAGCGGTTAATCCGATGCCTGTCTTTTCTGCCAGTTCCATACCTTTAGAAAGCATTTCGAAAGTTATGTCTCTAAACTGTCCTTGCCTGTGCTCTGCGAGAACAAAGATTTCATTCATTATATCAACCCCTTAGCTTTGAGAATCTCGGCAATCTTAGCCGCAACCTCGTCAGGACTGCCCTTCAAAAATTCCGCCTGCTTCTCCACGGGTGGCACGTATATTTTGTCCACTTTAAGCCATGAGCCAGCCTCACCCACTTCATTCTCGCCCAAGCCCAAATCCGCCAAGCCCATTATTTTGATTTCTTTCTGCATGGCTTTCCTAATGCCCATAATGGACACATAACGCGGTTCATTTATGCCCGTCTGCACCGAGATGACAGCGGGCAGCTTCACTTCAACTACTTCTTCCAAGCTTCCTTCCAGTTCGCGTTTGACCTTGGCAACTTGATCGGCAATCTCGAGTTTCTTCACCATAGTAACGTGTGGAATACCCAGAAGTCTAGCGAGTATCGGACCTACTACAGCGTTGCCGTCGTCGCTCGCTTGGGCACCAGTTATTATGACGTTGAACGGCAGATTCTTAACCGCTTTGGCGAGAATCTTTGCGATTGCATAACTGTCTGAGCCTTCGAATTTTAGGTCGGTTAGGCGTAAGCCTTTGTCCGCGCCTCTGGCTAGGCATTTTCTAAGCGTGCTGTCAGCTTCATCTTTGCCCACTGTGACAGCGGTAACAGTGCCTCCGAATTTCTCCTTCAAGCGCACTGCTTCTTCCACGCCGTAATCGTCCCATTCGTTGATGTCGAAAACTAAGCCCGTTTTTTCGATGCTCTTTGCATTTCCAGCAATTTTTAGGTCAGCTTCGGCTGTTTCAGGAACGTGTTTCACGCAGACTATTACGTCCATACATTCTCCCTTCGCTTCTCTCCTTAAATGCCCAACTTGTCTTTAACTGCTTTACGCTTCTCCTCTTTCAACGGACCAAACTTTTTGATTCGTTCGGTAAACATGGAAAACAATTCTGCAGCCTTCTTATAAACGGGCAAGGGCACGTAACTGTACCGCACCCGCATACTCTCGATGCCATACTCGCCGAAAGCCTTGTTCATCTCAATCATGCGCTTCTTGGTGAACATCACGTCCATGTCCTGCTGTCCCTCAACCACCAGCACACCGTCCGCGCCATAAGCGAACGCCGTGAGCACGTGTTTCAAGCCAATTATAGCCGTTGACGGAACAGCAACGATGCGAATGTTCTCGGGATAGTTCATGCGGTCAAGCCCAAGAAAGTCCATTCCCGTGTACCCAACGTTCTTGTCCACGAAGGCGACCACTCTGACTTCGTCGGGTGCTTTGTCCATAAGCACTCCTCTAAGCGCAGCAACAACTTGCCTACTAGTTGAGTTTTTGAAGTCTATGGCTTCTTTCGGACAAACCGGAATACAAGCGCCACAGCCGATGCACTGGAACGGGTCGATTTTGGCTTTGGCATTCTCCATCGTAATCGCTTTGACTGGACAGATGGGCACACAGTTGCCACAGCCGTTGCAGAGGTCAGTGATTACGTATGCCTTCTCTGGACTCGTGGTGATAACATCACTCTTAAGGAACAATGATGCTCTAGCAGATGCACCTAAGGCTTCGGACACAGTGTCACGCACGTCTTTCGGGTTTAGAGCGCAGCCGCACGCGAAAATTCCCGTCATCAATGAATCCACTGGGTCGAGTTTGGGGTGCTTCTCTTGTATAAAGCCGTCTTCGCCTAATGATAGTTTCATCTTGCCTGCGAGTTCCTTCAACCCCGCAGGTGGCACCATGGGCGTGGCTAGGGCGATCATGTCGTATTCGTCTTCTCTCACTTCGCCCATAAGCGTGTCTTCAGCTACGACGGCGAGCTTGCCGTTTTCTTTTCTGAAAACCTCCGCCACCTTACCGCGTATAAAGATGACGCCTGCTTCTTGGTCTTTCCAATAAAGCTCTTCGTAGCCTCTGCCTGTGGCTCGTATGTCCGTGTAGTAAATAGTGACGTCCACGCCTAGCATTTTCTTGAGAACCTCAGCCTGCTTCAACGAATACATACAACAGATGCGGCTACAGTAGGGAATGTAATTCTTGTCCCGCGAACCCGCACAAAGTACAATAGCCATCTTAGACACGTTGCTTCCATCAGCTCGCTTCACAATTCCTTCAGTGGGTCCAGAAGCAGATGTTAAGCGTTCGAGGTCCATCATGGTTATGACATCTTTGTAAGCGCCGTAACCATAGACCTTAAGCTGGTTGGCGTCGTACAATTCATAACCCGTAGCCATGACTATGGCGCCCACGTTAAGGTCGATGGTTTTGCCCGCGTCGTCCAAGTTTATAGCTTTGGCAGGACACAACTGCGCGCATTTGCCACACTTGTTGCAGGCTTCAAAGTCAATCACATAAGCCGAAGGTACTGCCTGTGGGAACTCTATGTACGCCGCCTTTCTCTGGCTTAAGCCTTCGTTGAATTTATCCACCACAGTGACAGGACAGACTTTGGCGCACACGCCGCAGCTCCTGCACTTCTCAGTGTCCACTCCGCGGGGTTTCATAAAAACCTTAACAGCATAATTTCCAGGACGGCCACTCACGTCTTGTACTTCGGCGTAAGTGTGCAAATTCACGTTTGGGTTTCTTCCCACCTCTGCCATCCTAGGCGTAAGAATACACTGCGCACAGTCGAGAGTTGGAAAAACCTTAGTTAACTTCGCCATGTTGCCGCCTATGCTGGGTTTTCTCTCCACCACGTGAACCTTGTGACCCAAATAGCCCAAGTCTAAAGCCGCAGTGATGCCAGCTATTCCGCCGCCTATGATTAGGATGTCACGTGAACCTTTTTCGCTGATACTTTGTAAAGGCTCTAACGCAAAACTACGCTCGTATCCGCCTCGGATCAGGCTTACAGCCTTTTTCGTGGCCTCTTCTGACGGTTTGGGTCCATGAACCCATGAATCCTGCTCACGAATGTTGACGAATTCAAGCATGTAAGGGTTTAAACCAGCGCGTTCTAAAACGCTTTGAAAAGTAGGAAGATGCATACGCGGTGTACAACTAGCCACGACCACTCGGTCTAAAGCTTTCTTCTTGATGTCATCAATAATAATGTCTTGAGCTGGTCTGGAACAAAGATACTTATTGAACCTTGCGATTACGACGCCGTCCCAATTTTTAACCGTGTCGACAACTTTCTTAACGTCCACAACGTTGCCTATGTTGCCGCCACACTCGCACACGTAAATGCCCATTTTGGGCTTGTTTGCTTCCATTCTTTTTCAGCTCTATCTTTTGTGAGAGGTTTACGTTTGTCTTGAGAAAGACACTAAAAAGCAAAACACTTAAAAAATCTTATGCTTCTCTCTATCCCAAACGAGACATGAGAGATGAACGCACAAGAACTAGCCCAGAAGCACAAACTCCTCGAATGCATACAATGCGGCATGTGCACGGGAAGCTGCCCAGTTTCCAGAAAGGCGAATTTGAACATTAGGCGCTATATGCGAGAAGTTTCCGCAGGCGGCAAAGTGACCATTCATCCACAAAACGAGTTATGGAGCTGCACAACCTGCAGCACATGCGGCATACGCTGTCCAAAAGACCTGAATCCCTATGACTTTCTCATCGACATCCGCAGCATGGCAGTTGAAGAGGGCAAAATCGCCACTACACTACGCGATGCGTTGGAAAGCGTCTACAACAACGGCAACCCGTGGGGAAGAATCAGAGCCAAACGCTCAGAATGGGCACAGGGCTTGAACATTAAACATGCTTCGCAGGGTGTTGAGTTTTTGTATTTTGTAGGCTGCACACCCGCCTACGACCCGAGAATCCAAAGCGTAGCCAAAAGCCTGATACAATGCTTCACAAAGACTGGCGTCAATTTTGGCACGTTAGGCGACGAGGAGAACTGCTGCGGAAACGAGGTCTACGGCATAGGCGAGAAGGGTTTGTTCGATTTTCTTGTCGAAGAAAACGTGAAACTCTTCAACAAATACAACA
>Ga0315268_10009463_pt1 | contig 10105 bp, 10 predicted proteins | sample C1_top_MG_FD_204535 | JGI IMG/M metagenome (GOLD analysis project Ga0315268, IMG submission 204535) | Sediment microbial communities from Yellowstone Lake, YNP, Wyoming, USA - C1_top | ecosystem: Environmental > Aquatic > Freshwater > Lake > Sediment | place: USA: Wyoming | collected 2017-08-01 | reverse complement strand
GCCAATGCCCTCCGGGCCCTCATCAAGGCCGAGCAGGACCGCGGCCATGACTTCCTGCGCCTGGCCAACGCTCTCTCGGCCCTCTACCCCGCCGGCAGCGAAGAAAAACGCCTGCTGGACGCCATGCTTCTGGCCGTGCCCAGATGATAATTCACCGCAGAGGCGCAGAGGACGCCGAGAAAAAAATGAAGGAATTAACGGCAAAAATAATCGGGGCGGCCATCGAGGTTCACAAGACGCTGGGGCCGGGCTTGCTGGAGTCGGCCTATGAAGAATGTCTGGCCCATGAGATGCAGCTTTGCGGCTTGGACTTTGAGCGCCAGGTTCCTCTTCCCGTTGCCTATAAAGGCATAAACTTGAACTGCGGATACCGTTTGGATTTCCTGGTGGAGAAGGCAGTGGTCTTGGAATTAAAGGCCGTGGACGCTTTGCAGCCTATCCACGAAGCCCAGCTATTGACTTACTTAAAGCTGGGCTGTTGGACCGTTGGCCTGTTGATAAATTTTAATGTTCCGGTCCTCAGGAACGGCATCAAGCGCATAGTTCTCAATTATGAAGAAAACTCTGCGAACTCTGCGCCTCTGCGGTGAAAGGAGTTTTTATGGAACCCTGGTACAAGGTAGCCACGCCGCGCAAGGAAGTCCGTGAAGGTCGGTCCTTCAACCCGGATGAGTTCGCCATCCACCTGGAGCAGGTTATTGCCAGGACCGCGCCGGAGGACTACCGGGAGCCACGGCAGTTCTTCGCCCGGACCTGCTTTACAAGAGCACTTCGCGAGCATGCGGGGATGGTGCTCCGGCGGCTCTCCGGCGAGACGGTAAATACCGCGCCGGTCATGACGCTCATCACCCAGTTCGGCGGCGGCAAAACCCACACGCTGACGGCGCTCTACCACATGACTGCCAATGGAGCCAAGGCCGTAGAATATCCAGGTGTGGGCGCCCTCATCCAGGAGGCAGGGATCGGCACCGTTCCACAGGCTAAGGTCGCCGCCTTCGTGGGCAACGCCTGGGATCCCCAAGAGGGACGGGAGACGCCCTGGATTGATGTGGCCTGGCAGCTTGCCGGAGAGAAGGGCGTCAAAGAGCTTGGCGCGGCGGCAAAGACCACGCCGCCGGGGACGGAGGCGCTGAGCCGGGTCTTCAAGGCGGCGGAGGCGCCGGTGCTGTTGCTCTTTGACGAGGTGCTGAACTTCCTGAACCGCCATCGCGGCTTGGCCGAGCAGTTTCATGCCTTCATCCAGAATTTGACCGTGGCCACCACCGGCACCACCCATGGGGCGGCGATTATCAGTTTGCCTCGAAGCCAGGTAGAGATGACCGATTGGGACCTTAAGTGGCAAGAGAAGATAACCAGGGTCGTCCGTCGGGTGGCCAAGGACCTTATCGCCAATGACGAGGCTGAGATCAGCGAGGTGGTCCGTCGGCGCCTGTTCGAGGATATCGGCAACGAGCGCATTCGGAAGAGCGTATCGAAGAGCTATGCGGACTGGTGTTTTGAGCGGCGGGCGCAGTTGCCCCCGGAATGGACCGCGGTGGACAGTGCCTTGACCGAAAGCAAGGCCAGGGAATATCTGCGTCAACGCTTTGAGGTCTGCTATCCGTTCCATCCGGCCACCTTGTCGGTATTCCAACGGAAATGGCAATCGCTGCCGCAATACCAACAGACTCGGGGCACCCTGGCCATGCTGGCGCAGTGGATCGCTTGGGCTTACCGCACTGGCTTCACCGAGGCCCGACGGGAACCCTTGATTACCCTCGGATCAGCGCCCTTGGATGTGGCGGATTTCCGGGGAGTGGTCCTCGGACAACTCGGCGAATCCCGGCTGGTGGCCGCCATCGACTCCGATATCTCGGGAGCACAGTCTCACGCCCGGGCGCTGGACGCGGACACCAAGGGTGCCTTGCGGAACATCCACCGCCGCGTGGGGACAACAATTCTCTTCGAGTCTTCGGGAGGTCAGATTGACAAGGTGGCCCACCTGCCGGAGTTACGCTTCGCCCTGGGCGAACCTGAAGTGGATACAACCTCTGTGGACACTGCCGCCTTTACGCTACAGGATAAATCCTATTTCATTCGCCGAGTAGGTACGGACGGCTTCAAAATCAGCCACCAGCCGACTATGAAGAAAGTTGTGAATGACCGGCGGGCGTCTTTGGATGAGGATTCCGAGATCAAACCCGCCATGCGGACGCTTATCCAGAAAGAGTTTGGAAGAGGCGCAAGCATCCCGATGGTGCTATTCCCGGCGGATGGGCCGGCTGTGCCGGATACACCGAAGCTTACCCTCATAATCGTTGATCCAGAGGACGAGTGGACGGGAGAGGGAGCTCTACGCCAGCAGATTGCGGAATGGACCAAGCAGCGGGGCAAATCCCCCAGACTTTATCCGGGAGCCCTCGTGTGGTGCCTGAAGAGACCCGGCCGCGACTTCCGAGAGAAGGTTGAGCTATGGCTCGCCTGGAAGCGTGTAGCCAGGGAGATCGCCGAGGGGACGCTGGGGGGCGACTTTGACCGGACCGACCGGGCGGAAATCCAATCCAAGGTGGCTGACGCTGAAGAGGCCGCCAAAGACGAAGTTTGGGGCGGCTACCGTTTTGTGGTCATAACGGATAGCCAGGAGCCTGATGCACTAAAAACCATTGATCTTGGTGCAGGGCATTCGAGTAGTGGCGAAACACTTTGTGGGCGTGTGATTACGGCGCTGAAATCGCAAGCTCTGCTGAACGAATCAGTGGGGGCAGGCTATATTGAGCGGAACTGGCCCCCGGCACTCAAGAGTTCCGGCGCCTGGCCGTTGGCGAGCCTGAGACAGAGTTTCTTGAATGGCTCCTTGACCCGACTCTTGGATCCTGACACGATCCTGCGCGGCAAAATCGTGGAGTTTGTTACAAGGGGCGATTTCGGGCTGGCTTCCGGTCAGAAGCCGGATGGCGGCTATGAGCGCGTATTGTTCAACGAGTTTATTGATTCGGCAGAGATTGCCTTTGAGCCTGGTGTTTTCCTGCTCTTGAAGCCCAGGGCGAAGACTCTCAAAGCCATTCCAGAGCCTGTAACGGTGGGAGGTGGGCCAGAGCCGACCCCCACAACTGGACCAGAACCGACCACGGGAGCAGGCCCGGAGCCTGGGCCGGAACCAACGCCTGGTGTTTCCCAAAAGACGTTCCATATTTCTGGAAACGTGCCGCCCGAAATCTGGAATCGACTGGGAACGAAGGTATTGCCGAAATTGCGGAGCGGCTCCGATCTCAAAATCGGCATTGATTTTTCCGTGACTATGGAGGGTCAGCTTGCGCGGACCTTTGAAACCGATCTCAGACAGATACTCGAAGATCTCGGCTTAAGTGGGCGCATAGAAATTAAGTAATATTCTCTATAATTAGCGCAACATTGCGCTTTTCCACATTTTTCCATCCCCCACCCACCTTCTTCTGCCGACAGCAAACCTGGTCAAATAAGTTTCAGGCTCAATAGAGAAAAGACTTGACAAATATGATTACGATGTTATTATGGTTGCATGGAGGCTCGAGGGGAACTCAAAAAGAAGCTGTTGGAATTGTTCCATAAATGGGCTGATCCGCAGTTGGAGAAATACGATGAGCCGGAACGGGTAGGCGTGCCCCGGGGGGAGCCGGTAGGGTTTTCGGCAAAGAAATTTCACGCCGCATTGGCGCAAGTTTTAAAACCCGCTTTCACCGTGGCTGAAATCGCCGACTTGGTGGGAGTTAGCGCCGGCCAGGTCCGGGTTTGGCGAACGGAAGAACCTTTTAAAAAATTAGCCGATAAGTTACAGGCAGAATTTTTATCTTATATGTCGGACCAACTCGATCAGGATGCCAAACTTAATGATATGGATAATTACAAAGATATATTCATCTGTTTGGCTATGTTTCATAACGGCATCCTTATTTATTATAAGAAATTAATTGACACTTTAACGTATTTAGGTAATGTAATAAATAAAAATCAAAATGATTATAAATTATATGTCGAGATGAAAGAATTGATGTCGCAATTTATGTTATTTTTTAAATTACTGTTTGCGAAAGAACAAACAAAAAATAAGAAAGACGAGGTTCTGCTAAATTTTTTTCCATTGATTGATAGCATGTTGGATTATTTTATATCGATATTGGCAAATCCAGAAGTAGATGAAAAGATAAAGGGTGAGACCTGGGCTATTGTTAAAATCATAGCCCTTTTTTGTTTTGTATAATCTGATCAAATTTTTTTTATTATCAGCATAACAACCACAATAGCTATGTTATCAACTATAGCAGGTGATTCTATGAAAAACCTTATACGGTCTGAGATTATCAGGGAAAGTGGCACTCTACAAAGGTTTTGCGCAGAGCGTCGTTTCAGTTATTGCCGGTTTTCCAAAGTCCTGAATGGTCATCTGCCTCCGAATAGCCGGGAGCGATGTGAAATTGCCCGGCTTTTAAAAAGAGGGGCTCGGGATGAATAATCGCCGCGAACCTACCTTGGCCTTCATCCTGGAGGAAGTTCGGCAGCTCCGGGAGGATTTGAAGGCACGGAACCGCGCTCAGGCAGGCCGCAGTTTTTCTGGGGATGGCTGAAAAAACCCTGAGGAATCGGTTGTCGGACGGCTCCTTTCCCATCCGCCCGGTGCGTCTGTCCGGCAGGCCTCTCTTTAAAAGGCGTGAGCTGGAGAACCTGGTGGACAGCCTTGGTTCCGACAACTAAGAGACTTGGCCGAGACTGCGATGGATTTAAAGAGTGAAATCCTCTCCCACCTCGATCTTCGAGCCCTCTACCACAAGGAACTGGGTGAGCTGAAGAACGGAAGGGGCCACCAGGCAATGGGACTGTGCCCGTTCCACCCAGACACCAGGGCCTCGCTGTCTCTTAACGTGAAGACCGGCCTGTGGAATTGCAAGGGTTGCGGCGCTAAGGGGGATGTCTTCACTTTCATCGAGAAGAAATACGCCACAGATTTTAAAGGTGCGCTCGATATCCTGGCCCAGGAGGCGGGCCTAGAGATGGGTCGGGGAAACGGTCGGCGGGGGCAAAAGGCAGGCAAGGCGGCGGCCCAAATTGTCAAGACCTACGACTACTATGATGAAGATGGCGTCCTGGTATTTCAGGTCTGCCGGACTCATCCCAAGGGCTTTTTCCAACGGCGGCCGGACGGTAAGGGGGGGTGGGTCAACAACCTGGAGGGTGTGGTCCTGGTCCCATACCGATTGCCGGAGGTGGTCAAGGCCGATTTGGTTTTCATCGCAGAGGGGGAGAAAGATTGCGACACCCTGGTCGGGTTGGGCCTGACGTGCACCTGCAACCCCCAGGGCGCCAATAAATGGCGGGGCGAGTACAACAAGCACTTCAAAGATAAACGGGTCATCATCATCCCCGACAACGACGCGCCGGGCCGCAGCCATGCCCAGACGGTAGCCGGGAATCTACATGGCGTAGCTGCCAAAGTGAAGGTGGTAGAACTCCCTGGCCTACCCGACAAAGGCGATGTGTTCGATTGGCTCACTGCCGGGGGCACCCGCGAGGAACTCCTGTCCTTGGCCGAAGCCGCACCGGAATGGGAGCCGCCCGCGGCCGAAACCGAAAAATCTGGCCATCAGGACCCACTAGCCGGCTCGGAGTACTGTATCCACAAAGGCCATTTTTGCTACATACGTTGGGTTGGGTCAGGGGAAAAGGCCACACAAATTATCGTCTCGCTTTGCAACTTCACCGCTCGGGCCACTGTGGAAATCATCCGGGATGATGGTCTGGAGACAACCAGGGAGTTTCGGATCGAGGGTATCCTGGATACCGGCCGTCCTCTGCCCCCGGCCATAGTGAAAGCAGGAGAATTCCGGCTGATGGGGTGGGTCAATCGGTGCTGGGGGATGGCCGCCAACATCGGCGTCGGACACTCTGCTCAGGACCGGGTCAGAGAATGTATCCAGCTCTGCTCCCAGGAGGCCCAGATCCGCACTGTCTTCACTCATTCCGGCTGGCGCAAAATTGATGGGGTGTGGTGCTTCCTGCACTCCGGAGGGGCTTTGCACGGCCCGGCCGGGATTACCGTGGACCTGGGGGAAGACCTTAGTGCTTACCGTTTGCCGGAGCCCGGAGGCCGGGAGGCAGCCGCGGCCAGCCTGCGACTCCTTGATCTTGGCCCCCTGGTGATCACAGCCTCTCTGTTGAGCGTCATTTATCTTGCCCCTCTTTCTGATAAGTTAAAAATCGACTTCACCCTCTGGCTGCTGGGGGGCACGGGCAACCTCAAGTCCACCCTTGTGGCCCTCTTCTTGTCTCACTTCGGCCTGTTCGACCGCCGCAACCTCCCCGGCCAGTGGTCTTCCACCGCCAACGCCCTGGAGAAGAGGGCCTTTGTCCTCAAGGACCTGCCCTTCGTGGTGGACGATTTCGCCCCACCTCACGACGTTCGCCGGGCCTCTGAGCTGGAGGCCAAGGCTCACCGCCTCCTCCGGGCGGTAGGCAACCGGGGAGGACGCCAGCGCCTCTCGGGAGACCTCACCGAGCGGCAAACTTACACCCCCCGTTCCATGCTCATCAGCACCGGCGAATTTCTGCCTACCGGTCAGAGCCTGGCGGCCCGGTTTTTAGTGGTGGAAGTGAAACGCCAGGTAATTGACTTGGAGCGGCTAGGCGAAGCACAGAAATCCAGGCACCTCCTGGCCCAAGCCATGAGTGCCTACATCTCAAGACTGGCCCCCGACCTGGATGAAACCACTGGGAGATGCCACAGCCTCTTCGAAGCCTATCGGCAAGCGGTCCAGTCCCTCGGGCATCTGCGGGTCCCGGAGATGGTGGCTTGGCTCGCGGTGGGGTTCGAGCTGTTTACTGATTTCATGGTTCATCAAGGGGTATTGGATGGCGACTCCGCCTATGATCTGCAAAAGGAGGCCCGGAAGGCTTTTCTGGCCCTGGGCCAGGCTCACTCCAGGCGACTGGAAGGGGAGAAGCCTTCCCTAAAGTTCATCCAGGCCTTAGGGGAACTTTTCATCCAAAAACGCGTTTACCTGAAAGATAAGAGGGGCGGGTGTCCCGAGGGCTGGGACGATCTGGGCTGGAAGAGCAAGGGAGACCCTGGCCTGGCAGAATGTATCGGCTGGGCAGACGAGGAACGCCTGTACTTGATGCCAGACAGCACCTATCGGGCCGTATACCGCGCTATTAGAGACCAAGGGGGCTATTTGGGCCTAGGTAAAAATATGCTCTTTAAGGCCTTGGCCGAGGATGGTTTCCTCGAGCCGGCCGAGAATGGGGAAAGCACGAGGTCCAAAAAAATCGGCGGGAAGAGCTATCGAGTAATTTTTATGCCCAGAGAAAAACTGGCGCTGTAAGTCACGGCGGGTCACGCCCGGTCACGGGTCGGCTCAAAAGTATGTGACCGGATAACCTGTTTAATTTATTTATAAAAGATCATATGGTCACGGAAGTCACGGATTCTCCCCAGATGAACCCCCTGTGGCATTTGCCCAGACCGGTGTGGGGGCAAGACCAAAGGAAAAACTTTCTTTCCGCTCTCATCCGGGAAAATAGCGTGACTTCCGTGACCTTGAATAGAAAAGGCATGGGAATCAATAAGATAACGGTCACAACCTTCCTGAACGCCTGGTGACCGGGCGTGACCCCAAGCGGAACGGAGTATGGCGATGGATAAAAGCAACCCCGAATTGTCGGGCAGACAACCAGGACTCTTGAAGAAAAGGGCACCGAAACCAAAGGCCCTGCCGGCCGCTCACCCCACAAAGCCCTCCCCTTCGGGGCCTGAAAGGGAACTCCCCCCACCGCGGTTCAAGCCGGGGGGAAACGGTAGGGCTGTGGAACTGGACCTGGGGCTGAATATGGAGAATGCCCTGGCCTTGGCAAGAACATTCGGGACAAAGGATTTGGACGTGATCTGGCACTTCATGCAACAGTTGGCCGGCGCCGTGCCCAACGCCTCGTCTTTGGACGCCAAACTGAACCGCACCGTCCCCATCCTGCACTCTTTGAGACCCAGGGACGAGCTGGAGGCCATGCTTTTCGTGCAGATGGTGGGAGTCCACAACGCCGCCATGGATTGCTTGGAAAGGGGCCTGCACCCCCACCAGGTCCCCGAGGGGGTGGAAGCCAATATCAACCGGGCCACTGCCTTGACCAAAGTGTTTCTGGGCCAGTTGGAGGCTTTGCAGAAATACCGGGGGAAAGGGAGCCAGCAGCGAGTCACGGTGGAGCATGTGCACGTTCATAAGGGGGGCCAAGCCATCGTGGGAGCGGTGCAGCCCCGCGGACGGGGGAGGGGGGATGAAAGACAGCTATGAGGCAAGACCCCATGCAAAGCAGCGGGGCCGGCTGAAAAATGGGAACCGCGTGGGCGATTTTCTGCAGGCCCCCCGCTGCGGTGCCCGGACCCGGGCAGGCACCCCCTGCCGGGCCCCGGCCATGCCGAATGGCAGGTGCAGGCTGCATGGTGGCAAAAGTACAGGCCCCAGAACCATGGCAGGCCTCCAGCGGCTGCGAGAGGCGAAAACCCGGCACGGGCGTTACGCCAAAGAGGCGCTGAACTTTCGCCGGCGGGTGAACCAAATACTCAAAGAGGCCAAGGCGCATTTGCGAGACTTCGCCCCGACTGAAGACTGAAGATGTCCAAAACTTCCATCCCCCTTTATATCCGACCCAAACAGGCCCCGGAGCTTTTCGGCATCTCGGAGCGTACGGTGCGCCACCTCATGATGCGGGGGGACTTGAAAGAGGGATTGCATTGGTTCAAGAAGGGGAGTAGGATGGTTCTGCTTTCTGTCCAGGCCCTTGAGAAGTGGATCAAGGAGGGCTGATGGCGACTATCCGCATCGTCAAGGGCCGCATTTACTACCAATTCACTTACAAGGGGGTAAAATGCACCGAAAAGGCCGCCTTGGCGGCCACACCCGAAAACTTCAAACAGGCCAAGAAATTCGTTAAGCTCATTGACGCCGAGATTGCCAACGGCGTCTTCCAGTACGAGAAATACTTCCCCCACGGCGCCAAGATCGAGATCTTTGCCCCGAAGCGGGAGGACCAACCCTTCAACCGGTACTTTGCCGATTGGATGGCAGGGAAAGTTCTCAAGGAGACCACCCGGCGGAATTGGGAGAGCGTCTTCTGGAGGCACCTCTATCCCTTCTTCAAGGATCGGCCGCTCTCCAGCATCACCCGGGCTGACGTACGGTTGTTCCAGCGGACTCTGGTGGACAAGGGGCTCAAGTCCAGCAGCATCAACGACAAGGCCATGAAGGTGTTGCGCATGATACTCCACCAAGCCTACGTGGACGAAATCATCCCCAAGAATCCTTGCCTGGGGGTAAAGCGCCTGGCCCAAGGCCTCACTGACGTGGACCCCTTCACCATCGAAGAGCGGGAGGCAATTATTGAGGGGTTTCGGAAGTATGAGCCCCTCTATGTCAATTATGTCACCTGTGCCTTCTGGACCGGCTGGAGACCCAACGAGGCCTGCGCCCTGACCTGGCCGCGGGTGGACTTCCAACAGGGCAAGATTCTCATTCGGGAGGGCCGGGTACTTGGGCAGACGGGCATCCCCAAGAGCGCCGGGAGCCTCAGAGATATTGACATGCTGCCCCCGGTGCGCCAAGCACTCATGGAACAGAAGGCCATAAGCTGGCTGCTGGGTGGCTTCGTTTTCCTGGACGCCAAACAGCAGCCGGTGCACCAGGAGCTCTTCCGCATGAAGGTGTGGGAGCCGCTGCTGCGCCGCTTGGGGGTGCGCTACCGGCCACCCTACCAGATGCGCCACACCTTTGCTACCTTGGCCATCTCAGCGGGGGAGAACATCAACTGGGTGGCCCGGATGCTGGGGCACAAGAGCCCGGTGATGACCCTGGAAAAATATAACCGTTATGTACCGAACTTGACCCGGGCGGACGGCCAAGCCCTGGTAGCGGTGGGCACAAGGGCGAAAAGTTCGGGGGTGGTCGAAAAATTATGGCAGGAAAATCATTAACTTATATAGCAAATTGGTAGTCCCAACGGGAATCGAACCCGTGTCTCTGCCGTGAGAGGGCAGTATCCTAGGCCGCTAGACGATGGGACCGCAGATTTTTTATAACCAAAGGCAGGCCGGCTGTCAAGGCGTGGC
>Ga0315268_10009462_pt1 | contig 10106 bp, 6 predicted proteins | sample C1_top_MG_FD_204535 | JGI IMG/M metagenome (GOLD analysis project Ga0315268, IMG submission 204535) | Sediment microbial communities from Yellowstone Lake, YNP, Wyoming, USA - C1_top | ecosystem: Environmental > Aquatic > Freshwater > Lake > Sediment | place: USA: Wyoming | collected 2017-08-01 | reverse complement strand
AGCCCGCGACACCGGCGCCGCCGACGGCGGGTGAGGCCGGGAGTCGGACGGGAGGGGATGTCGACGTGACCGGGGATTGCGTCGAGGTTCTCCAGGCCCAGGTCGCTGAGCGGATCGCTCACCTCTGTGGAGTGGCGCCATCAGGCTTGAGGCGACTCGCGAGTTTCGAGAATCTTGTCTACGAATTCAAGCGCGGCGGAAAGTGTTTAGTCGCCAAAGCCATCTCAAGCGAGGGGAGGAGACCGGGCCGGGTCAAGGGGGCGGCCGACTGGGCCGATTACCTCGGCCGAAGCGGTCTGCCCGTGATTGCACCCATCCCCTTCGCCAGCGGTCGCCTTGTCGAACTCATCGACGTGGAGGCCGACCACTACTCGGTCATGGTCTCGGCCAAGGCGCCCGGACTGCGCCCGCGCCCGGAGGATCGCACGTCGCGATACTTCAAGACACTCGGCCGGCTCATGGGCCGGATGCACGGCCTGGCCAGGCGGTACAGGGCTCCTGACGACTCTTGCGAGTGGCTGGAGTGGCGCGAGGTCTGTCGCGCCTCGCGGGCCGCGGACTGCCTTGCGGGGCAGCCCAAGGTGGTCGCGAGGTGTGAGGAACTGGTCCGGCTCACCGCTGACCTGCCGAAAGACGCCGACTCCTTCGGCCCCATTCACGGCGACGTCATCGAGATCAATCTGACCCTTGGCGACGGCGAGATCACCCTTTTCGATTTCGATGACTGTCGCTTGGACTGGTTCGCCAGTGACCTCGCCGTAACGCTCTTCCACGCCCTCCGCTACCACCCCCAATCCGACCCGAACGGGTTCGCTCGCTTCCTCATGGAGCATCTCCTGTCCGGATACCGAGAGGAACACCAGCTCAGCCCTGCTTGGCTGGGGATGATCCCACACCTCATGAAGTTGATCGAGGTCGACCTCTACCTGGTCCTCCAGGAGGAGGGACACCTGGACGACCTTGACCCATGGTCGGCGTCATTCATGATCGGGCGGAGGGAGTCGATTGAGAACGGGACGCCGATCGTGGACATCGACCTCGCGCGACTGTAGGCGTTCCGGCGGAAAGCTTTCAGGACGCGGGAAGGCTTGCCGCGGGACGCGACCAGTGTAGAGATTCGGGCGACAAGGAAAAGCGCGGAGGCCGCGAGGCCTTCCGCGCTTTGACGTCTATGGTGCCGGGGGCGGGATTCGAACCCGCACGGGGGGTCGCCCCGGGCGATTTTGAGTCGCCATCGTCTGCCAGTTCCGACACCCCGGCCCTGCGTCTCCGCCTGACGGCGCGCCATCTTGCCAAATGACGGAGACCGAACGCGATAACGAAGATCGAACGCGACAGCATTTTGTATGCAAGCGAATTCTAACATGATGTTGCCGGTGCAGGCAACGACGGCGATCCACCTGGTCCCGCCAGTGGCCCGAGGGCGACGATCCGTCAGGCCGCCGCAGGGAGCCTGGCCGTCTCAGACGAAAGTAGCGTCTATGGCACCGAAACCTCAACGCCGACCTGAAGCCGAGCGAGTCTACGGGATCCGCGGCGGGACCATCATCCTCCGCAACCTGGATTGCCTGGAGGGAACGCGAACTCTCGGCCGCCAGGCCGACGTCATCGTGACCTCCCCGCCCTACAACCTGGGCGTCGCCTACCGTCAGTATGACGACACGATATCGCGCGAGCGCTACCTGGCTTGGATGGACGACTGGGCCGTGGCGATGAAAGACGTCCTGGCCGAAGAGGGTTCCCTCTTCCTCAATGTCGCCGGTAAGCCAAGCGATCCCCTGGTGCCCTTCGAGGTTCTCGGCGTTGTCTCCCGGCATTTCACCCTCCAGAACGTCATCCACTGGATAAAGTCCATCTCCATCAGCAAGGAAGACGCCGGAGACTATCCCGCCTTGTCCGGCGACGTCTCCGTGGGCCACTACAAACCCCTGAACACTCGCCGCTACCTCAACGACTGCCACGAGTTCATCTTCCACCTCACTAAGGGGGGCGACGTGTCTCTCGACCGCCTGGCCATCGGCGTGCCCTATCAGGACAAGTCCAACATCGGCCGGTGGAAACGCGTCGAGCGCGACCTTCGCTGCCGCGGCAACACCTGGTTCGTCCCTTACGAGACAATCCGGAGCCGGACCAAGGACCGGCCCCACCCGGCGTCGTTTCCGGTGAAACTGCCAATGATGTGCATCAAGCTTCACGGCGTCGATAAGACCCGCCTCGTAATCGATCCGTTTCTGGGTATCGGACCGTCCGCCGTGGCGGCGGCCCGGCTCGGTCTCGATTTCGTCGGCTTTGAGATCGACTCGACATATTTCAAACAAGCCTGCGCCGCCGTGGAGGCGGAGACCGATCCTCTCGCATAGTCGGGCCTGGCGGCGGCGTATACTCCGCTTGTCTGTGTCGCCCTGCCCGGAGAGGAGCCGCCCTCGTGCTCTCGCGCCTTTCCCGCCGCCTGGTCGCCCTCGTCCTCTCGGTCGCCCTGTCACTTGTCGGGAGCGGACCAATCGCCGGCGCGACGGCCCCCAACGATCCCGGTCCAGTGGAACCACGACCGTTCCCGGACGACTACGGACCCGACCCAGCGACCTGCTTCAGCCCGCTCAGACTACCCTCCGAGGCCTCCGCGGGTGAGCCGCGCCTGGTCCTCAACGTGGCGGCCCGGCAACTCTACGTCTATTCGGAAGGGACCCTCGTTGCCGCCTACCCGACAGCCGTCGGCCGCCTGGGCCATCACACTCCCACCGGGCGGTACTCGATTCTCGGGAAGGCTTGCGGCCCAACCTGGTATCCAACCGACGGCCGCCCGCCCGTGCCGCCCGGCCCGCTCAACCCGCTCGGCACCCGCTGGATGGGTTGGAGCTGGTCGGGTTACGGCCTCCACGGGACCAATGCCGATTGGTCCATAGGGCAGGCCGTCTCGCTCGGTTGCGTTCGCCTGCACAACTCCGACGCGGAAAAGGTTTTTGACCTCGTTCGCATCGGAACGCCTTTGGAGGTGGTCTACGAACCGGTTGAGCTGGCGATCCTTCGGGACAACGGGGGCGAGCCGGACAACGGGGGCGAGCCGGAACCGGCCGGCCTGGTTCTGACGCTCTTTCCGGACATCTACGGGCGCGTTCCCGACTACGCCGCGTTCCTTCAGTCGAGGCTCGCCCTGGCCGGGTGGACCCTGCCTGCGGAGACGGTGACCTGGCTCCTCGGGGCCCTGGTTGGCTACGAGGCGGTGGGCCTGGACACAGCCTCTCCGGTGCTCCTCGGCTCTCGCCTGGTCGACACGCCAATTGTCAGGCTCGGCCGTTCTCCAGACGATGCCCCGTTTGTGGCGGTCAGGGCCGTGGCCGAGGCCCTTGATCTTGGCGCCGGGTGGGACCAGGCCTTAGGACAGGCGACTGTCGACGGGATTGCCGTCCCGGCGGTTATCATGGGCGGGCGGGCTTTCGCCGGACTGGACGACCTGGCCGCGGCCTCCGGGACGAACCTCGACTGGACCTGGGACGTCGTCGAGCCGGGCGAGTCCGCTCCGGCCGCGGCGCCCGCCTTGGGTCAAGACCTCTTTCTCCTGCACCGGCTGGCCATCTTCCCGGGACTGGTCTACGTCGACGGATGCGTCATCTCCAGGCAGGCATTCCGCCGGGGCGATGGAACTTATGTCCCCTTGAGGACAGTCGCCGAGACCCTCGGACTCCCTCTCCAGTGGGAGCCATCGACCGGCCTGGTGATCTTCAGAGGCCTACCCGTCCCTGTCCTCATCGACGACGGGCGAAGCTTCATCCGAGACGAGGACCTCGCCGCCGCTCTGACCGGCCTGGCGACTCTCCAGGTGACCGCGGACGGAGTGCTCATAGGCCGTTAGGCCTCGGAACCGGCAGTACCTGTCCTGCGTCTAAACCACATGGTTTGGTTTGCCCTCCGGCTTGTGGCCTGTCGGCTTCAGGCGGAGGGGTCGGGAGGTGGCTGGCCTTTGATCGATAGAGTGAAGGAAGCGGACCTCGTCGCTCGGGTGATCGGTGGCGACGGCGACGCCTTCGCGGAACTCGTTGAACCGTACGAAGGCAAGGTTTATGGTCTGGCCTACCGCATGTGCGGCAACCGCGAGGATGCCTATGACCTGGCCCAGGAGGCCTTTCTCAAGGTCTACAGGGCCCTCGGCCGGTTCAAGGGCGACTCATCCTTCTCCACCTGGCTCTATCGTGTGGTCGCCAATACTTGCCTCGACCAGCTTCGCCGCGCCAAGCGGTCCGGCCTCGCGACTTCTCTTGACGGTCCGATCGAGACCGAGAAGGGTGGGGTCAAGCGGGAACTGGCCGATGCCACCTTCGAGCCGGAGAGTCTCACGCTACGGTCGGAGGTCGCCACGGAGATCCGGACGGCCGTGGCCCTGCTTCCGCCCGCACATCGGCTGGCCATCCTGCTTCGCGACTATCAGGACCTGCCCTACGAAGAAATAGCCCAGGCGATGGGCTGCGGTCTGGGGACGGTGAAATCGCGGATCAGCCGGGCTCGAGCCCTGCTCCGGGACCGGCTTGTCCGACGGGAACTTCTGTCCCAGGTGGGCGTCTATAGCGTAGGTCCGGCCAGAGCGGAGCCTTCCGCTTCAGTGGCCCGCCCGGCGAGAGGAGTTGATGCGTGATGGCTCGGCCCCCTTGTATCAAGGTGCGGGAGATGCTGTCCGCATACATCGACGGCGAACTCAGCCCCCAAGCCCGGTTTTCCGTGAGGGCCCATCTTGAGACCTGCCCGTCTTGCTTTGAGAAAATGGAGGCGCTTCGGGTGATCTCCGCCTCCGTCCGCGGCTGGCCCGGACCCGAGTTGCCGGCTGACTTCCACAGCGCCCTTACTCATAAGATCGCGGCGGAAGCCTCGGCCGCGCGAGCCGGCGCGGCGCGAGTGGGTCCTCTCCGGCGTGGCCCTTCCTGGTCGGCCGGTGGCCTCGGCGACCTGTGGGGCAGTCTCGGTAGCCGGCTCCGGCGGTTCCCGCTTCGCGGGGCCGCGGTGGTCGCCGGCCTTCTCATCTTCGTCCTCTGGGCCGGAAGCTTCGCCTTTTTCATGGGCCTCCCGGTTCCAGGCGCCGAGCTTCTCGGCCTCAAGCGTAGCTCGGAACCGGGCGCTCTCAGCGATACTACTTCACAAATCGGCTTTGACACCAATCGCCTCGGCGGAAGCGCTTCACCTGGCGGCGATGGCGTGACATCGGAGGGCGCTCCAGGCAAGGACACGAGTTTCATCGGCGCGGGGGGCGTCTCTGGCCTCGGAAGTCTCTCCACGACGGGGCGGCAGGTTATCCTGAGCGTCAACCTGACCGTCGAGTGCGAACAGGTGGGCCAGGCCAGGGACAAAGCGGTGTCGGCGGCCGAGGCGGCCGGCGGTTTCGTTGAGTCGCTCAACTACTGGACCGACAGTGAGGGTCTCGTATCGGCCAGTATGGCCCTTCGTGTCCCGGCAGCCTCGCTCAGCAACGTTCTCGACCAGCTCCGGCAGCTTGGAACGGTTCTCGGAGAGCAAGCCTCCCGGGCGGACGTCACGGCTCAGCACATCGATCTGACGGCCCGGATCAACAACCTTCGTCTTCAGGAGCAGAGCCTCCTCAGCCTCCTGGGGAAGGCCACGAGCTTGGGGGATATCTTTGCCATTCAGAGCGAGTTGGCCCGGATAAGGACCGACATAGAGTCCTACGAGAGCCAGCTCCGGTATCTTGACGAACAGGTCGACCTCTCCAGCATCTACCTCAGCCTGCAACCGGCCGGCGCCGGTCCTGGTCCCACGAGCGGGTTCTGGGAGCGGATTGTCGACGCTTTCCTGAGGAGTCTGCGCTGGATGGCCGGCTTCGCTGAGCAACTGGCCATCTTCCTGGCGGCGGTCCTCGCGCCCCTGGCTGTAATCGGTGGCCTCGGCTGGCTTGTCTGGCGGGCCGTTCAGAGCAGGAGGCGACGGCTGGGAGCGTAGAAGGAACAGTCGAGATCAAGGGCGGCGGGGCTTTCGGCCCCGCCGCCCTTTTTGTGGCGCTGTCAGTGAGCCCTGTTAGTAAGTGTCTCAGCCGCTAGATCTCCACGAACACCCCTCCAGTCAGCTTATCTCATGTCCTTAGCCAGTTGCCTAATTGACGCAGTGTTCTTGTTCCTCCACGCGCAGGACCATGGGTGCAAGCGGTGGAAGCGTCATTACTGCGCAATTCGCTCAGACTGTACCCACTTACCCACGGTCTGGACGACAAACAGGCACTACAGCACATGTTCATTTAGGAGGGAAACCAGAAGTGAAAAAGATCCTGATCTCCGCTCTAGTGGTGGCGATGTGCGCCGGCATCAGCGCGACGGCTTTCGCCGCCAGCGCCCAGCAGCCGGTGGCTTTCTCCGACATCGCCGGGCACGAGGCTGAAACTGCCCTGACGCTGCTCGGGGCCATGGGCATCTACACCGGTGACGCCGGTCTCGGCGGGGCCGTGAAGCCCGACGACCCGATCACCAGGGCTCAGTTCTGCAAGGTTATCGTCACCGCCATGGGCCGGGCCACCACGGCCGCCGGTCTGGCTGGTCTCCAGCCGACCTTCACCGACGGGGCCTCCATCCCGACCTGGGCTTGGGGCTACGTCAACGTCGCCGTCTATATGGGCATCATCAACGGCTACGCCGACGGGAGCTTCAAGGCCAGTAACCCCGTGACCTACGCCGAATCCGTCACCATGCTCATCCGGGCCGTCCCGGGCCATCTGGCCCAGGTGACCCCGGGCGTCTGGCCATATAACTTCCTGTTCTACGGCGTTGACGAGGGCTTCACCGGCGGCGTGGATGTCGGCTTCGCCAACCTTCCGGCCAGCCGGGGCGACATCGCCCAGATGACCGTGGCCACGATGCAGAAGGAGAAGCTCGACAAGGATGGCGAGTCGCTCGCCGGGACCGCCCAGCTCTACCTGCTCGACGGCGTGGTCACAAACTACGACGCCGACGAAGTCTACTTCGGGGCCACCGGCTGGACCGATCTCGCGGCCAAGTTCTGGGTCGTGGGCGCGGCCGACCTTGAGGGTCTCCGCAATCTGCCCGTGATCTACACCTACAACGCCGGCAATGACGTGTTCTTCCTCGGGGCCTCCGGCGAGTCGAACGCCGTAACCGGCATCTTCGACTCCCTGGACGACGCCGACGGCGATGGCCCGAACGACACCATCGTCCTGGCCGACGGCACTGAGGTTCCCTACGCCGACGGCGGCAATGTGGCCGTTACCTGGAACCAGGGCGCCGGCTACAACGAGGGCGCCCTGACGGCCGGCGATGAGCTGGTCATCACTCTCGATGACGGCGGACTGGCTGTCAACGTCCAGGCCACCCACTTCGAGGACCTCGACTACGTCACCGACTTCACCAAGTCCACGTCAACGGTCGACACGGCGCTCGGCACCTACAACGGTTACGGCTACGACGTCCCGGCCGACTGCCGCGTTTACGTCAACGGGTCCCTGGCCGGCCGTGACACTCTGGCTGTTGACGACGCCTTTGTCGTCGCCGTCAGCGATGTCTCCGGCGATCCCTTTATCCTCCGCGCGAACCGCGTGGGGATTGAGGGCACCGTGGCCGGCACGACCATCACCTGGCCCGGCCCGATCACCCGCGTTACTATCGACCTCAAGGCCGGCGGCTCGAAGACCTACGTCCTGAACTTCGCGGGGGGCGTTGCTTTCCCGTCCGAGGGCGATATCGTGAAGTACGGCCTGGACTTCGATGGGGCCGTCTACGTCCCGATCGGCTATGAGTCCCTGACCCCCTATGTGGTCTGCACGCAGTTCGTCGTCGATGGCTCGGGTAACGCTACGGCCGCCTTCGATGTTCGCGGCGTGTCTACCACCTACAAGGTCCTGGGCGACTTCAGCGGTGTCATTCAGGAGTACCTCTGGATCAACGTTGACACCGGCACGGGCACGGTTACCGGCGCCTTCGTCGTTTACCCGGATGACTACTGGGAGGTTGTCTCCGTTGACGTCGTCAACGGGACGATGACCTTGCAGTACGGGTCCAGCTACATCTTCATCAACGACCCGGACCTGGTCGTCTACGACGGCGGAACGACCAAGACCTACGTCGGGCTCGAGGGCGTGTCGGTCGGCGACTGGCTGCTCTACGACACCGATAACGAGTATCCGGTGTTCGAACTGACCGACGAACCGCTCTAAACCGGTTCGCGCGAGCGCTTTATTGAAGCGCTGGGAGCGAGGGGGCGTCTTCGGACGCCCCCTCGCTCTTGGTCGAAGACCCCTCCTCCTACCCAATTGCGCACCCTAATGGAACCAACCCACCTTGTCCGCGTCCAAACGGTCAAATCATAGTCCTAAAAGGAGGGGTAACAGTGAAAGTCATCATCGCCAGGCGGAAGCCCTGGATCCTGACCGGCATCTTGGTCCTCGCGGGTCTCATTCTCTTGGCCGGAGTCGCGGCCGGACGTGGACTCGGACCTGGAGTGGCCCTAGCCGCCGGCGGCGAGGCCGGCGCCGCGGACGGAGGAACCATTTCCGTCACGGGGCAGGCCACGATCAAAGCCACACCCGATACGGTCACCGTCAGCCTCGGTGTCGTGGCCCAGGCTTCCACGGCCGGCGAGGCCATGGACCAGTGCTCGGCGGCCATGACCCGGATCATCAACTCCATCGCTACGGCAGGCGTGCCGCGGGCCAATATCCAGACCTCAAATGTTAGCCTCTATCCGCAGTACCAGTACGACGAGAACGGCAGTAACGGTAGGATCGTGGGCTATCAGGCCGGAAACCAGGTCACCTGCTCGTGGAATAAGCTGGACAAGGTCGGCGATCTCATCGACGCGGCCGTGAAGGCCGGGGCCAATTCGGTCAACGGCGTGAGCTTCAGCCTAGCCGACTCCCGGGCCCTCTACCTTGAGGCCATCGGCGAAGCCGTGCGTGACGCCAAGGCCAAGGCCGACGTCCTGGCCGGTGCGGCCGGCGTGAGAGTCGGCGTCGTCAAGAACATGAGCCTAGACTCCTACTTCGCCGGCCCGGTCATCATGAAGGACAGCGCCATGGGCTTGGGCATGGCCGTGCCGATTGAACCCGGCATGGTGGAGATGCAGGTCAACGTGAGAGTCGAATACGGTATCGAGTAGGCCAGCCGGTCGGCGGGCGGTGGACGCCTGTCGACTGGTAGCCGAAGCGGCCCGGTCAATCCGGGCCGGATAGGCGCAGGGTCGGAAATGACGGCCGGGAGTCTGGGGGAGACTCCCGGCCGTCGGCATTGGGACCGGCCGGGCCACAGGTGAGCCGGCCCGGCTGGTGAATAATAGCGAAAAACCACGCCTTCTCCACCTCAGAAAGCCAAACCCGCGGGGGTGAACATGGTGTCCAAGGCTTTGCTTGTCGACGGCCACAGCCTGGCTTACCGGGCTTTCTTCGCCCTGCCCGACACTTTGGCCACGGCCGAGGGTCAGCCGACCAATGCCGTTCTGGGCTTCGCCCAGATGCTCCTGCGCATTCTCGACGAGGAGAAACCCGACTACCTGGCGGTTGCCTTCGACAAAGGCAAGCCGACCTTCCGCCTGGACGAGTTCGCTGACTACAAAGCCCACAGAAAGCCCACGCCGGACAAACTCCGCCCGCAGTTCGCCCTGATCAAGGAGTTTGTCGGGGCTCTCAGGGCCCCCACCGTCGAGCTGGAGGGATGGGAAGGGGACGACATTCTGGCCGCCCTGGCCGACCTCGTTCGGGCCCACGGGATCGAGGCCCTCATTCTCACCGGCGACCGCGACGCCCTACAACTTGTGGGCCCAGGGGTGAAGGCCATCATAACCTTGCGTGGGATCAGCGAGACGAGCAAGTTCGACGCCGAGGCCGTACGGGAGAAGTACGGGGTGGATCCGGCCCAACTCCCGGACCTGAAGGGCCTCGTCGGAGATCCCTCGGACAACCTGCCGGGGGTCCCGGGCGTGGGTCCCAAGACCGCCACCGCGCTGCTCGCCAAATTCGGCAGCTTGGATAGTCTGCTGGAGCGCGTGGAGGAGGTCACCCCCGACCGGGTCCGCGACGCTCTCAAGACCTTTGCTGAAGACGCCAGGGTCTGCCGCTCCCTGGCCACCATCCGTCACGAGGTTCCCTTCGAGGAGAGGCTCGAAATTGA
>Ga0315268_10009461_pt1 | contig 10106 bp, 6 predicted proteins | sample C1_top_MG_FD_204535 | JGI IMG/M metagenome (GOLD analysis project Ga0315268, IMG submission 204535) | Sediment microbial communities from Yellowstone Lake, YNP, Wyoming, USA - C1_top | ecosystem: Environmental > Aquatic > Freshwater > Lake > Sediment | place: USA: Wyoming | collected 2017-08-01 | reverse complement strand
TCGGTTTCGATTTTATTAAAAAGATTATTCAGCCATAAATCCTTTGCATGTTCATAAAGGACTTTTTTAAGAGTATGAGGATTACCAGCTACTTCCCTGTTATTTTGTAAAAAAACATCAGTTGAATCCATAACTGCCTTGATGTTTCGAATGTATTCGGTATCGTCAAGATTGTATTCAATAAAAAGGCGGAAAAGCCCGTCAATAATAGTCCTGGCTGTTCCTTCAACAGCATCTATACAATTCATTCAATTCCTGTTTCAAATTCCAAGCCGGCAGATGATTCATCATCAATGCAGGTATATCTCAGATTACAAAACCATGTAAGTATCTAAAATATACGGATATTGAGTGTATGTCAAGCATTTAAAGAAAGAAAATTTCAGTAAGTTTCCGGACATGGCATATAATAAACTCATATTATATCAATATGTTATTGTGAATTAATATTTTTTGTCCCGTAAGCTTCCGGTAAAAATGGCAAAAAACATTTTATGAGAATTGTCTGCGACCGGACAAAATTTGATAATTAATCAAACAGGAATACTTTGCAGGCAATCCTGGCCGCATTTCTGAATGTCAGGCAGTGGGAGTTGTCCGGACAGCTTAAAATCTTACTTGCTTTCGAATATGGCTGCGCCTTTCCAGTCGTCGGGGGGAGGGGAGATTCTGAATTTTTCAATTCTTTTCAGATAGAGTACGGATGGCCCGTCAGAAGGGTTAAGTTCAAGTGTTTTTTTGAACAATTCTTCGGCTCTTTCCCATTTTCTGCTTCTGTAAGCGCAAAGCCCTTCATGAAAGATATTCAGTGATTCGACGATCCGTGTATCGGCACTTTCGGCATAACCAGCCACCTCAAATATGGCGACGAAATTCTCCTTTCCTTTTACCCTGACAATGTCAAGTTCTCTGAGCAGGAATTTATCGCTCAAGCCGGGTATGGCAGATTCGCCCGCAATGATATTTGTACCATAAACCTTGTTCAAACCTTCGAGGCGGGATGCCAGGTTAACCGCGTCTCCTATGATTGTATAATCCATGAACTCGCGGCTACCGAGATTTCCTATGGTTACTGTGCCGGTATTGAGGCCGATTCCGAGATTCAACCTGTCTATACCTCTTACGCCCGAAAATCTCAAACTTTTCAATGCAATAAGCATGTCGAGAGATGCTTCTGCCGCCTTAACTGAATGGTCAGGGAAATAAACCGGTGCTCCGAAAAACGCCATGATTGCGTCTCCCATAAGTTTATCAAGGGTCCCCTTGTGTTTAAAAACAATCGGGATCATTGCATCAAAATATGTGTTCAGTAGAATGCTTGTATCTTTTGCTCCAAGCTCTTCCGACAGAGTAGTAAAGCTTCTCAGATCTGAAAAGAGGATCGACAGATCCTGACTGTGTCCTTTAAGGGTGGTATCGATGTCTCCTTTGATAATGTTGTCAACAACACCAGGGGAAACATAGCGCCCGAAAAGGCCTGTTACATGTGCGGTCCTCTTTTTGTCGAAATTCTTCTGGAGCATTACCCCAAAGACAAACTGGCAAATTACAATGCATAAGGACGGTGCAATATCCAACCAGATCAGATTTTTAATAAATAAAAGGTGGGAAAAGGCAGTTATTGCGATAAGGCCTGCAAACAGAATAAGCGCTTCCCACATAAAAGTTATTGCCGGAATAAAAAAAATGAGGCCTGCAACTCCAAGTATTGCCGTAAAAAGGATAACGATATTTCCGGATACATGTTTAATGAATTCCTGGTTCAATATTGTTTCAAGGGCATAAGCATGACAGGATACTCCGGGATCTTTTCCGCCCAGAACTTCATCAACAATGGACCCGAATTTGTCTTTATAATTATTAAGAGGGCTCTGGAATCTTGTGAACGGAGTGCTGAAAAAATCTTTCTGCGAAGCAAGACTGCTTCCGAATAATATAATTTTACCCTTAACTTTGTTGCCTGAAAAACGGTTCATGACAACGTCGGCGTAGGGTATTTGATGGAATAAAGTATAATTACCCTTATAGTTGATTATAAGTTCAGGATAAGGCAGTTTTAATTTTTTGTCTTCCTGTGATCCTATTTGAAAATAGTCTTTTTCAGAAAAATCGAGGGAAAAGTCTATGTTGTTAAAGGATCTTGCCAGTTCGAGGGAGAAAGCCGGTGATAACTGCAGGTTCCCGTCGGGAAGCGGCTTTGCATTTAAGAAGCGGATTTTCCTTAATATTTCATCTTCGTCAAGAGGAACGTCGATAAAACCATCGCCTATCATTCCTTCTTCAAAAATGGGCAGGGGCAGAATCTCCCCCGCATGGGAAGCTGAAACCCTTGCCAGCACTACATTGTTGGAGTCCTTTATTGCTTTTGCGAGAAACAGATCGGCTTCCGGATCAAGATCCGGAGAGGACAGAATCATATCGAGGCCGATAACCTCCGCGCCGGCATTGCTCAGATTGCGAATGGCTGTTCCAAGCTGGCGCCTTGACCATGTTTCTTTGTGTCTTTTCAGCTCCAAGGCGCTTTTTTCATCCATTAAGACAAGAACTATCTTGTCTGATATTTTCTGTGTTCCCCGCCATTTTATATGAAGATCGTATACATAGTTGTCGCTTATTCTAAAAAGGCCGTAACAGTATGAAAAAACTACTCCAGCTGCAACTATGCCGGTTAAAAGAAACGAACAATATATCTGGATGCGAAGTAGTCGTTTAGCGGATGCCATCTGATACTTTTGCCAATAATTTGTCTATTTTCCCTTCAACACCGCCAATGGGACTTGAAACAATAACTATAACACGGCATTGTTTCAGTATCTGGGATGAAGCATCTTCTGATTTCAGCTGCCGGGTGTCTGTATCGCTGATTAAAAGGTTCGTATTCATCAGTCCCCGTGCCTCTTTTACGTCTTTTACGATATAATTTTGCCGTTTGGTTCTTTTTTCGTTATCACCTGCGACAGCTTCATCTGTAAGAAATGAAAATCCGGCTCTGGCAAGGATCTGATCAACGGATTTTTTTTGTGAGGTTAACCCTTCCTTAGGTTCATCTGAAACAACATATCTTGCCATACCTCTTTTTACCAGAGCCGATTCATCAACTTTGCTTGTTTCATAAAGCGTTTCACCTTTTTCGCTGATTATCCTGGGGAAAATCGCCGGTTTGACAAGGTCTTTTTTAGGAAGATTACGGGCGTCAAGTACAAGCCACGGTTTTTCTTCATCATCTGAGACTGACTCTCCGGAAGGGTTAGGAAGGTTAATCCGTTCCAGCGGGACTGTCTTTAATTTTGTTATAAGCATAGATGTCAATCCTTCAACGCCTGTAAGAGGAGCGCGCAAGGTTACCTCATAGTATGGTTGTTTGATGTTCTTGATGAATTCCGTTTTATATAAGGTATAACGAACCAGGGCACTTAACTGAATTACAACACGCTCTTTCCCGAGTGATTCAAGGGTTCGCCGGTCATCAAGCCGAACTCCTGCGGCAACTTTAAGAATGTTTCCGGCAGCTATCACCTGGGCGGCCCTGACAGCAATGGTTTCCGAATTTTTATTTAAGTGGAGATATCCTCTCCCAATGCCGTATATAATCCCGCTATCCCAGTCAATCTTTCCGTAAGGATATGTTTCTATAAATGGGTAAAACCTGTCATCTTCAATGCTTGAGGAAAATACCGGAAAAAATAAAATAGAAACAGTTAATAAAACAATTATTTTGAGCCGAAAGGTCCGATCCGATAAAAAACTGAATTCTGATTTCATGATCTACCCCCTGAAAACGTGTATTAAGTTTTTATTTTATTTATAACATATTACGATGTATTTGTTCAAAACTTTTTTCATATGTGAAATTTAATGGACTCATAAAAAGTCCATCAACAGGCCGAGGGCGATTAAGCCCCGGCCTGTGGTGAGGGTATAAATATGATACAAATATTTTGAGATTTTTGCACTTGATAATAGTTCGATGCAAGTGTAAAAGTAAAATGCGTGTTTATATTTGAGAAAGGATAGGCAATTCGCAGATGTATTTATTAAAGGCCATAAACATAACTTTGCTCGTAACTATTTTATTATTGCCCGGTTGTGGAGGGGGGAGCGTTTCAACAAAGGCTGAACTGAAGAATGAAACAGAAAAAAAAATTGCGGTAATACCTTATAAAAGCGGATATCTTGCCGCAAGTCCCGATTCAGATAAATCACCGAGTAAACTGGGTTTTTGGTATTTGAAAACTGGCCGGGTTGACGAAGCCATTGCCGAGTTTAAAACCACGTTAAAAAAGGAACCAGGCGATCCATTCTCAATATATTATCTTGGACTTGCCTATCTGAATAAGGAGGATTTTGAAAAAGCTGTACAGGTATGGAAGGGCTACAGAAACAAGACCCATCCTGAAGTTGAAGAAGAGATAGAGCGGCACATTACCCTCATTCAGATTGCCCTAAGCCGGAAGTTTGCGGTAAGAGCTATAGCAGAGGAGAAAAAACTCGCAACAGTTAAACCGGATCCAAATACTGTTGCAGTTTGTTATTATCAGGACCTCTCTCCTGACAAGAGCCTGAGGGCATTCCAGAAAGGGCTTGCGGCGATGGTGATTTCAGATTTAACAAAGATAAAATCTATCAGGGTGGTTGAAAGAATCAGGTTGCAGGCACTTTTGGAGGAGATGAAACTCGGGCAAACAGGTCTTGTTAATTCCAAGACAGCTCCAAGGCTGGGAAAGCTTCTCGGGGCTCAAAATATAGTTTTTGGGAGCCTGACCCTGGGGAGCATAAAAGCTACGACCTCCCTCGCTTCATCTGACAAAGGAGATGTCATAGGCAGCGCATCTGTTTCTGTTGATAAGGACAAGTTCTTTGAACTCCCAATGGCTATTGTAAGAGAGACTGCCGATATTATGGGAATAGTTCTTACCGGTGAAGAGAGAAAGGCAATCGGGGTGCCGCACACAAAAGTTTACAAGGCTCTGGTATATTTTGGACAAGCCCTTGACGCACTTGATGCCGGAAAATGGAAAGAAGCAAATGAATTTTTCAACATGGCACATAAAGAAGACCCGGGATTTGACCTCGCAAAAGAAGGTGCGGATACCTGTCCAGGTGTTGATTCTCCAAGTTTAAACTCTCTTTCAGGTACGTCAGGCGCCCGGCTTTCAGCCAAAATTGAAGCGACTATCAATGCAGCCGAAGGTTCACAAGCTGTTATCAATAAATCCGCTCCTGAGGTTCTATCAGGCAGCGGATATATCGGGGCAGATACTGTCGGGGTTGATGTTGGTGCGATAGGCCTTGGAGGAGCGGGCGACCTGACGGTCACTCCAGCACCGGTAAGCGGCGAAACCATGCAGCCAGCCTACGGGGGACAGCTACCCACTCAGCCAGCCTTTGGGGCACAGGTATACTAGCAATATTATTCTTCATTTTTTTGATCGGCTGGAATTTCAGACTTAAACAAAAGAGGAGGGCTCCGTGATAAATAAAAGGATGACCAATAAGAAACTTATACTGGGATTTTTAATAACAGGCCTTATATTTTTCATCGGTTGTGGCGGGATTGCCGAATTGACCAAGGCGGAGCTTAAGCTCGGGACAAAAAAATATGACGAAGCCATACCGCTTTATAAAGAGTACCTTGCAAAGCAGCCAAACTCCGCCATGGGGCACAGCAAGCTCGGGTTTGCGTATTTAAAGACAGGCCGCCTTGATGAAGCAATTGTTGAATTCCAAACAGCTTTAATAAATGAACCAGGGGAGCCATATTCAACATATTACCTTGGACTTGCCTGGCTGAACAAAGAGAATTATGAAAAAGCAATAGCGGTATGGCAGGGTTACAGAAACAGGAGCCAGCCCCTTATAGAAGGAGAAATCAAGCGGCAGCTTACATTGCTCCAGATTGCTCATAGCCACAAAGCGGCGGTAAAGGCTTTGGCTGAAGAAAAAAAGCTGGCGGCTTTGAAACCGGATTCAAACACCGTTGCCGTTTGTTATTATCAGGATCTTTCACCGGACAAGAGCCTTCGTGCGTTCCAGAAAGGGCTTGCAGCCATGGTAACAACAGATCTGTCAAAGGTTAAATCCATCAAGGTCATCGAGAGGGTCAGATTACAGGCATTGCTGGAAGAGATGAAACTCGGGCAGACGGGTATAGTGGATCCAAAAACTGCTCCAAGAGTGGGTAAGCTTCTCGGGGCAGAAAACATAATAGTCGGAAACCTCTCTTCCGGAAGCATAAGAGCTGTAACTACCCTGGCTTCCTCAGGAAAAGGAAATGTTAAGGGGTCAGCTTCCGTTTCTGTTGATAAGGATAAATTTTTTGAACTTCCGCTGATTATAGTAAGAGATACCGCCAAAATCCTTGGAATTACTTTATCCGATGATGAAAGCAAAGCAATCGGCGTTCCGCATACAAAAGTATATAATGCCCTGATTTATTATGGAAATGCTCTTGATTCCCTTGATTCGGGAAATTGGAAAGAAGCGAAAGACTTTTTCGTCATGGCTCTCAAGGAAGATCCTCTATTCATCCTTGCACAGAAAGGAGCTGATTCATGTCCCGGAGCAGGTTCTCCGGGTGTGAGCGCTGTATCAGGCATGTCAGTTGCTCAATTTTCAGCAAGTTCTGAAGCAGGATTAAGCACAGCCGAGACTTCTCAGGCAGCTGCCGATAAAGCAGCTGCGGATGCAGGCAAAGGAGGCGGCGGAGGAGGCGGCGGCGGAGGCCATTAAGAGAATAATTTCAGGTTAATGAAAGCCGTAATTTAAGGATTCAAGGGGTCAAGGATTCAAGGGGTCAAGGAATCAAGGGTTCGAGGGTTCAAGTGAAGGATGAATATATTTTCTAACAAAATTAATATGAAGGAAGCTTTAATGAATAGATTGAGCATGTTTGCCCTTATAACCATTCTCTCTGTTATCATGCTTTTTGCCGGATGTGCCGGAGTAAAAGAAGTAAAGAAGGATGATATTAAAGTAAAAGAGGAGCCTGTAGCCATTGTAGACCAGGTTCCTAAAACTATGGCTGTTTTGCCTTTTGAAAACAACTCAGTGACTGATCCTGACCGGTATACTCCTTTGAGCAAGGGTCTTTCAGCCATGCTTATTACAGATCTTAAAAACAGCAGCACATCGCTTCAGCTTATTGAAAGGGACAAGATTCAGGCTCTGTTAAAAGAGATTGCACTGGGCCAGAGCGGAAGCGTGGATCAGTCAACCGCGGTAAGAGCCGGCAAAATACTCGGAGCGCAATCAATAGTTTTCGGTTCTTTCATGGTGCTTGGAAATCAGGTTCGTATGGATGCCAGGATCATAAAAGTTGAAACAAGCGAGGTGGTGATGGCGGAATCTGTTGCGGGTGAGAGCGGTGGTATAATGAATTTAGCCATGGAGCTTGCCGGAAAGATAGCAAGATCAATGAAAGTGGCTTTTAAGCCTCCCCAGGTAAAGAGTGAAGGGGATATAAATGCCGCTCTTTATTTTTCGAAAGGACTTGATGCATTGGATCGGGGTGATAAGAAAGAGGCAAGAAGGTTGTTTTCAAAATGTGTTGAACTTGACCCAGCATATAAAACGCAGGTCGATAACGTGAAAGGCTTAAGCTGATGAAAAAACTAACTTTACTTATATCCGTATTTGCCGGATTGCTGATCTTTTGCGGCGGAGCTTTTGCCGAGGACAAGGTAATCGAGACAGAAGGCACAAGTTCCATATCGAGGGAAGATGCCATTCGCCAGGCCCAGCGTTCGGCTGTCGAGCAGGCGGTGGGTGTCTTTATTAACTCACAGACAGAGGTCGAGAATTTTGAACTGAAAAAAGACAAGATATTTTCCAAAACCCAGGGCTATATAAAAAGATTTTCAGTTTTGAAGGAAAAAAAAGAGGGCGATCTTTTCAGAGTCAGTGTGAGCGCAACTGTTTCACTTGATAAAATCAAAGACGACCTTATTGCGATGAAGATTCTCCTTGAGAGTATGGAACGTCCGAAACTCATGGTTCTTGTAGAAGAGGATTATAAGAGCATGGACAATCTTGGAATGGGTATTGCTTCAACCGAAATGTCCTCAATGCTTGGCGCCAAAGGTTTTGAGCTTGTTGACAAGTCTCAGGTCGATGCTGTCATGCATAATACCCAGGGAAGGCAGGCGCTGGCAGGGAATGCAAACGCAGCCAAAGCTCTCGGGCTGAAGTTCGGGGCCCAGTATGTTATTGTCGGAAAGGCGGTTGCCCAGGATGCGGGAGAAGCCTATCCCGGTTCAGGTTTAAAATCAATACAGGCAAGCCTCCAGTTAAAGGTTATCCAGACACAGACAGGACTTGTTCTGGGTTCTGTTGTGAAGAACGGTGTTTCAGCCCATATGAGCCCTCTTACCGGGGCTACAAATGCCTTACAGATTACCGTGCAGAAGGCTGTGGATGAATATCTGGTAGATGCCATAACTAAGTCTTTCCAGGGTTTCCTCAATAATGGCTCTCCTCTTAAGGTGCATATAACAGGTGTAAACTCTTTCCAGGAATCCAAAATGGTTATTTCAACCATTGAAAAGATGGAGAAAGTTGCGAGCAGTAAAAAAGAAGGGTGGAATAAAACCGGCGGCGTTCTTGTGCTTGACCTCCTTTACAAAGGGACAAGCGAGGAGCTTGCGGAAGTGCTCGACGGGAAAAAAATCGGCAACGGCAAGCTTGAGGTTGTTGATGTGGCGCCTGAAAGGCTCGACTGTAAATTAAAATAATAAATGAGCCCGCTGTTTTAGGTTCAGGGATCTATAACTCTGATGCTCCGGATCGCGTCGGCATTAATGGGAACAAATTCAGGGACATTTGTCGCATACCCGGGATCGTTGAAACGTGAGAGGAGGACGGGCGGTGTGTCTTTCCCGTCCTCGTCCACATGGGTAAGAAAAATTTCCGTATAAGGTCCGTTCACCTTGGAACTGAACAGGAGCCATCGACCGCTGGACGACCAGCTGTGCCAGGAATTGAAAAAATTCCGGTTGCACTGCATCCGCCTTGCCTCACCTCCTGCGGCCGGAACAATCCAGAGCTCGCTGTCCGGCTGGAGCATGATCCCCGAACGGCTCCTGGTATAAACAACCCAGTTTCCATCCGGAGAGTAGCGGGGAAAGTAATTGCTCACGCCATTGTCAGATGCTCCTTCCAGGGGTTCTGCGATCCCCCCCCCGCCTTTATTAAATGGAATCCGGTAAAGATCGAACTGGATGTTGTAAAGTTCGTTCAACTGGTAAATATTTCTGCTCTCGAACACTGTTGTAACGTTCCGGATGTCACTGTGCAGCTCGTTTTTCGTCTTTGCCCGGCAGAAGAGAAGGTGCTTTTCATCGGGACTCCAGGCCGGGTTTGCCTGGACATAGCTGTAATCGCTGGCGCCCGGAAGAAGCTGTATTGAACCGCTGCCTGAGTCATAAATTGCGATAACGCCGAAAGTAGGAAAAAAAAGCTGCGAATATGCGACGTCGTTCATCACTGCAGCGTAACAGATCTCGTTCACAGATGCTGCGGCATACCGGCCCGTTGGAGACATCCGGCCAAAAAGTCCCCGCGTCGGAGGTATGACGCCTCTCCTTGGAAAATCGCTCCAGGTAAAAAAGTCCTCTTTCTTAAGAATGATTTCTTTGCGGACTTTGGTTATAAACTGTGCCCCGTTGTCGTTTCCGTGATTATATTCCATGCTCAGCCATTTCCCGTCGGAAGAAAAGGCATGGCAGCTGGCACAGACGGATATACCATTCATGACGGTGGCCGGTTTTCCGTAAGAGGAAATGTCACCGAGGCGCCATCGGGTTTTCTCGAAACTCTTGCTTGCAACAGCAAAGGGAAGGGGAATCTGACGGAAGAAAACGGAATCGCCCAAAGAGTCCATGGATGTTCCTATGGAGATGGCGTGCTCAGACAAAACGATTCCCGATCCCCTGTCCGGAAGGCTGTAAACGGAAAGAATTGCCGTCTTTCCCTTTGAATGATCTTTGATGATTTCCCAGGTTTCCCTTTCGGGCATCCATGACCTCTTATCTGTTAGGATAAAAATGGGTTTTTGCTCATTTTCAAATTTAAAGGAAACGAGCCAGAACCGGGATTGGGGATCCTCATCG
>Ga0315268_10009460_pt1 | contig 10107 bp, 10 predicted proteins | sample C1_top_MG_FD_204535 | JGI IMG/M metagenome (GOLD analysis project Ga0315268, IMG submission 204535) | Sediment microbial communities from Yellowstone Lake, YNP, Wyoming, USA - C1_top | ecosystem: Environmental > Aquatic > Freshwater > Lake > Sediment | place: USA: Wyoming | collected 2017-08-01 | reverse complement strand
GGCAGTGTGGGCTGAACGCCTGGGCGTGGAACTGATCGCACACCAGCCAGGCGCCGACCCCAGCGCAGTGCTCTACGATGCCATCAACGCGGCCCAGGCGCGCAAAGCGAACGTGCTGATTGTGGACACGGCGGGACGCCTGCATACGAAGTACAACCTGATGCAAGAACTTGGCAAGATTTCGCGCGTGGCTGCCAAGCAGGTGCCAGGGGCACCACACGAGACCCTTCTCGTGCTGGATGCCACTACCGGACAGAACGGCCTGGCTCAGGCGCGCACCTTTAGCGCAGCAGTGCCTGTCACCGGTCTGATCGTGGCCAAGCTGGATGGCACAGCCAAAGGCGGCATCGTTTTTGCCGTGGCGCGGGAACTGCGCCTGCCCATCCTGTTTGTCGGTACAGGAGAGCGCACTGAGGATTGGGCAGAGTTTGACGCCGAAGAGTTCGTAGACGGATTGTTGCAGTAAAGCCTGCCCGAACGGCCACAAGGCTCCAGGCACGGCAGATGGAAACCCTGCGGGGATGAGAGGAAAGTATGGAAGAGTTGCAAGTGAAATTGAACGGATTAAGTGAGCGTATTAACCAGATCATGGAGCGCCTTTGACCTGGCGAGTAAAGAAAAGGAGATTGCCGACCTTGAACGGCGCTCAATTGCGCCTGGCTTCTGGGATGATGTGGAGCAGGCACAGAAAGTCATGCAGCAGCTCACTCGCCTGAGGGAGGAGACCGCAGTCTGGCATGGTCTGTCCAGGCGTGTCAGCGATTTGCAGGGCTTGCTTGAGCTGGCTCAGGCTGATGGTGACCAAAGCCTGGGCCAGGAGATAGCGGCCGAAGCGGAGCAACTGTCCGCGGAGTTGGAAGAGCTCGAATTCCGTCTGTTGCTTAGTGGGCCACACGACGCACAGGATGCTATTGTATCCATCCATGCCGGGGCAGGCGGCACCGAATCGCAGGACTGGGCGGCAATGTTGCTGCGCATGTATTTGCGCTGGGCGGAGCAGCACAACTATGAAACCGAGATGCTAGAAAGCATGCCCGGCGAGGAAGCAGGGATCAAGAGCGCTACCTTCTCGGTAACGGGCACCTACGCCTATGGCTACCTGAGAAGCGAACGGGGAGTGCACCGCCTGGTGCGCCTCTCCCCCTTTGATGCGGCTCACCGGCGGCATACGTCTTTTGCCCTGGTTGAGGTGGTGCCGGACATCGAGGACACCATCCAGATCGAGATCAAGCCAGAAGACCTGAGAATTGACATTTACTGCTCATCGGGACACGGCGGGCAGAACGTGCAAAAGAACGCCACGGCTGTGCGCATCACGCACCTCCCGACGGGCATTACTGCTTCCTGCCAGAACGAACGCTCTCAATTGCAGAACCGTCAGATGGCAATGAAAGTATTACGCGCACGCCTCTTTGCCCTGGAAGAAGCCAGGCTGGAGGAAGAGCGCGCCAGGCTCAAGGGCAGGCACGTTTCAGCCGGCTGGGGCAACCAGATTCGTTCCTACGTGCTGCATCCCTACCACATGGTCAAGGATCTGCGCACAGGCTACGAGACCGGCAACGCAGACGCGGTGTTGGATGGGCGTCTCGATCCTTTTATGCGCGCCTATCTCGAGTCCACAGTTGGCGAAGCATAGACGTTGTCTTAACCAGTTCGTAGTAAGCAGGAGGGCCTTGTTGCAACCGTATCTTTTGCTCGACGCGGGCGGCACCCTGCTCTTTCCAGATTTCCGCTTGCTGCGTCAATTGATCCGGCAGCGCGGAACGGACGTGGAGGAGGAACGCCTGAGGCGCATAGCAACCGAGTACATCAAGCGTTATGACGAATCATTGCAATACCCTGAGGCTCGCTTAGATTTCTCTGATTTTTTGCACAACCTTCTCGAGCGGGCTGGGGTTCAGTCAGCGCATATTCCTGCGTTACTCGGTGAGTTGCATCGCCTGGATAAGGAAAGGAGCCTGTGGAGTGCTACTTTTCCCTGGGTGCGTGAGGCGCTGCAATGCCTCTCCACGCAGGGCTATCGCATGTCGGTCATTTCGAACGCGGATGGTCGGGTACATCAGGAGCTCGAGTACCTCGGCCTCGATAAGCACTTTGAGCAGATCTTTGACTCGCACATCGTCGGCTATGAGAAGCCCGACGTGCGCCTTTTCCAACACGCCCTGCAGCAACTCGGACTTGCACCTGCGCAGTGCCTCTATGTCGGAGATGTGTACTTCGTTGATGTCCTGGGCGCAAACCGCTCCGGCATTGCTGCGGTGCACCTGGACCAATATGACCTCTACGCAGGATGGAAGGGACGCCATATTCGCAATATAGCTGCCTTGCCTGACTTGTTGGCCACTCCCGACCTGGATCTGACGAGCGAAGACTTTTTCCCACTGCGTGCGGAGAGGCAGTAAGAGCTGTTTTGCACTCACCTATGATTGCGTACTTGGTCAAAGTGCAGGAAACAGTTACAATTGTGCGCATTTAGCTCTTTGGAGGATGAATATGGATATGAACGTCTCAAAATATCAGCTTAAGGATGCACTGCGCAAGCAATGGACTGAGCAGGCGGTAAATCTGGCTTTGGCCGGCAATTGGGATGAAGCAGTGCAGATCAACCTGCGTATCTTGGAAAACTACCCTGATGACATCCAGGCCCGCAACAGGCTTGGTAAGGCATATTATGAACTTGGTCGCCATGAAGAGGCTCTGGCCGCCTACGAAGAGAGCTTTAAGATGCAGCGATATAACAATGTCGCCCGCAAGAAACTGGCAGAACTATATGCTCTGCTGCAGCGTGAGCCAGCAGTGCCGCTGGGAGAAAGCATGCCGTCGCTCGAACTGCTCGAAGGCGAGGAAGAAGAGCTGGACGAGCTCGAGAGCTACATAGAAGAAGAAGAGGTCGAGGCTGGCCCAGATGAAGAGGTACAGGAAAGGGACTAGCACCTCCGATGCGAAAGTGGAGCAGACTTTCCAGCCTGCTCCTTGAACAGGCTAGAAAGCCTGTTCCACACACTGTTTCGCACCAGAAACTAGCCCGATGCGAAAGTGCAGCAGACTTTCCAGTCTGCTCCTTGAACAGGCTAGAAAGCTTGTTCTACACACTGTTTCGCACCAGAAACTAGCCCGATGCGAAAGTGGAGCAGACTTTCCAGTCTGCTCCTTGAACAGGCTAGAAAGCCTGTTCTACACACTGTTTCGCACCAGAAACTAGCCCAGCCCCTTAGGGGCATTTATGACGTGGCGAGCTGCGCTTTCTTCTTGATTGCGGCGAGGTCAACGCGCTGCAAACGAGGATTAGGCGTAATGCCTGGGATGCGGCCTCGTTTGGCGATCGGCTTGCCAGCGACCACTTTGAGATCGCCCGTAAAGTCAATCGGCCGTGCGCTGCTAATGGCGCTGCCCACCCCGAAAAGGTCCACCGGCGCCCCTTGCTGGCGGAACAAGCGGATGCGTTCAACATCCACTCCCCCACTGACCACGATGCGCACCCAGGGGAAACCAGCCTGATCCAGGCGTGCACGCAGCTCTTTCACCAGCTCTGGCGTGACGCGCCCACGCTCTGCGGGTGTGTCCAGCCGCACCCCCCACAACCGGCGGCCCATAGCTTCTGCCACCCGCAAGCTCTCCTCGCATTCGTCGTGAAATGTGTCCACCAGTGCCACTCGTCTGATCTCTGCGGGCATATGCTTATCGAACGCCAGGGTCGCCCTGACTGTATCGCCAAAGATCAGTATCATAGCATGCGGGATGGTGCCGCTGGGTTGAATCCCTGCCAGGTCAGCACCGGCAGTGGTGGCGCAGCCGGTACAGCCGCCCACGATGGCCGCATACTCCAGGCGCGCTGCCACATTGGGATGTACATGCCTGGCGCCAAAGCTGAGGATGGGGATGCCCTCCGCAGCCTCGACGCAGGCCCGTGCTGCGGTCGCCCAGCCGCTTGTCTGTGCCAGCATGCCTAACATCGCCGTCTCGTACAGGCCAAAGCTCGAGTAGGGCGCAGTGATACGCAGCACGACCTCTTTGGCGCTCATGCTCTCGCCCTCAGTCAGGGCCATCACTTCGCTATCGTGCGGCAGCACTCGCGCCAGAAGGTCGAGCACCTCGTTTATGCCGCACAGAATGCCGCTGTCATTAGGAAAGATCTCCATAGTGACCACTGGGTCCAAGCCCTCGGCATGCAGCACTGCCTGAGTGCGCGGAAAGTAAACGTCGGCGGTGTACCCGGATAGCACTGCTTCGTGCAGGTTCCAATGTTTTGCCATGTTCCAACTCCCAATGCCCAGAGATTAGACGATCTTGGCTCCCAGCACCTTCTCCATGTGTTTGAGAGCAAAGGCGTGCGCTTCGGGGTCGAAGCTGGCCACGCAATCGCGCGGCACCTCCACAGCATAGTCGCGGTTGCGCGCATCCGCCACGCTATGCATCACGCAGATGTCCGTGCATACGCCCACGACAATGAGCTTCTCTGGTCGAAGCTCTTTTAACCGGGCATCCAGCACCGTGTCATAGAAACCGCTATAGCGCCGCTTAGGGATGACCTCCCCTGGGAATTTGGCCAATTCAGGAATGACCTCGGTTTCGGCCGTGCCACGTATGCAGTGTGCCGGGAACATGCGGAATTCTTTGTCATCCGGGTCGTGTGTGTCGGCCAGGTAAATGATGTGAGAGCCCAGTTTTATCTCGCGCTCCAGCAACTGCTGTATGCAGGGAATAATGGCACGCGCGGCCGGGCCGCAGTACAACGGATGCCCCTCCTCTAAAAATCCACGCAGCATGTCCACTACAATCACTACGTTACTCATGCCTCATTCTCCTTCCAGGTAACCGCTTCCTGAGAGACGCCAGTTACCTTAGTCGTTGTGCTACCTTGACCTCAGCGCCACGGCTCACTCCGAGCGTGGCGGCTGCATTGCCATTCCGTACGGCGATTTCCAAATAGCCGCTGCTGCCGATGATTGACAACAACTCGCCTTCGCCTGCCAGCGCATACGCCTGGAGCGGCCCACTCACGTCTCTGCCAGCTATATGCACGCTCCACGGCTGCCCTGCCGCCAGCCAGATGCCCGGCACGTTTGTAACCAGGTTGCCAAAGCGGTCTATATGTAGGACCTCACCGCAAATGTCCCCATCCACCTGGCGCCGTGCCTGTGGCACTGCAAAACGTACTGGGTCGAGCAGAGGCGCGCCCATCTCAGCTAAAGGGACTCCCAGCGAGAGATGCGCTGCGACCGGTGCGAACAGATCACGGCCGTGAAACGTAGCACTCAGCGGAGTAAGCCAGTAGCGCGTATTGCTGAGATGCACCATCTCGCTCACAGCTTCGCGCGCAAAGACATAGCTTAGTAAGCCATTGTCCGGTGCAATGAATGTCCCCCGCTGGGTGCGCACCGCAATAGCGCGGCGCTCGCTGCCTACTCCTGGATCAACGACTGCCACATGGATGGCGTCGTCAGGAAAGTACGGGTACGTGGTTGAGAGCACGAAAGCCGCTGCCTGCACGTCCTGCGCAGGGACGTCGTGACACACATCAACCACGATAGCCTGGGGGTTGATGCGCAGGATGACGCCGTGCATGACGCCCACGTAGCCGTCGGCCATCCCAAAATCCGTAAGCAAAGTAATAATACTCACTTCGCCTCTCTATATAATATTCTACCTGTGCGTTAATGAAACGTCAAGCACTCGGCGGCGTGATGTCGCCCACAAACACTCTTTGCAACTGGCCGTTGTCGAGGCGCAACAGCAACGCGCCTTCTTCGTCAACGTTCTCTGCTACTCCTTGCCACGTGCCATCGGCCGTGTGCAACTGCACGCGTTGCCCCAAGGTGTCCAGTGCCGCGGCCCATTCCTTCAACGGCCATTCACCAGCTTGCCAGGCGCGATAACGCTCCTCGATGTACAGCAGCGCCTCTTGCAGCAGCCGCACGCGCGAGAAGGCGTGCCCCAGTTCCTGCTGGATGCTGGTCGCGTTCCAATCGGACGGAAGCGCAGCAACATCCAAATTCACGTTCAAGCCGATGCCCACTACTGCGTAGTCAAGCCGTGCCGCCTGCAGGCCCAGTTCGGTCAGTATGCCGCCTGCCTTGCGGCCGCGCAAAAGGATGTCGTTGGGCCATTTCAGTTGCGCCGGCAGACCTGTGGCGATGCGGATGGCCTGTCGTACCCCCAGCCCGCAGATCATGGTCAATCCTTGTGCCCGCCTGACTTCCACAGCAGGGCGAAAGATAAGGGAAAAGAGCAGCGATGTGCCACGCGGCGCCAGCCAGCGCCGGCCCAACCTGCCTCTGCCGGCAGTTTGCTCGTCGGCAATTACCAACGTCCCCTCGGGCGCGCCCTGTTGCGCCATGCTTTTCGCTACTCGGTTGGTAGAATCTATCGCCTCAAAGGCTACGATTCGCCGTCCTAGCCAGTCGGTGCACAGACCGTCCAGGATGGCTTCTGGCACGAGTTCCTCCACTGCTACCTCCGGCGCAAGCTTACCGTACAAACGCCGGCCTGTCAAAGGCAAGCTACAGCATGCCAAGACGACCTATCTTTGCTCCTTTGTCCAGTTACCCCCTCTTGACGCAGAGGCTCAATCGAGCTAAACTATGCCCGCATGCAATAACTTCAACGAGGAAGTGGTGTGGCAGTAGAAGTTGACCTGATGGTGTATGGCGCTGGTCAGTTGTTGACATTGGCTGGCGATGGGCCTCGCTACGGCAAAGCGATGGGTGATCTGGGTTTGATCACCGATGGCGCTGTGGCTGTTGCAGATGGGCGTATTGTCGCCTCAGGCACCACTTCCGAAATGCGCGCCACGTACCACGCCTCCCGCGAGATCAACGCGGCCGGGCGCGTGGTGCTGCCCGGCTTTGTTGACGCCCACACTCACCCGATATTCGCCGGTTCGCGGCAGGACGAATTCGAACAGCGCATTGCTGGCGCTACGTACCTCGAGATCATGGCCGCGGGAGGCGGCATCATGAGCACGGTGCGCGCCACGCGCGCCGCTTCGTTGGAGCAATTGCTGCGCGAGGCCCGGCCGCGCCTGGCACGCATGTTGGCTCACGGCACCACTACGGCTGAGGCCAAGACTGGCTATGGCCTGACCACGCCTGACGAACTCAAGAGCTTGCAGGCCATCCACCGCTTAAACCAGTCACAGGCAGTGGAATTGGCGCCAACTTTCCTGGGCGCGCATGCAGTACCAGAGGAGTACACGGGCCGCGCAGATGCCTACGTTGACCTCATTGTGCACGAGATGTTGCCCGCTGTATCAGAGCAGGCGCGGTCTGCTCTGGCCGGCAACACGGTTGCTCCGCCTATCTTCTGCGATGCTTTCTGTGATGAGGGGGCATTCGATCTGGCCCAGACGCAGCGCATCCTGCGCACAGCCAAAGCGTTGGGCATGGCGCTCAAGGTGCATGCTGACGAGTTCGCCCACCTTGGCGCTGCCCGCCTGGCCGCAGAACTGGGGGCTACCTCCGCCGACCATTTGCTGCGCACTTCGCACGAGGAAATGACTGCCCTGGCCAGGGCAGGTGTAGTCGCCGTACTGTTACCCGGCACTCCGTTCGGCCTGGGCAGCCAGGAATACGCGGATGCGCGGGCCATGATTGCGGCCGGTTTGCCCGTTGCCCTGGGCACTGACCTCAATCCTGGCACGTGTTATTGCGAATCCATGCCTTTTATCATCGCCCTGGCCTGCCGTTACATGCGCATGACCCCCGCTGAGGCTGTAGTGGCCAGCACGATCAACGCCGCCTATGCCATCCGCCGCGGCGCAGACCTGGGGCGCTTACAAGCGGGGTATGCAGCAGACTTGCTCATCCTGGCCACGGATGACTATCGTCATCTGGCTTATCGTTTTGGCACCAATCTCGTGCAGACGGTCATCAAGCGTGGCGAGGTGGTTTGGGAGAATCTGTAAATTACTTTTTTACCAACCGACCAATTATCAAGAAAGGGAAAAAACATGGTGGACCAAGCGAAAGTAGATGAACTCAAGAGAATTGCCCACCGCATTCGGTGTGACATCATTTGGGCATTGGCGCACGCCCAGTCTGGCCATCCAGGTGGCTCCTTGTCCGGCACCGACTTTGGTGTGGCGCTTTATTTCTACGCCTTAAAGCACAACCCCAAAGCGCCTTCATGGGAAGGCCGCGACCGGGTAGTGTTCTCCAAGGGACACGTGTCGCCGCTGATTTTTTCGCTGCTGGCAGAGTCAGGGTACATTGAGCGCGACGAATTAAAGACCTTCCGCAAGTTTGGCAGCCGTTTACAAGGTCATCCGAACCGTGATTGCCCAGGCATTGAGGTGGGCACCGGTTCCCTGGGGCAGGGGTTATCGGTGGCAGTGGGCATGGCGCTGGGCCTGCGCATGGATGGCAAGCCGAACCGCGTCTATTGCATCATGGGCGATGGCGAGAACCAAGAAGGCTCAACCTGGGAAGCGATCATGGCGGCGGGCCACTACAAGCTCGACAACCTGTGTGTCGTCCTGGACTACAACGGCCTGCAGATTGATGGCTGGGTAGAGGACGTGATGGGCCTGGCTCCCCTGGCCGAAAAATGGCGCGCTTTCCGCTGGAATGTGATCGAGATTGACGGGCACGACATGGCACAGTGCATGCAGGCCTTCGATGACGCCCGGGCCTTCAAGGGCAAGCCCACTGTGATCCTGGCCAAGACGGTCAAAGGCAAGGGCGTTTCCTTTATGGAGAACCGCGCCGAATGGCACGGCAAGGCCCCCAAGCCCGATGAGGCCCGTCGGGCGCTGCAAGAGCTGGCCTGTCCGGCCGAGTATTTCGATTTCTAAGGAGCTAACGATGGCAGAGATAAAAGCAAAAGCTACACGCGATGGCTATGGCGACGCCCTGGTCGAGATGGGCGCTCAGGATGAGCGCATCGTCGTATTGGGCGCAGACCTGACCGATTCGACGCGCGCGATCTGGTTCGCCCAGAAGTATCCTGATCGCTTCTTCGATTTTGGCATTGCCGAGCAGAACATGCTCAACGCCGCCGCCGGACTGAGTCTGGTGGGCAAAATCCCCTGGGTCAGCACCTACGGCGTATTCGTGGCCGGACGGGCCTGGGATCAAATCCGCACAACCACTTGCTACAGCAACCTGAACGTCAAGATCGGCGGGGCGCATGGCGGCATCTCCGTAGGGCCAGACGGCGCCACGCACCAGGCGCTGGAAGACGTAGCGGCCATGCGCGTCTTGCCCAACATGATCGTCATCGTGCCGGCCGATTATTATGAGACCAAGAAAGCCGTGATCTGGGCGTGCAAGCACGTCGGGCCGGTGTATGTGCGCTTTGGCCGTGAACCGGTGCCAATTGTGACCAAACCGGATGATCCGTTTACCATGGGCAAGGCCAACCTGATTAATGACGGAACGGACGTGACCATCATCAACAACGGGCCGGTGCTCAAAGAAGCTATAGACGCGGTGGAGATGCTGAAGCAAAAGGGCATTTCCGCCCGTTTGCTGAACATGCACACCGTCAAGCCCATTGACCGCGAGGCCATCGCCAAAGCCGCGCGCGAGACGGGCGCCATCGTCACTGTCGAAGAGCACCAGGTGATGGGCGGCTTTGGCAGCGCTGTGGCGGAGGTCGTCGTGCAAACGCACCCGGTGCCGATGCGTTTCATCGGCATTCAGGACCGCTTTGGCGAATCCGGCACACCGGAGGAACTGTTCGAAGCCTTTGGCCTCAAGGCCAGGCACATCGTAGCGGCAGTGGAGGATGTGCTGAGGGCGAAAAAGGGATAGCAGACGTGACTGCTGTCTCTCAAGATGCTGACGCCCAGCACGTTTCCGTGCTGGGCTTCTTACTCTCGCTGGTTGACCTGTGAGAGTGCTGACTGTATAATGTTTGCGGAACTCGGGCGTCCATGGCAGGCGGATTGACATCGGAGTAGCCTAGTTTCTGGTGCGAAAGTGGTTTGTAGTAGGCGCTTCAGCGCCAAATGGCGCACTGAAGTGCGCACTACGAGCCGAGACCTGCGAAAGTGCATTTTTCTGGTGAAGGGAGAGGACACAGTGCGTTTTAAGGTGGTGCTTGAACCTAGCGATGAAGGGGGCTTCACTATCTATGTCCCTTCCTTGCCTGGGTGCATCAGCGAGG
>Ga0315268_10009458_pt1 | contig 10109 bp, 10 predicted proteins | sample C1_top_MG_FD_204535 | JGI IMG/M metagenome (GOLD analysis project Ga0315268, IMG submission 204535) | Sediment microbial communities from Yellowstone Lake, YNP, Wyoming, USA - C1_top | ecosystem: Environmental > Aquatic > Freshwater > Lake > Sediment | place: USA: Wyoming | collected 2017-08-01 | reverse complement strand
CCGGGCGAAGAAGGCAAACAGCGGCTGCGCACGATCCCCGGGACCGTGCCGCGGCTCTACGATCTTCCGCAGGGCTGCACGTTCTCTCCGCGCTGCGATATCAGGGTTGCGAAATGCGTTCAGGAACCCGAGCTCATCGAAATTAAACCCGGCCATCTGGTGAGGTGCTGGGAAGCGAAGTAGCGGAAAATTCTTTGACACGGATAACGGTGGAGAAAAGCTATGAAAGAGCATGATCCTTCATAGCATCGTTAGTGTCAATCAGTGTCAAAGACCTTGATCTTGTGTGCGGTAACGATAGGCTCTCATCGTCTGATTTGTTACGGACGTACTCTTATGACCAACGACCTTCTTTTAATAAAGGATCTCCATAAGACCTTCCCGGTCAAGGCCGCCTTCGGCAAGACCGCGAGCGCAACAGCGGTCGACGGCGTGAACCTCACGGTCGCGCGCGGCGAGGCCGTGGGCCTGGTGGGCGAGAGTGGCTGCGGAAAGTCGACGCTCGGCAGGCTCGCGTTGCGGCTGCTGGAGCCTACGTCCGGGAGCGTTTTCTTTGAGGGAAAGGACCTGTCCCTGCTCGGCAAGCAGGAGCTCCGGGCTCTCCGGAAGAGCATGCAGCTCATCTTCCAGGACCCGTTCGCGTCGCTCAATCCGAGGATGCGGATCAAGGAGATCATCACCGAACCGCTCGTGATCCATGGCATGGCCAAGGACCGGGAACTGGAAGAACGCGGCGCAGCGCTGCTGGAGAAGGTCGGTCTGCCGATCGATGCATTGGGAAGGTATCCGCACGAGTTCTCCGGCGGACAGCGGCAGCGGGTCGGCATTGCGCGCGCGCTCGCGAGCGGGCCGTCGTTCATCGTTGCCGACGAGCCGGTCTCCGCGCTCGACGTGTCGGTCCAGGCCCAGATCATCAATCTGCTTGAGGACCTGCGGGAGGAGTTCAGGCTTTCTTTCCTGTTCATCGCGCACGACCTGAACATCGTGCGCCACTTTTCCGACCGCGTGGCCGTGATGTACCTCGGCAAGATCGTCGAGCTTGCGCCCGCTGAGGAAATCTATAAGAACCCGTCGCACCCCTACACGCAGGCCCTGCTTGCCGACATCCCGGTCGCAGACCCCACGCTCAAGAAGAAGCACATTCTGCTCAAGGGAGACATTCCGAGCCCCACGCAGATCCCGTCCGGCTGCCGCTTCCATACCCGCTGCATCGAACGCTTCGAACCCTGCGATAAGGTCGTGCCCCGTACCACTGCTCTCGGCAACGGCCACTTCGTGGACTGCCATCTTCGGGGATAGCACCCCTCAACCCCCGAACACGTCTTATCGAACACTTCAGCCCGGCACGGGAGTTGACCGGGACTCCTGCCCTATCATCTGGCGCACCCGCTCATAGACAGCAACGATCCCCAGCGGAAGAAGCATGCCTGCAACAACGTAGGCCAGCCACCAGCCATTCTCGGGCGACACGATGAAATGTTTTCCCAGCAGATAAGGCGGCAGGTCATAGGTCCTGACCTGTACATAGTTTATCGCCTTGAATGAGATCAGGTGCAGGGCCATGATGGCAAGGGAGTTCTTGCCTGCTGTACGGAGGAAGCTTCCCAGGACCGGGACCGAGCCCAGCGCCTTGGCGAGGGAGAGGTTCAGGTAGATGCCGCAGAGCGAAACTGCCAGATAGTAGGGGGGGGAAATATATTCATGGGCAGCAGTATCAATGCGGCTGTCAACGAAGTAAAGCGCAATCATCAGGACCGTAAAGCAGGCCGCCGCATACCCGAACGTGAGAGGGAGGGCGTGCCCGTGCTTTTTATAGAGATATCCGAAATAGTACATGCTTGCTGCCACCAAGGCGATGCTGATGGGCCGGAGCACGAAGTTGTTCTCAGGATAAAATGCATACCCGATGCAGAACATGGCCGCGATCGCGGCTGCAAGCCACCATTCCGCCCAGCGAAGGCCCAGCTTGTGTATGCCGGATGCGGCCAGCACGAAAAGGATGTTCACGATAAACAGGATCGGCAGGAACCACAAGGGCGCAAGGATCTGCTCCACTTTTACGAACGCGAGGATCTTGGCCAGATTAACGATAAATTCCCGGCTCGTGTCGAAATAGAAAACCTTGTTGTGGAGCGATTCGACCTGCTCGGAATAGATATTGAATCGAAAGAACACATTATGAAGCAGGCCGAAGAACACGCCGTAGGCGGCAAAGGGAAGATACAGCGTCCGGACCCGGCGCTGTACCAGCGCCCACGGGTCATTCGTATAACGGTCGTTGTACAGGCATCCGGAAATAAAGAAGAACAGCGCCATGTGATACAGATACACGAACCCCGTGACCGGAGACCCGGCATGCCCCAGAACGACCGCAAGGATGCCGAGCCCTTTGGCACTGTCCAGGATGTCTACTCGTGGTGCGGCAGTTTGGTCCATTCCGGGGGTTCTCCTTTGCGCGACACTTCGATCGAAATGCGGGTTGCCAGGCATGCGTCTATTGTAAATAAATCAAGGAAAAAATTCAAGCGGGAGCGGAAAAAAGGGACAGGAAGCAGCATAGCAGCCGGGAGTTGCGAGGGTTGGCATGTATTCGCAGTTTGATTATCAGGAGCGTCATTTTCTCATTTTTGCAAAAGCCCGTGCATGCCGGATGTCCATGAAATCAAGCAGTTGTCTTTTGGCATGAGAGATGCAATTTACCAGATCAGAAACGCGTTATAGCAGAAGTAACATACAAGGGAGGACCCGAACATGAAGACCACGATCGCAAGAAAGACAGCATACATAGGAGCAGGCGCAGGATTGGTGCTCTTTGCACTCTTCGGACTTTTGCCCGGCAGCCTGTTGGGCGGCGCCATGGGCATTAGCATTGCGGGGTTGTTCTTCGGCCTTCCGCTCCAGCCGGGTCTGCTCCCCCGGATCATCGTGCTGGCATCCATGCTCACCGGCGTGCTGGTGGCCGGTATCGTGATGGTGACCGCGACCTCGACCATCGGCTGGCTCCTGGGCAAGGCGTTTGAGTCCGGCAAGGCAGGCGCAGGCGAAGAAGCAAAGGCAATAAGCAAATAAGAGCGAACGATTCGCGCTTTCCATACAATCTTACCATTTGATGTAAAAAGGAGAATGGCCATGAAAAACGAGACAGTAAAAACGGGAATGAAGATCGGTGCAACAGTAGGCGGGCTGGTGTTCCTGGCATTCGGGATTATGCCGGGGTTCTACTTCGGGAGCTACGGGACCCTGATCCTCCTGCAGAAGCTTTCCGGCGGCGCGGTTGAGCCCACGCTGATCGTGCGGGCAGTGGTGGTGATGGGCATCGCAGTGGGTATCGCGTGTGCAGCAGCGGTATCGCTCGTGGTGGGCGGCCTGATGGGCACGGCCCTGGGCTTTGTGGTTTCCGCGCCTGCAGCCATGCGTGCAAAACAGGCTGCAACCGAAAAAGCATAAACCAGAGGATTACGCACAAGAGCATCAAGCAGGACAGAAACACAAGCGCACACGCCAGGCGGGGAGAGATCTCTGCCTGGTTTTTTATTCAGGACCTTCAGCGGAATTTGTCAGGGTGTGGGTTGATCAGGAGAGAACAGCGCGTCCGGGTTGGCGGAGGACTGGGCGCGTAACGAGTTTTCGTTCGCCTTATAGCTCGGGACCATGCCGAGCTTCCAGGTATAGACCCTGCCGCAGTGCTCGCACGAGGCGCCGGAAAGCGATTCCTTGCAGACCGGACAGTAGATGATGTAGTGCGGCGAAAGCAGCTGTTTGTGTTCGTCGATGTTTACCCGGGTATTGCAGCACTTGAACTCCTCCGCGAGGTCGGCGCCGCAAACGCATTGGTGGTCCATGGGCCACGGCAGCATCTCCTCCAGCGTATACACCGCCTGTCCAAGAAGCTCCACCAGGTCGTCGTTCGTGGCGTCGCCGAAGAAGGTCTCGGTGAGCTTTTCGCGGATGTCGATCATCAGTGCGTCTTCCTTCAGGAACTTGAGCATCTTGAGGATCCGCTGTTCTCCCTGCCCGATCCTGGAAAGGGAGCGCAGATTCTTATTGGCTTTATAGTGCTCCTGGAAATAGATCAGCATCCAGATCTGGGTCATGTCGTAGAAGAACTCGAGCACCGGGTAGTAGCCGTACTTGGTGCGGATGGTCTTCTCCACCTCGCCGCGCTTGTCCGGGATGCTGGGGAATACGGCCACCAGCAGGCCTTCCTCGAAATCCTCGTAAAAAAAAGGCGTTCCGGAAAAATGGCGGCAGCCGCAGTGGGTGCATTGAATGACATTGAACTGCCACTTCATCAGCGCCTGTTTGGCCTGAGGCGTCTTGCTGACGTCTACCCACGTGATGATCTTGGTTTCGAAATCACGGTTGCAGTTGCCGCATTGGAACGTCTCGCGGCTGTACGCCTCTGCCTGATGTGCAAGCAAGTTGAACATGTCCATATTATACACCAGTTTTTAAAAAAACATTCTTTAAAAAACGATGCGATCTATGGTAAAATGGCTCGCAATAAACTTGTGCAGGCCTGAGAACACCATTCGTTGCATTCAGGTGCAGTACAGTGCATTTAAAAAAAGGAGTTTTCATGGTAATCAAAGAGGACACAATCTTGACCACCGCGCTGCACTCAGAGGTGGAGAACCGGTTCCTGACCTACGCGCTTTCCACCATCGTGTCCCGTTCACTGCCGGATGTGCGCGACGGACTGAAGCCGGTGCACCGCAGGATCCTCTTCGCCATGTGGGAGATGGGTCTCGGTCCAACCGCGCGCTACAGAAAGAGCGCGGCCGTAGTCGGCGAAGTGCTCGGAAAGTTCCACCCGCACGGGGACCAGGCGGCCTACGACGCCATGGTCAGGATGGCCCAGGACTTCTCGCTCCGCTACCCCCTGGTAGACGGTTCGGGGAATTTCGGCAGCCTTGACGGCGATCCCGCGGCAGCCATGCGGTATACGGAAGCCCGGCTCTCGGCGATCGCCGAGGAGCTGTTGTTCGAGATCGACAAGGACACGGTCGGCTTCAGGCCGAACTACGACAACTCGCTCAAGGAACCGGTCGTGCTGCCTGCCCGGTTCCCGCAACTCCTGGTGAACGGCACGTCGGGCATTGCCGTGGGCATGAGCTGCTCGTTCCCGCCGCACAACATCGGCGAGGTGATCGACGGCCTGGCGGCCATGATCGACAACTCCAACATCGAGGTGAAGGACCTGCTCAAGTTCATCAAGGGGCCGGACTTTCCCACCTCGGGCCAGATCCTGAACACCAAGAAGGAGCTGATCGAGATCTACAAAGCGGGCTCCGGCGCCATAAGGATCCGCGGCGAATATACGGTGGAGGACCTGCAGCGCGGCAAGCAGGCGATCGTGTTCACCACGATCCCTTATCTCGTGAACAAGGCGAGGCTGTTGGAGAAGCTGTTCGGGATATTGGAGGAGCGGAAACTGCCGCAGGTCTCGGCCGTGCGCGACGAGTCCACCCACGAGGTGCGTATCGTGCTCGAGCTCAAAGCGGAGTCGAGCGTCGAGCTGGTCACCGCCTATCTGTTCAAGCATACGGACCTGGAATCCAGCTTCCCCATCAACTTTACGGCGCTCAAGCCGAACATGGAGCCCGAGCGGCTGTCGCTGAAGCAGATCATGCGGTACTTCCTCGACTTCCGGCTTGAGGTCACGACCAAGCGGCTGAACTTCGACCTCCGGATCCTGAAGGCGCGGCTCCATATTCTGCTGGCATTCGAGAAATTGTATGATGACCTTGACACCGCGATCAAGCTGATCCGGAAATCCAAGGCGCGCGAGGATGCAGGCGAGAAGATCAAGAAGCATTTTAAATTCGACGACGACCAGACCAGGGCCATCCTGGATATGCAGCTCTACAAGCTGGCGGGCCTCGAGATCGAGAAGATCCTGAAGGAAAAGGCGGAGAAGACGAAGCTGCGCAAGGACATCGAAGCGATCCTCGGAAGCCAGAAAAAGATCTGGGGCGTGATCAAGACCGAGCTGCTCGAGATCAAGGAGAAGTACGGCGACAAGCGTAGGTCCGTGATCAAGGCGGCCGAGGACGTGGAGTTCTCGCAGGACGACTTTGTGGTGCACGAGGACGTGACCGTGATCCTGACGAGGATGGGCTGGATCCGGCGCGTGAAGACCGTGGGCGAGAACCTGCGGTTCAAGGAAGGCGACGAGCTCCTTTCGCTCCTGCCGGCGAACACCCGGGACAACATCGCGCTGTTCTCGTCAGCAGGCAAGGTCTATGTCGTAAAGGCGTTCGACCTGCCCACGGGCTCGGGTTTCGGCGAGCCGGTGCAGAGCCTGTTCAAGTTCGGCGACGGCGAACGGCCGGTCAATGCCATGAACCTGACAACGGTATTTGCCGGACCGCCGGCTGCGGAGGACGCTGAAAAGCAGGCAGAGCTGGCGCTGGCGCCCCGTGAGGTAACGGCGCTGACCGTATCCCGCCTTGGTGTTGGTTTTGCGTTCGATCTCGGCCAGTTCAATTCGGCGACGACCCGGGCGGGTAAGAAGTTCGCGGGCGTGAAGGACGGCGACGGCATCATGGGCGTGGACATCCTCGATCTGCCGAACGTGCTGTTCCTTACGAGCGAAGGCAAGGCCGTGGTCGTGGCTGCGAAGGACATTCCGGTCCTCACGGGCGCGGGCAAGGGTGTGAAGCTGGTGAACGTGAAGAACGGAGAGGTCGCGCTCTTCAGGCCCGTGCGCAAGGCCGAGCAGGTGAAGGTGATCGACGAGAAGGGCAAGGAGAAGGTGATCGATCTGAAGCCGTTCGGCGTGATGACGCGCGGGTCGGTGGGATTGAAGGCGGTCAAGGCGGTGAAGTTTGGGTAAGGCCTAATAACCACGGGCGACTTCGTCGCACACGGTAAATCGTATTCCTGTGTTGATCTGTGGGTCCCGACAGGGTCGGGATTGACTAGATGCAGGGAGCTTTGAACGTCAAAAGATCGCAGCCAATCTCCTATGCACGCCAACATCGGAAGCCCCACATATTTTACTTCAGGAGGAAAACCATGCGCTTCAAAACTATCGTAGTTCCTATCCTGTTGTTCCTTGTATTGGCAGCGTTTGGCCAGGCAGCTGTTGCGCAGAACCTCAAGTACGAAAAAGTAAAGAAGCTCGAAGGGTTCAAAGGCGACGTCCTGTGCGTCGCGTTCAGCCCGTCCGGCAAAGTCCTCGCCATGGGGACGTCCGAGAAGAAGGTCGTTATCTGGGACACTGCCACCTGGAAGATCGTCACCACTGTTTCCGAGAACGACGGCGATGTCAATGCGCTCGCATTCAGCCATGACGGCAAGCTCCTGGCAGCGGGCGACAAGCGCAACAAGGTGTATCTCATCGACGCCGGATCGTGGAAGAAGGTTGCCAAGATCAAGGCCGCGAACACGGTGAACGCGCTGGAGTTCAGCAAGGACGACAGCACCCTCGCGATCGCGTGCGACAATAATGACGCGATGCTCTGGGACATAAAGAGTGACACGCAGAAGCTCAAGCTGAAAGGCCACGCAGGAGATGTCCTGGCGATCGCTTACAGCATTGATGGAGCGCGGCTGCTTACCGGAAGCAAGGACAACAGCGCCATCCTGTGGAACGCCGCATCCGGCGAGAAGATCAGCATCCTGGCCAAGCACACGCAGAATGTCGGCGGCGCCGCGTTCAGCCCGGACGGGAAATACGCGGTCACCGGCAGCAACGACAATACGATCATCGTGTGGGACGCAAAGACCGGGAACTCGCTCAAGACCCTGCAGGGCCGTTCCGGCAAGATGCAGGTTTTGTCGTTCGTTCCGGGGAGCGCGGTCCTGACATCCGGAGACGCATCAATCACCACCATGATCGGCGCTTTCGGCATTCCTCTCCAGATCGAAAACAACTGCAAAGTGCTGTTCTGGGACCTGAACAGCGGCAAGGAGCTCGGCTCCGTGGAGAATGAATGCGGGTTCAACAACATGGCCTACAGTCCGGACGCGAAGTACCTGGCCACGGGCCACCAGGGCAGGGAGGGTTTTGTCACGCTCTTCGAGCGGAAATAACAGAGCCGATACGAACGTGAAAAGCTATCGCAAGGAACTCTGGTTCAATGTCCCCACGCGCCGGGGCTTCATCAACATCACGCCCCAGATCGAGGACTGCCTTGGGGAGAGCGGCATCCGGGAGGGGCTCGCGCTCGTGAACGCCATGCATATCACCGCGTCGGTGTTCGTCAACGACAATGAGCGCGGCCTGTTCCAGGATTTCGAGGAGTGGCTTGAAAAGCTTGCGCCGCACGAGCCAATCAACCAGTACCGGCACAACAGCGGCGAGGACAATGCGGACGCGCACCTCAAACGGTCGATCATGGGCCGAGAGGTCGTTGCCGCGGTCACGAACGGAAAGCTGGACTTCGGGCCGTGGGAGCAGATCTTCTACGGAGAGTTTGACGGCAAAAGAAAGAAGCGGGTGCTGGTGAAGATCATCGGGGAGTGATCATCCCGACAGCTCACGTGAGGTCAATAAAAAGGGGCGCTCCCTGCCAGGGGGCGCCCCGATGTGTTTCAGTTCAGTGCAGTTCTGCTCCGCAGCTCCGCTAGATCTCCCACGGGTACCCGATGAAGATCTCCGGGCTCACGCCTTCCCTGCCGAATCCCAGATCTCCCCGGAACACCACGCCCGAGGCCGTCACGATCCTGAGGCCGATGCCGTAGGAGTCGCGCATGATCTTGCCGAGCTCGCTGCGCGTGTCCGTGACGCTGCCGGCCTCGTAGAACAGAGAGAGCTGGATCGCTGTGCGGATGTCCTTCATGATGAAGATGTCGATCGGCGTCCGCTCGTCGGTCAGGTTCCAGCGGACCTCGGTGCCGTAGAACAGCGTGTGCGCGCCTTTGTAACGGCCCTGCGAATACGCCCGCAGCCGGCTGAAGCCGCCCAGCGTCGTGGCCGTGCCGTAGGTGTTGTTCGCGATCATGTTGTCGATCACCTCGTAGCAGAATTTCTGCTTTTCTGTGTCCGTGATCGAACTGCAGTCCAGGCCCTGCAATGTCTGCAGCTTCGCCGAGCTTGTTTCTCCCGTGCGCGTGACCACGGCGTCCGAACGCAGGAGATTGAATGCCCAGGTGCTGCGCCGCCCGAGCGGGATATACGCAGTGGTATTGTAGTCCATTACATAGAAATCCGGTCCGGAATCCGAGGGCGGGGAGGCAGAACGGGTAACGTCGAAACGGATGCCTTTTCGCGGGTCCGCATAATCGTCGGTCAGGTCGAGGCGCGTCCCGACCATCATGGTGTGGCCGTGCTCCTTGGTCGCGTCCGTTGACTGGATGATCACGTTGCCGTCTTTGTCCATGATGCTCTTCAGCTTCATGGACCCTTCGTACCACGCTCCATACACCTCGAAGCGCCGTTCGATGAACGTCGCGGTCAGCCTGCCTCCGTAGTATTGCGTGTCTCCGAACTCGATCAGGCGGTAATCGTACTTGTTCGTGTTCATGCCGCGCTGGCTGTAGCTGTGGATCGTTGCTTCGCTGATCGTTCCGTACCCGAGGTCGAGGATCAGGGTGCGGGGAACGATGTGGATGTCGGTGACGCCGAGCGCGGTGCCCCGCACGTCGCCGGTGAAGATCATGGCGTATGCATCGGTGTACGTGCCCGCAATGTTCGAGGCGCCGCCAACCAGGCCGAGGCCGGAGCCGATGCCGGGCAGGCTGTACGGATAGGGGAATGCAGCGTAGCCGAAGTCCTTGGGGAACTGGTCCTTTCTGCGCACGGGATAGAAATGGGACGCGGACGCCGCTGTTGCGAGCTCGGTGTCGCCGGCAGAGGCCGCTCCGATCGGTGCCGCTTCTTTGGCCGGCGCTGCAGGTGCCGTTGCTGACAGCTCAGCGGTTCCCGCAGGCGCTGTTGCCGGAGCGTCAGCCGCAAAGACGGTCGAAGCCAGGACAAGAACAAGGCAGTGGATCGTTATGAAGCGCAAAAGAATAGATGTCATCGTACTGATCTCCCTTCTGGGCATGGAGGTTTGATGGCTGCGGAGGATTGCCAGAATGAACGACAGTATCCTGCAAAACTGCTGCGATGTCAATATGCTTTTGGGATGCTTTTAACTTGCTCTGCAGCAGGTCGCATC
>Ga0315268_10009457_pt1 | contig 10110 bp, 7 predicted proteins | sample C1_top_MG_FD_204535 | JGI IMG/M metagenome (GOLD analysis project Ga0315268, IMG submission 204535) | Sediment microbial communities from Yellowstone Lake, YNP, Wyoming, USA - C1_top | ecosystem: Environmental > Aquatic > Freshwater > Lake > Sediment | place: USA: Wyoming | collected 2017-08-01 | reverse complement strand
ACCTCGACTGGGCTCACTCGATCAACCCTCAGGCTCTGCTCTCGGTGAAGGTCTCGACCCCGAACGACGTCGAGATGGTCTCCGTGGGGAGCTTCTACGCTGGAGCGCACATCGTCCATCTAGACGGTGGCTACGGAGGCACGGGAGCCGCTCCCGAGATAGCCAAGAAGAACATCGCGATGCCGATCGAGTACGCCATCCCAAAGGTCCATAAGTTCCTCATAAACGAGGGCATCAGGGACCAGATCACGCTGATCGCTAGCGGCGGCCTGAGGACCGCCATGGATGTCGCCAAGGCTATCGCGCTTGGCGCAGACGGGGCCGTCATCGGAACGGCCGATCTGGTGGCAATCGGTTGCGTCCGCTGCGGAAACTGCGAGAGCGGAAGAGGTTGTCCGCGGGGAATCGCGACGACCGATCCAATGCTCGACGTCCAGATAGATTCGGATTGGGGTGCCGAGAGGATATCCAACATGTACAACGCGTGGAGGCTTCAGTGGTGTGACCTCTTGTCCAGGTTCGGCATGGACGACATCTCTCAGCTCAGGGGCAGGACGGACCTGCTCAGGCACGCAGACAGACCAGCAAAGGAGGTGGGGAAGTGAGGGAATCAGAACTCCTCATCGAATCTCGAAGCTGGATCGGACAAAGCATCCGCCACGAGACGAATCGTATCATGGAGGCCGAAGGTGGTTGCGGCGTTCTAGGCCTCGCTAGCTCTGTTCAGATTTCGGGGAAGCACATACTCGGCCCACTCATCCAGATGCACAATCGAGGGAATGGAAAGGGCGGTGGGATTGCGGCGGTCGGGTTGATGCCTGAGCAGATGGGTGTCAGCCAGAAGATACTTGAGAGCGACTTCCTCGTGCAAATCGCGTATCTCAAGCCCGAAGTAAGGGACGCACTCGAAGAGGAGTTTATCAGGCCGAACTACAAGGTGGACAAGAAGTACAAGGTCGACTCCATCGCAGACAAGAATTTCATTTCATCGCTCGAGGTGCGTCCTCCAGAGGTCTGGAGATACTTCTGCCGCGCGAAGAAGGAACCTCTCGCGACGTTCATCAAGAACAATTCTCTCTCGAATCTCGATCCGCGCAAGGCAGAGGACGAGTTTGTCTACCAGACGAGTTTCAGGATCAACAAGAAGTACTACGCTTCCTCGGAGATGTCCGCGTTCGTTATGTCCCATGGTCGGAACATGATCGTGATGAAGATCGTCGGGTACGCGGAGGATGTGATCAGGTTCTACAAGCTCGAAAACCTCAAGGCACACATCTGGATCGGACACCAGCGCTATCCGACCAAAGGCAGGGTATGGCATCCAGGAGGCGCTCACCCGTTCGTCGGCCTCGACGAGGCGCTGGTGCACAACGGCGACTTCGCTAACTACCACTCCGTGAGCGAATACCTTGCCCAGAGGAACGTCGTCCCTCTCTTTCTGACGGATACTGAGGTTTCGGTGCTTCTGTTCGACGTCCTGAACAGGACTTACGGCTACCCGCTAGAGGCAATCATCGAGGCGCTCGCACCGACGACCGAGCGGGACTTTTCGCTCCTGCCCGAGGAGAAGCAGAAACTGTACAGGGCGATCCAGGCAACTCACATGCATGGGTCTCCGGACGGTCCCTGGTTCTTCATAATCGGAAGGAACTGCCCGTACGAGAACAAGATGCAGCTCATGGGGATCACGGACACCTCGATGCTCCGGCCGCAGGTATTCGCGCTCGTGGACGGTGAAGTGCAGCTCGGATTGATCGCGTCTGAGAAACAGGCCATCGATTCCGTGCTCAAGAGCATGTCCTCCGAGTTCCCAAGCGTTCCGAAGTCCGCGGATTCGTATTGGAACGCAAGGGGCGGGAGCCACACGGATGGCGGAGCTTTCATATTCAGCCTTTACCCGGAAGAGCAGTTGGATGGGAAGAAGCGGTTGATGTGCACGAACAAGTTCGGTGCGCCCATACCCGCCACCACGATCTCGTGGGACGCCAAGGAGGACCTCGCGCTGGGCGGGCCTTTCCCCGCGAGGCCAAAGGCCGACGCGCTGGCGAAGGACATCGTTTCGAGGAAGAATCCCGCCGGTGCGCTCGGAATCCTGACCAGCAGACTCAACGATCTGTCAGGCAACGCACTGAATAACCTGCTCGCGTACGTTTCGCAGCAGGGGTCCAAGACGGACGCCTCGATGGACGAGGCCATCGAGCTGTTGACCTTGCTGATAGACAGGAGATACTCCACGGGCAAGTTCCGAAGGAGCCGCCTAGTCGGAAAAGCATCCGAGGCTGTTGAGAGCGTCCTCAGGTCCGCGAAGCGCATCGAGACGGCCGACGGATCTCTTTACTCGCTGGTTGACCTTCGGAATAGGGACAAGCTCCGCCCACCGAGCTCTCCCTACTCGAGGCTTGTCGTGGATTGCGCGAACTTCCCGATGGAGGGTGACGAAGGTGTGTCATTCCTCATCAAGAACGCGAAGGACCTAGGCTGGAACCGGATAATCCTTGTCGGAGCGCATGGGCAGCGGTTCTTCGGCTGCGGGATTGGCCCCAGGTCAAAAGGACTGAGGATAGATGTCTACGGCAGCCCGGGAGACTATCTTGCTTCCGGACTGGACGGTGCCGAGATGTATGTCCACGCGAACGGTCAGGACCAGCTTGGCCAGATTATGAGTGACGGGAAGCTGGTGGTCCATGGGGACGTCGGGCAGACTTTTCTGTACGGCGCGAAAGGAGGAGAAGCATACGTGCTCGGGAACGCGGCCGGGCGTCCCTTAATCAACGCTGTCGGGCGGCCGAAGGTCGTGATCAACGGCACATGTCTGGACTATCTCGCCGAATCGTTCATGGCGGGCAACCCTCTCTACGGAGGAGGCTTCGTCGTACTCAACGGCGTGGCATTTGACGGGAAAGGGAATCTGATCGACTTGCCTGCACCCTACCCCGGCGGAAACCTGTTCTCACTCGCTTCTGGAGGAGCTATCTATATTCGCGACCCCAAGAAGCAGGTCGGCGAGGAGCAGCTCAACGGCGGCAGGATATCGAGATTGACCGAAGCTGATTGGAGGCTCATCTTGCCGCATCTCAAGGAGAACGAGAGGTTGTTCGGGATCTCAGTAGAGCAGTCGCTACTCAAGATCGATGGCGTGACGAAGGCGCCAGAGGAAGTGTACAGAAAGATTGAGGCCATTCCGCTCGTGACTCTCGCCGGTGTCACGCAGTTCCAGGACACAGGGGATTAGATCAGTACGATAATTGACTATTCTTCATTGCGCGGGCACTCCGACTGAATATTTTCCAATCGAGGACTCTGGAAAGGCCTCTTCCATCGGAAAAAATTGTCCTAGATAATTGTGATGTCAGCAAGCTTAAATACAAACGCTGAAATGCAGCGGCGACAGGCGTCACTGCCTCGTTCCGAGCCCTCAGCCCGTTCTTGCTGGCTCCGGGGGGCGGGAAGAGTGTGAACATGTACGAAGTAGTGAAATCGGATAAGCTCACGCCCGACGTCATCAAGTTGGAGATCCGCGCGCCTCAAATCGCGAAGAAGGCGAAGGCGGGTCAGTTCATCATGGTGACTCCGACTGAGCACGGCGAGAGGATTCCCCTGACTATGGCGGACTTCTCTCCCGAGAAAGGAACGGTCACGATCGCAGCGCTGGAGGTCGGGAAGACCACGAGAGAACTCGGAAGGATGAAGGCGGGAGACATGGTGTTCAGCCTTGTAGGTCCGCTCGGACTTCCCACACATCTTCAGAAGTACGGCAATGTCGTCAGTATCGGCGGCGGCATCGGCCTGGCCCTGATGTACCCCGTGGTTCGGGCGTTAAGGCAGGGCGGCAACCGCACTATCAACATCATCGGTGCGAGGAACGAGAAGCTCCTGATCTACGAAAAGGAGATTGAATCTGTCAGCGACGAGTTCTATGTCTGCACCGATGACGGCTCGAAGGGTCATCACGGGTTCGTCAGCGATATCCTGAAGAAGATGATTGCTGAGAACAAGAAGATTGACCTGGTATACGCCGTCGGGCCGATCATCATGATGAAGGTCATCGGGAACATCACGAAGCCACACAACATTCACACGGTCGTCAGCCTCAACCCGATAATGGTCGACGGGACCGGCATGTGCGGCTCCTGTAGAGTCATCATCTCGGGGGAGACCAAGTTCGGCTGCGTGGACGGTCCAGAATTCGACGCCCACAAGGTGGACTTCGAAAACCTCACGGCGAGGAACAAGAGGTACATCCCTGAAGAGCAGATTTCGCTCAAGAAGTTCATGGAGGGGAAGTAAATGCCTGAGGAAGAGAAGAAGGCACCTAGAAAGATCGTCCCCAAGAAGTACCCGATGCCCGAGCAGGACCCGAAGGTTAGAATACACAACTTCAACGAGGTGCCGATCGGACAGGACGGGCAGACGGCGATACTCGAGGCGCAGAGGTGTCTCCAGTGCAAGCGCTCCCCCAACAGGAAGGTATGCATGGACGGGTGCCCCGTTGAGATCGACATTCCGAGATTCATCAAGCAGGTCCAGGAAGGCAATTTCTCGGAGGCCATCAGGATCATCAGGGAGAAGCAGAATCTTCCCGCGGTCTGCGGAAGAGTCTGTCCTTACGAGAACCAGTGCGAGGGCTATTGTGTCGTCGGCAAGAAGAATGAGCCGGTCGGCATAGGAAGGCTCGAGCGATTCCTTGCGGACTGGGAGAGGAAGGAGGAGAAGCACGGCAAGATAGCTGTCCCACCGCCCACGGGCAAGCGTGTCGCCGTGGTCGGAGGCGGACCGGCCGGGCTCACAGTTGCTGGTGACCTCGCAAAGCTGGGCCACAAGGTGACCGTTTTCGAGGCTCTGCAGTATTGCGGCGGCGTTCTAATCTACGGCATTCCTGAGTTCAGGCTGCCCAAGGAGATTGTCAGGGCAGAGGTGGACTACATCAGCAGGATGGGCGTCGAGATCCACAACGACTGTGTGATTGGCAAGCTCGCCACGGTCGACGAGTTGCTCAAGGAATACGATGCGGTCTTTGTCGGAACAGGGGCCGGGCTCCCCGACTGGACCAACCTGAAGGGAGAGAACCTGAACGGTATCATGTCCGCGAACGAGTACCTCACAAGGGTCAACCTGATGAAGGCGTATAAGTTCCCGGAGTTCGACACTCCAGTACGCGTAGGCGAGCGCGTGGTCACGATTGGCGGAGGCAATGTCGCGATGGACTGCGCAAGGACTTCCCTTAGGCTGGGCTGCAAGGAATCCGTTATCTTATACCGGAGGTCTGATGCCGAGTTGCCAGCGAGGAGGGAGGAGGTCCACCACGCGCAGCAGGAGGGCGTCAGGTTCGAGCTGCTCGCGGCGCCGCTGGAATTCATAGGCGACGAGAATGGCAACGTGAGACAGGTCAAGGCAATCAGGATGCAGCTAGGGGAGCCGGATGCTTCGGGAAGGCGACGCCCGATCAAGATCCCGGGTTCCGAATTCCTGATCGACGCCCAGACGGTCCTCATCGCCATCGGACAGAGCCCGAACCCGCTCGTACCGATGACAACGCCAGATCTCAAGACAACCAAGGAGGGCACGATCGCGGTCGATCCCGAGGGCCGGACCTCCAAGAAGGGCGTGTTCGCGGGAGGAGATATTGCGTCGGGAGCGGCTACGGTCATCCTCGCGATGGGCGACGGCAAACGGGCGGTCTACGCCATGCACAAGTACCTCATGCAGGATCCTTCTTGGCCGGCACCCGAGGTCTTCGAGAAGCTCTCATGCGAGATGTGAAGGTAGCTCAACCCCCTCCAAACCCATTCATCTCATTCTATCTTCATTTGTGAGAATAAGGGCTCATCAAACAATATGTAATTGCGATTGAACTTATTTTGGTACATCTGTCCGGCCGCGCTACGCGGCGCGTTTCAAGGGTAGTGTGAAGTGGAACGTGCTCCCGACACCCTTCTTGCTGTCGAACCACATCTCGCCGCCGTGCCTGCGAACGATCTCGCGGCTGATGTTGAGCCCGATCCCTACCCTGCCGTCGGCGCGAATCAATCCCGAGTCCGCCAGGAAGAACCTGTCGAACACATTGGCCTGCTCGTCCTCTGAGATGCCGAGGCCGTTGTCCTTGACCCACATGTGGACCTTTCCTGCGAGAATGTCAGCGCCTATCGTTATCTTGCCTCCGGGATCAGTGTACTTGACGGCGTTGCTCACGAGGTTCTCCAGGACGTCGTGGACCCTGAGCCTGTCCGCGGGGACGATTGGCAGTTCGTTTCCGAAGAGGACCGTGACGGAGTGTTTCTTCGCGGTAATCTCCCGTCCGAGGTCTTCCAAGACTTCTTTCGTCACCATGGCGATGTTGACGCTCGTGAAATCAAGAATGAGCGCGTTCTTGTCGAGCCTGGACATCTCGAGCATTGCAGCGACCAGCAGGTTGATCCTGTGGACCTGCTCGAGCATGCTGTTAATCTTCTCTTTCATCTTCGGAGTGACCTCGCCGTACAGTCCTGCAGATATCATCTCGAGATATCCGAGAATCGTTGTCAGGGGCGTCCTGAGCTCATGCGATATCGTGTCTACCAGGCTGTCCTTCATCTTGTCCAGGTCCTTCATGTCCTCGTACGCCTTCTGGACGGATTCGAAGTTGGCCTTCAACTCTTCCCTGAGCGTCGCGTTCTCGAGCGCGATGGCCGCGTGGGCCGCGAACGGCTCGGCGACGCTGTATTCGACCTGCGTGTACTTCCGGTCTGCGTCCCTGTAAAGCTCCAGCACGCCCTCTACGCCCCCCTTGCCCTTGAGCGGTATGGCCATGATGGTCTCGTGGACTTCCGTGTCCTCTGTTCCGGGGACGTCCTCGACCCTGTTGTCCGCCTGGGAATCCTCCACTATCTCCACCCTGCCGCTCCTGGCCACTTCTCCGGCCAGTCCAGAAATAGGACCCAGATCCGACATTACCTCGTCGACATCGGGACCGGTTGCGAAAACGGGCTTGAGCAATCCCTTGTTCCAGTCGACGATATACACGCTCACTGAATCGAACGGTACAAGGTCATTGAGCTTTGTGACGATAGTCTCGAGAGTACTCTTGAGGTCAACGGGCTCCTGCATCGCGACGGTGGTCTCGATGATCGCCCTGTAGAGTCTGACTGTTTTGTTCAGCGCTGTGAGTAGCCTCGCGTTGGCTATCGCGATTGACGCCAGACTGGCGAAGACCTCGATGTTCATGATCATCTGCGGGGTAGGCAACTTCCTGCTGATTGGTCCATCCGGTTGCAGGAATCCGACAATCTGCCCGTTCGAGTCTTCGAACACCACATACAAGACATCCAATTCGTGCCAGTCATCAGGGCCTTCTCGGGGCAGATTAGCCCGGTCAGGGTGCAGCACGCTGTAGTACCTGTCGTACTCGGATCCGGGCGTGGACGGAACCGCCTTGAAAACATAGGTGAGTCTGCCATACCTCTCGGAGACCGCTAGGTCCTCCTTGAACAATTCCTTTGATATCGTTACGCCCTCGGCTCTTTCAGCAACCTCTACGGGAAAACCCTTGCTCGCCTTGAGGACGAAGGTGTCCCTTTCCTCATCGAGTATGAACGCGTCACAGGCTTCGAAGCCGAAGTTCTCCGTTATTATGTTGACAATTTTGTCTAGGAGGACGTCGACGTCCCTTGTGTTGAGGAGGGAGGTGGTCAGTTCGAGGGTCTTGTCTAGTCGATCCTCTTGCACATCGCCTATTCATGCAATGGGGTGTATTTCTGGTTTTTGTACCTGCTCTCTTTATTGAGAAGCAGGCGACCGACGCCTATTCATATCACCTGTTCATGGCACTACGGTTGTGCGAGATTCTGGCACAACCATTATCTGCCTCTTCTGACTTTCCACAGCCGACATCATGGCGATCAAGTTCGACCAGAAACTATGCGATGGGAACCCGTACTGCCCGGTGACGAGGATATGTCCCACTGGCGCGATGTACGTTGACAGGAAGACCTTCAGACCCGTTTTCGACTCTGAGAAATGCTCGGGATGCGGCGTATGCCTGTCGAGCTGCGCGAAAGGCGCCATCACGGATCTGTGACGGTTCAGGCCTTCTTCCAGAACAATCCGCAGTAACACTTGCCGTCCTTTTCGACGTCCCCGCCTCTTGTGGGCTTGCACGGGCACATGTACTCGGGAACGTGTTCCATTCTGCACGGACAGTAGAAGTCTCCGAAGCGCCTTACCTTGCCCAGCAGTCCCTGAAGTAGCTCCTCTTTCATGTCATTGAACACGTAGCCCTTGATTCTCGCGTACTCATCGACCCTGTCCCTGATCTCTTTCTCTGTGCCCTTCTCGGGCCTTGAGCCGGTCCAGCCGTCCGGGGACTTCTCCAGTTTGAGCTTCTGGCCGCAGATCGGGCAGATGACGATATCGCCTTCCTTCCATCCCTCAGCGAGCCTGAACTTCGCCTGACAGACAGGACAGTACACCCGCTCCTGCGTCTTTGCGGGGGTCATAGTTTCAGGGCCTTTCTGAGCTTCGTCTCATCGTGACCGACTATGATCTCCTTGCCGATGATGACGACCGGGAACGATCTCCTTCCCGTGAGTTTCTCGATCTCGTCAAGCACTTCGTCCTGCTTGGAATCATCCAGGAGGTCGACTTCGATGCAGTCGTAGGCAATCTCGTGATCATCTAGGAATCGCCTTGTCCTCTTGCAGTACGGACATGTGCTGAGCGCGTAGACCTTAGGTTTCTCCGCCATGGGTTCACTTCCGAATATGACTATGAGGGGCCAACTCGGCCTCTGCTCTTGGATGATAAGGACACTCAGATAATACCTTTGTCCAGAACAATTCCATACCTGTATGTCATGCTGGAATCTTGCCCAGTATCTTCCTGCATATGTCAATCTGCTTCGATATGTCCGCGACCTTGTCCTCCCTGGCGAACCTCACTTTGACGTTCTCGTTGAGATAGTCTGAGCTGGCCTTGCCGCCCCACTCCCCCAATATGTGCATCTCCTCGTTCTCCAGGTACACGACCCCGAAGGTCACCGCGAGGTCGTAGAGCAGGTCGGAGATCCTCCACGGGTCAATCCTGGCGTGCTCCGGAACGATGAACGGGAGTTCGAGTTGCAAAGTCATGAGCTCGCTCGCTCTCGCGTGATTCACCATGTCCTCGTCAGCCGTCAGAAGAAACACATCGTAGTCGCCGCCCCTTGCCCAGAATTTGTAGGACTGCGCGATCTCTATGTCGCTCTCCTCCTTGTTCTTCGCGCGGTTGCCCTTGATCCTGAGAGCCCTGAGCTCAGTGGAGAGATAGCTCATCTCGTTGAAAGCCAACTTCGCGATCCTTGTGCGCCTGCCACTCCCGTTCTGCAACTCCTTCAACAACTCCGGGTGAGAGAACGCGGACGCCAAGCCTTGTATTTCCTCCCTGGAGTACTTGTGCGTTATCTTGGAGTCGATCTCCATCTGCACGATCTCGCTGAGCACGTACCTGAAATCGGTGGCCTCCACTATTCTGCCAGACTCGTCGTCTCTGAGGGGCAGATGCCTTGACAGGAACCTGTCATAGAGTATGTTAGTATCCACGGCTACGAATAGCGGCCTCGGGCGCTTGTTCGGATCCCGGGCCTCTTCTCTGAGCTCTATGAGCTTCCTCGTGATCTCCGACTCGTTCTTGTAGCTCAGGAAGCCGGACGACAAGAGGCAGTTCCTTAGATCACCGTAGCTCGGCAGCTCGTCTGCGCTTACGGACCTGTCCAACGGCTTCTTCGTGCTCCTCGCCCAATCGAATTCCTCTGCCCTGACTATCTTCGTTAGCTCGGGCTTCACGATGTCCAGTGTGAACAGTCTACTGTCATAGAACGGATACTGGACGTGCACGTATCTGACATCCCCTCTGAACATCGCATTCGTGAGGACCTGGAGTTCGTTCCGCGAGATGATGAGCTCCTTCACTTCCACACCTCCTCCTTGAGGTCCACGAAGTGCTGCAGATGGAAAGGTATCATCGGGTACGGGTTGGCAGATTTGCGCATGTCCTCCAGGTAGAGGTAGAACACGTGGTCGACCTGCTTCTGCCAGGCGGACAGGAGAGCCGACGAGATGATTGCCTTCCTGCCTGGCGTGATGTCAATTGCGACCTCGT
>Ga0315268_10009455_pt1 | contig 10111 bp, 8 predicted proteins | sample C1_top_MG_FD_204535 | JGI IMG/M metagenome (GOLD analysis project Ga0315268, IMG submission 204535) | Sediment microbial communities from Yellowstone Lake, YNP, Wyoming, USA - C1_top | ecosystem: Environmental > Aquatic > Freshwater > Lake > Sediment | place: USA: Wyoming | collected 2017-08-01 | reverse complement strand
CGATGTCCTGGTCCTCCACCGCGAGCTGCAGCCGCGCCAGGGCCTCGGCATGCTTCCGGCTCTGGTACAGGAACCGCGGGTCCGGTGTCTTGGAGAACGGTTTTTCCCTCAGCCCGTAGAATTCTTCGTACAAGTAGTTCTCCGGAGTCTGAAGCCAGATTCCAGGAATCAGGAGAATGGTGTGTCACGTTCTTTTCTCCTGACTGCTGACTCCTGTCTCCTGACTACTGTTTTCTTTCTACTGACTCCTGGCTACTGTTTTTCTCATCGCCCCTTCAATGAGGGATTCCACGTCCAGCACAAGCACGACGATCTTGTCGCCCAACTCCGTTGCGCCGGAGATCCCCGGAGTATCGGCAAGACGGCTTCCAAGGGGCTTGATGACGATCTCCTGCTGACCGCGAAGCCTGTCCACGATGAGGCCAAGCCTCCGCTCGGCGAGCCCCACGAGAATGACGAACAGGCGTTCCTGTTGTTCCCCCTTCTGCAGATCGAAAGCATCGGTAAGCCTGAGAAGCGGCACCGTTGCGTCGCGAATGGCCATCACCTCGCGCTTCTCGACGGTCTCGATCTGGTCCGGTGTTACCCGCAGGATCTCAAGGACCGAACCCAGCGGCACCGCGAACCTCCGCCCACTTGTCTCGATGATCAGCGCCTTGAAGATGGCCAGCGTGATGGGAAGCGTAAGTGTGAAGATGGTGCCCTCGCCCAGTTCGGTCTCGATATCGATCATTCCCGAAAGCCGTGACACGTTCCGCTTCACCACGTCCATGCCGACACCGCGGCCCGAGATCTCCGTCACCGTCTCTTTGGTTGTGAAGCCCGGCAGGAAGATGATGTCCAGGACCTCCTTCCGGTTGCGCTCAGCATCGAGCTCTCCCTCCACCAGGCCTTTCTCCCGGGCCTTGGAAAGGATCGCCTGCGGGTCGATCCCCCGGCCGTCGTCCTCCACGGTGATCATGACATGGTTCCCCTTGGGAAATGCGGTAAGCCGCACGAGACCGCGTTCGGGCTTGCCTTTTGCCTTCCGCACTTCCGGCAGGTCGATCCCATGGTCAATGGCGTTCCGGATGAGGTGCATGAGCGGATCGGCGAGGTCCTCCACCATCAGTTTGTCGAGCTCGGTCTCTTCACCCTGGATCTCGAGGTCGATCTCCTTGCCCGCCTCCCGCGCGTAGTTGCGGACCACCTGGGCAAGCCGCGTAAAGATCTGACCGATCGGGACCATCCGGACGTCAAGGATGCCCTCTTGGATCTCATTGAGGCGCCGCTCCAGGTTCTTGTGGGCCTTGTACAGGTTCACGGCGTCATCGGTAAAGCCCTGCAGGCCGCGCAGATCGGCGGCAATGCGGCCGATCTCTCCCTTGATGATATGGAGCTCGCCCACAGTGCTCATGAGACTGTCCAGCTTGTGGATGTCAACGCGCACCGTGTTGCTGACGCTCTTGAGGGTGGTTATCTCCGCCCTCTCTTCAGGAGCACTGCCTTCGTCGGTTCGCGGTACCCGCTCTACGGAGACGTTCGGCAAGGTGATCGACGACGACAGGACGTCATGCCCCTTGGCCGTGCCGATCATGATGGTGAAACCTATGCCGTCACCGCCGGGGGCCGTCGTCGGCAGTGTGCAGATGATCTCACTATGCTGTTTCAGCGTTTCCGTCAAGGCCCGAATGCCGCTCTCGAACTCGGCAAACGAGAACGACACCTTGACCAGGAAGAGGTTCTTTCGCTCCCGGATATTCTCTTTCAGCCGGTGTTCCTCATACTCCGTAAGGACCTGGAGCACGGACAGGTCGATGTTGACCCGGGAGAGGATCGACTGCTCGTCGTCCGAGGACTTTGCGGCGAGGATGCGGTCGATGGAGCCGGTCGCCCCGTTAATGTCCTCAAAAGGCTGGCCCGTGGCGCTCTGCTGGACAAGCCGCGCCAGAAGCCCCAGAACATCCGACAGGGCGCTCAGGATATCCTTGCCCATGGCCACTTTACCGAGCCGTATCTCGTCCAGAAGGAACTCGAGCTTATGCGACAGGTCGGCCGGCGCTTTGAGCCCGAACATCCCGGCGAGGCCTTTGAACGAGTGGATCGCGCGGAAGAGGCCGTTGACAAGGTCGGGATTGACCTGTCCGGCAGCCAATTGGTCTTCCAGGGTCAGGAGGCTCCTGCTAGCGGACTCCAAAATATCCTCTGCCTCTGCGAGAAACTCCTGTATGGGACGATCGGTCTTCATGATTGTATGATTTCGGATCTTCGGTTCATACACAGAGAACCGGTGTATCCTGCCAGCGCGCTCATTCCGCAATAGCTACTTCCCAGCCACCGCCTTGGTCACCAGCGCCATAAGATCTTCCTTCCGGAACGGTTTCACGATATAGCCCATGGCCCCCAGCGCCATGCCCCGCTTCTTGTCCTCCTCGCTCTTCTCGGTGCTTACAATGATGAGCGGGATGTCCTTGAATGACTGATTTGCCTTCACAAATCCGATGAGTTCCAGTCCGTTGATGTCCGGCATGTTTATGTCAGTGATGATGAGATCGAATTTTCGGCTCGGCAGCGTCTTAAGCGCCTCAAACCCGTTGTTCGCTTCGGAGGTGAAAAAACCGCCCGTCTCTTCCAGGGCTATGCGGATCAGAGAACGGATGGCCTTGGAATCCTCGACGATGAGCACGTTCTTCATTTGCTCTCCTTCTGAAGCTCTGTCAGTTTTCGTTGGAGCAGCGCCTTCTCCAGGGCCATGCCGGCCTGGTTCATGAAGATCTCGAGGGTCTCAACGCCCCTGATGGGCTTCTGGTCGGGAAGATTGTCGCCGTACACGATGAGGACGATCTTGTCGTCCACGATCAGCGGGATGGCGAGCACCGTGTCGGGCCTCAGCCCGCCGGCTTCGTTCACAAAGTAGCTGTTTTGCTGGCTTACCTCAAGCGGCCCCAGGTAGGTGCGCCTGCTCTCGATGACGTTCCTGAACAGCGATGGTTCGCTCAGCGGGATCCGGATGTTCCTGACGACCTTGTCGGGCGACGCGCCGCTCGGAAGTTCGATGCCGAACTGGCCGAGGCCGCGCACCTCATCCTTTTTCGCCATGAAGAGAACTGCGCGGTTCACCACTTCACTGGCATACCGGAGGATGAGAAGCGTCACTTCGGCCGTGGCCGTGGGGAACCGCAGCTCGTCGAACATCGACTTGAGGGTCGTGAGCTGTTTCGAAGACTCTTCCGTCTCTATCTTGGCGCGAAATTCCTCTTTGGCAGGCTCATAGCTCGTGCGCACGACAGGAGCCGGACGGGGAGGCTGGGCCGGCGCAGGCTTCGGCGCCGGGGGCGCTTCAGGGACAGCGCGTTTGGCAGCCGGTGCTGCCTTGGGAGCCGGCGCGGCCTTGGCGGCCGGCGCTGTTTTGGTGGAAGGATGGGAAGGTGGCGCCTTCTTTTTCTGGTCCTTGCGCTTTTCATCAAGGATCCGCGTCCCCTCCATGAGCAGGTATTCGGCGCTCAGGCCGGACTTCAGCAGCAGGTCATGCGTGTCGATCTCGATCTTGTCTTTCGGTGCGATCTCGCCTAGTTCAAAATTGAAGAATCCTTCCTCCCAGGCGAGCAGGTCGTAAATGATATCCTCGATCTGCTGGCGCACCACATCCTCGATGACCTTGGAGGTCGTCGCGCCCGTTTCCGCAAGGATCATGCCGAGAGGCTTGTCGGGCGCAGACTTCTGCAGTGCAAGGGCCACGGCAAGGTCCCCTTGGTCGACCATCCCCTGCGAAACGAGAATGTTGCCGAGCGAATCGCGAATGCTGTCACTGCCGGCCTGGATCACCTGACCGCTTTTGAAGACGACCATCCCCGTTCCCTTGCGGCTTCGAACTACGAGGGTGCCCGTTTTCTTGCTGAGACTAATGATCTGGAAGATATCAGGAAGCGCAAGGTCTTCCAGCCTGCCGACAAGGCTCATGCGTGCTCCTGAATTGGCATACTACGCAATATTGCCAAATTATAGCAGTTTAGACAATAAACGCAAGGTTAATTAATCAGTTAGGGTGGGGTGAGGGGCTGATGAGAAAGACGGCCGGTGACTACACGATCAGGTGTTCCGATAGTTCGTGAACTGGAGCTCAATGCCGAAATCCTTCCCTTTCAGGAGCTGAATGACAGACTGGAGGTCGTCGCGATCCTTCCCTGATACCCGGACCTGGTCCGCCTGGATGGATGCCTGGACCCTGATCTTGGATTCCTTAATGGCCTTGACGACCTCCTTGGCCTTGTCCGTGGGTATTCCCTGCTGGATCGTCACCTTCTGGCGCACCGTTCCTCCCAATGCCGGCTCCACTTTGTCGTAGGACAGGTTCCGGGTCGGCACGCCGCGTTTCACCAGCTTTCCCTGGAGGATGTCGATCACGCTTTTGAGCTTGTAATCATCGTCGGAGATGATGATCAGTGCGTCCTTTTCCTGGGTAATGGCGGACTTGCTGCCCTTGAAGTCGAATCGCTGGGATATCTCCTTCAGGGTCTGGGTGACCGCGTTGGTGACCTCTGCCATGTCTATTTTGGAAACGACGTCGAATGAATTTTCAGCGGCCATGGGAACCTCCAAAAATGAAGATTACAGACATCAGACCATCAGACAACAGAACAAAGACTTGGGTTCAGTCTGTGCTCTGACCGTCTGTCATCTGTCCTCTGAGTTTGAGCTACTGTTCTATAACTTCCGTCCCCTTCGGGACCTTGAAGCGGAATTGCTGATCGTCAAGACCGATGCCTTCTTTCGCCTCGGTAAACCGGATGTCCGATGTGTTGCCCGACCGGTCGAAGATGATCATCCGGGTTATCCTGCCGGTCTCGTCCGACAGGAGCCGCAGCTTTTTCATGGCCGCCCCCTTCCGCTTCGGGACCAGATCCAGCATCAGGGGGTCTTCCGCCTTGGGCACGGACACATCGAAATCCTGCCGGATGGAGCCGGCGCCGAGCAGGAATGCGACGGGAATGTTGGCCTGCTCGAAGTCCTTGAAGGTGCGGCGGATCGCCTGGGCGCTCTTTTTGGAATAGAACCACGCGTCCTTGCCGTCGATGACAATGGTCTGGCCGTTCGTGTATTCGAGCCGGAGCTTCCCCGGTTTCTTAATGGACAGGGAGCCGTCGAACGTCTGTGTCTTGTTCACTGACTTGAGAAAGTTCTTCTGCACGACCTGCGCGGTCAGGTCCATGAGTTCCCTATAATGCGTCTCGATGGCAACGACGAGGTCGGTCGGGGCGATGTTCGTCACCGTTGAAACGACAGCCGTCGTGACCGACGGAGCGGTGACGACGGGCGAGGATTCCACGGCGCTGGCCACCAGGATTACCGTAATGGCTCGATGAGCCTTTCCCGAGCTGAACTGCTTTCCGTCAGATATCATCAAGGTCCCTCACCGTCCCGTCCATGTTCTTCCGGACGAGCACCTGCCGGGGCTTGGAGCCGTCTGCCGGGCCCACAATGCCGTCCTCCTCCATCATCTCGATCATGCGCGCGGCGCGGTTATAGCCCACCCGGAGCCTTCGCTGCAGGAACGAGGTGGACGCCTGGCCGTTCATCTGGACCAGTTCCAGGGCGCGTTGATAGAACTCGTCGCGCTCGCCATCCTCCACGGCCGCGACCTCGGCCTCGGCGACCTCTTTGACGCGCTGGGCCAGGAACTCGTAGTTGGGCTTGCCCTGCTTCTTCACGAATTCGACGACCCGCTTGATCTCCGCTTCGGAAACGAAGCACCCGTGCACACGGATCAGGTGCGCCGTGCCGGGCGGCTGGAACAGCATGTCTCCCATGCCGAGGAGGTTCTCGGCGCCGTTGGCATCGAGGATCGTGCGCGAATCGGTCTTGGACGATACCTGGAAGGATACCCTCGTCGGGAGGTTCGCCTTGATAAGGCCGGTGATCACGTCCACGCTCGGACGCTGTGTCGCCACGATGAGATGAATGCCGGCCGCCCTCGCCATCTGGGCAAGCCGCATGATGGAGTCTTCCACCTCGCGCTGCACGGTCATCATGAGGTCCGCCAGTTCGTCGATGATCACCACAATGAAGGGAAGGCGTTCGGCCTCGGACACGGCCTTGTTGTAGGAATCGATGTTCTTGGACCCCTTTTCCGCCAGGGTCCGATAGCGGCGCTCCATTTCCGCCACGAGCGCCCGGAGCGTTTCGGCCGCGCGTTTGGGCTGGGTGACGACCGGCGTAAGCAGGTGCGGGATGTCGTTGTAAAGCGACAGCTCGAGCATTTTCGGGTCCACCAGGACGAGCTTCACCTCGTTGGGCCGGGCATTGAACAGGAGCGCCAGGATGATGGAATTGATGGCGACGCTCTTTCCCGAGCCCGTGGCCCCGGCGACCAGGAGGTGCGGCATCTTCTCGATGCTCGATACGACGGCGGCGCCGAAGATGTCCTTGCCCATCGGCACCTTGAGCCTGGACCTCTGGGACTGGTATTCAGCGGACTCCACGATCTGCCGGAAATAGACGGTCTCGCGGGTGTTGTTCGGCACCTCGATGCCCACGGCGGCCTTGCCCGGGAGCGGCGACTGGATGCGCACCGAGGCCGCCTTCATCGAGAGCGCGAGATCGTCCGACAGGCCCACGATCCTGCTCACCTTCACGCCCGGAGCGGGCTCGAACTCGAACATCGTCACGACCGGGCCGGGATGGACCTGGGTGATGCGGCCCTGGATGTCGAAGTCCAGAAGCTTCTGCGACAGGAGCTCGGACAGGGCGATCATCTCCTTCTCGGAGATCTTCTTCACGGTGGGCGGTACCGGATCGAGAAGGTCCGGAGAGGGAAGCCGGTAAGCGCCCTTGCCGTCGTCCATGAACTCGAAGGTGGCCTGGGTCGCTTTGGGCGGCTTTTCTTTCTTCTCCTTCTGTTCCCGTTCCCTGGCAGGCTCCCGTGAGGGCGGCGGGGATTCGACGATCTTCGGCGGCTCTTTCGGCTGGATCGGCCGTGCGCGGGCCTCGCGAGCCCTCTCGGCACGCGCCTTCTGGATGGCCATGAGAAGAATGACCTTCTCCGAGAGACCGACATACAGCTGCCGGAGCAAGGCAAAGGCGTTCAAGAGAGAGAACGGTGTGAGAAGGATCAGCGAGATCACCAGGCTGGTCACCGTGATGATGTAGGCACCGGTTACCGAGATGCTCTTCACCAGAAGGATGACGAACAGCTGGCCCAGCATGCCGCCCGAAGGGACGTCCTCGCCGAAGAGCGTCAGGGTCTCGCTCTGCAGGCCCAGGAGCGTTGCAAGCGAGGTGAAAAGCAGGACGCCGCCGACCTTCTTGAGAACGGGATGCGCAGACTCGCCGCCGAGAGAAAAGAACGCCGCATACGCGAACAGAAAGACCGGGATGAGGTACGCGCAAAGCCCGAAGAGCTTCAGGAGCGCATCTGACAGGTAGGAGCCGATGATCCCGATGGCGTTCTTGATCTCGGCCCCTTTTCCGGCCACACTGAAACAGGGGTCGGTCGCGCTGTAGGTGACCAGGCCTGTTAGGACCAGAAGACCCGCTGCAAAGAAGACAAGGGCGATGACCTCGTGTCCGTGCTTATGCTTTACCTTGGTGACCGCCATAGACCCCTTATACGAAAAAAGTTAATAAATCGGATACACATTGAACACAGATCATTTCACGGCCCAAAACACGACCACGACGGCCGCGAGCGCCAGACGATACCACACAAAAATGTTCAACGAATGGCGTTCCAAGTAGCGGATCAGGAACCGGATGGCAAGGTAACCCACCAACGCTGAACTGAGCGTACCGAGGATGCATCCCCACGCGGCATGTCCCTGGAACGTAACGTGATGCACCTTGTGCAGCGCGGCGCCTGCGATCACCGGCGTCGAGAGCAAGAACGAGAAGCGCGCAGAATCTTCGCGCCGGTAGCCGGCTGCCATGGCCGCGGAGATCGTGATGCCGGAGCGTGATATGCCGGGGATGAGCGCCACGGCCTGGGCGCATCCGACAACGAGCGCGTGCCCCAGGGTCATGTTCCCGAGGTAGCGCTGCCTGGATGAGTACCGGTCCGCCAGCCACATCAGGAGCGAGCCGAAGACCAGAGCGCCCGCAACCAGGAGCGGATTGCGAAAGGCTGTTTCAACGGAGCGTTCGAGCGTAAGGCCCACGATCACGGCAGGGACGGTGGCCAGACAGATATACCATACCAGCTTCGCCTCGTACTCCATCGCGTTGCCCTGGATGACCCGGAGCGTCGCCTTGCCGAACTTCAGCCAATCCCTCCAAAAATACCACAGCACCGCCGTGAGCGTCCCGAAGTGGAGCGCCACATCGAACGTGAGGTTGTTGATGAGCTCACCCTTCCAGCCCGTGGCCCACTGGGCAAGGATGAGATGGCCCGAACTGCTGATCGGAAGGAACTCCGTCAGGCCCTGGACGATGCCGAGTATGATCGCTTCGAGGATCGTTGTCATTCAGTACTCTCGATTCTTTTCCCTGTACGGAACGGGCCGATGCGCTTATTAACGATGCATTATTTCACACTGTGTGCAGGATTTCAAGCTCTTTAACGCTTCTTGTTGATATCTGCGTACGATATGGTGCGCGCAACAGGGCCGCCATCGATCGGTAGCGGGAACGCCGGGCAATGCGCACAAGATCATCTACCCTTAAAATACCCCGGTGAAAAACGAGGCGTCTGCGAGTTCTATGCTATTATTGAGCAAGGTGCATCACGGTTGCTGATCATATCGAGCCGGCTGTGTTCGTCAGTCTGTTATTAAGTGCATGAAAATGAGCGGGCGATCCTGTTCTTCATGGGCCGAAGGTCCCCGGGCAACGGCAAGCGGCTTCGATGACTTCTCAACATAAAAGAGATACATGAATGATAGACCGAACGAAGAGATATTATGTTCCTGTTGATGTAGCTGATCCCTCTCTGCCTGAGAAGACCGAACGCCAGGACGCCCTGACCAGGCGCGAACGGGAGATCCTCTCGCTGATCGCTCAGGGACGGGCCAACAAGGAGATCGCGGAGCAGCTCACCATCAGCGTCAGAACAGTAGAAACCCACCGCGCGAAGATCATGCGCAAGCTCGACCTCCGCAGTCACGCAGGTCTCATCTATTATGCTATGCGCTGGAACATTGCCAACCCCGACTGATCACGAACTTCGCACACCGGCAACGCGCGTCTTTGGATACCACTGTTCCGACAGATGGAAAGATGCGGGCACCCTGCTGCCTTTTGTGTCCGTTGATTCCTGGCACGGACAAACGCCCCCTTCGTTTGATGGCCACGGCTGAGCGCCACGTTCTCTGCCCTCCACATCATCTTTCGACCTGACGTTACTATTCTTTTAACCACCTTCAATATATATGACCGCACATGCTGAGCAGTCTCTGGATGGACAGATCCTGCCTCACTGTTAAACAATACGCATTTTTGTGCAAATAAAGGCCTCTGTGGTCATTGACCGAGCCTTCTCGATCGCATAATGCATCCGGCATACCCTCTGCTACGATCACCGGCACTCGGGGTATTTATCGGTTACGTATTTCTACCGATAGACAATGACCCTGTCGCCTGCTATGAATTTACTCTAGAGTCCTTTCCGCTTCGGCGCCACTCCGCTGTTCCGGCCCGCGCGGGCGTAATGTTCTGTCCAGGGAGGTTTGCAATGCGAATGACGATCTCGAACAAGCTGTATTCAGGCATTGGTATTCTGGTGGTTGTTCTGGCGGGCTTATCGGTCTATTCCCAGATGAACATCAGGAACACCAAGGCCGAGATCGAGGACATCGACCATTACCGCGAGCTCCAGTCCACGATCGCGCCGCGGATCATCGACCACATGAAATGGGCGGAAGGGCTCGCCGTGGGTACCATGCTCCTCGGCAATGAGTTCACCGGTCAGGTCGATCATACCAAATGCAAGTTCGGTCAATGGTATTACTCCTATACGCCGCCGAAGGGCCTTGAGTCGACCTTTAACAAGATCGAAGAGCCCCATAGACGTCTTCACGCGACGGCGCCGAAGATACTCGCCGCGCTTAAGGCGGGAGACCAAGGCCTCGCGAAGAAGATCTATCAAGAGGAGACCGCGGCTCATCTGACCGCCACGCAGGAAGGGCTGATCGCCCTAAGAAAC
>Ga0315268_10009454_pt1 | contig 10111 bp, 6 predicted proteins | sample C1_top_MG_FD_204535 | JGI IMG/M metagenome (GOLD analysis project Ga0315268, IMG submission 204535) | Sediment microbial communities from Yellowstone Lake, YNP, Wyoming, USA - C1_top | ecosystem: Environmental > Aquatic > Freshwater > Lake > Sediment | place: USA: Wyoming | collected 2017-08-01 | reverse complement strand
CCTTTGGTCATGCGAGTTGCATCTTCATGTAACGTGACATCCCGTCGGTAATGCAGGCCGGTTTCTATCCGCCAAGGCTTGCGTCGCACGTGCAGTACGCGCAGCGCCGAAGCTTTCTCGCGGGTGAGACTGGTGATGCCGTACTCGACGTCACGGCTGGTTTTGATGGCTTTTCCCCGGCGCATCCAGATCAAGGTGCGCTCTAGCCGGTATACCGGCCCGCTCCCGGGCCAATCCACATAGTCGTTCAGCCGGGCGCTGGTTTGGATGGAGCGTTTCTCGATGCGGCCATGTCCACCGTTGACTTTTTCAGCGCTCTGGAAGTCGGTCGTGATCTGGCCGCAGCCAGGGAGGGGCGTGTCCGGTGCAAACCAGCGCTCAATATCTTGGTGCAAGCGCTCTTGGTTTTCCTTCACCACCCACAGATAGTCGCCCCCCTGCGCCACAATTTGTGCAGACACCGCGCGTTGGGCGTGCATCGCGTCCCCGGCGATGATTTTTCCCTCTACAGGCACCTGCTGCAAGGCCTGGGGCGCCGCGACGATTTCATTCTCCTTCTTCTCCACGACGGCTTGTGCCACGACACGCTGCGCTTGCACATCATACACGCTCAAGACATGCTCTGCTTTCGCTTCATCCGCCAGGCAGGTGCCGCGTAACGTCTTCCCGTCCATCGCCAACTGTTCCCCACCGCCGAGCTGCTGCTGGTGATACTCGCGCACCAGACGCTCGAATTCGGCGGCGTCCACGATGGCCTGAAATACTCGCCGGATGGTATTAGGGTGGGGCATCCAGGTCCGCTTCAACTGCAACAGTTCGATCAGCTGGTGGGCATGGTTTCTGGCCCAGTCGGCGATGGCCACGGGTGTATCTTGGTTGCACAACTTTGCCCGAAAGATCACCACCAACAAGGTGACCAAGCTATAGCGCTTGCCGCGCGCCTTGCGGGGATCCTTGATCCGCTGGAAGCGATCATACAAGCTCTCCAGTTCGTCCACGACACCCGTTTCACTTATCTCCTGCCAGGGCTCAAGTATGCTATACTCCATCCGACCCTCCTCGGTTTCGATTGGCTGTTGGCGCAACCAATTGTACCGAAGAGGGTCTTTTTGTCTATCTGTCAAGGAAACTTGAGAAAGCCATACAGCCAGGGGTGCGCGTCAAACTTTGAAACCGCTGGCGAATTCTGGTCTGGTCTACCCCAGCGGCGGGTTCTGTGGCACAATAGCGACACGATCAACAAACAATGTGTGACCCGAGGTGCCCCTATGTCGCTACATCCGCAGAGCGTTCCAGATGTTCCAGAAACGACCGTCGCAACAGCCTGTGCCGCGTTTCCCAATGGCAACCGTTACATGACCATGCGGGACGAATTGGGCGTGTTCTATGCCGACGAAGACTTTGCTGCCCTGTTTCCTAGCCGGGGGCAGCCCGCTGAGACACCCTGGCGTCTGGCACTGGTCTTGGTCCTCCAATTTGCTGAAGGGCTTTCCGATGAACAAGCGGCCGAAGCCGTGCGAGGCCGGATCGACTGGAAGTATGCTTTGAGTTTGGAACTGACCGACCCTGGGTTCGACGCCACAGTGTTGAGCGAGTTTCGCACTCGCCTGGTGCAAGGGAGTGCCGAACTCCGCCTGCTGGATGTCATGCTGGCGCGTTTCAAGGACAAGGGGCTGCTCAAGGCGCGTGGGCGACAGCGCACCGATTCGACCCATGTCCTGTCGGTTGCCCGTGCGCTGAATCGCTTGGAATGTGTCGGCGAGGCCATGCGCCATACCCTGAATACTTTGGCGCTCACGGCCCCGGATTGGCTACAGCCTCGACTTCAGCCGGAATGGAGCGACCGCTATGAAACGCGGTTTGATGATTATCGCTTGCCGAAAGCCGAAGCAGGGCGGCAGGCCTTGGCCGAGCAAATTGGTGCGGATGGACGGACTCTGTTGACGGCGCTCTGGTCGCCGGAGGCCCCAGCCTGGTTGCGTGAAGTACCAGCGGTTCGAACATTGCACCGGGTCTGGTTGCAGCAGTATTATGCGGTTGCCTCTGAAGAACCGATGCGATGGCGTGTCTCGGCGGATCTGCCTCCCGCGGCGCGCATGATCAATACGCCCTACGACGTGGACGCCCGTTACAGCATGAAACGGACCACTACCTGGACGGGCTACAAAGTCCATCTCACCGAAACCTGCGACGAGGACACGCCCAACCTGATCACGCATGTCCTCACCACGGAGGCGACCACGCCGGGTTGGCATGCTCCCGAGGTCATCCACGCGGCCTTGGCTGACAAAGACCTTCTGCCCGCCGAACATTTGCTGGATGCGGGCTATGTGGACTCCGAGGTCGTGGTCACGAGCCAAACCGAACATGAGATTAAGATCGTCGGCCCAGTCCCGGCTGACAATAGTTGGCAAGCGCGTGAAGGGGCTGGGTTTGACGTGGCTTGCTTCACCTTGGATTGGGAGGCTCGGAGCGCCACGTGCCCGCGTGGCGCCCCCAGTCGTAAGTGGTCAGCCCCGCACGACACGCGCGGGAAGCCGATCATCAACATCCGCTTTGATGCAGTCGCTTGTGCGGCTTGCCCCGTCCGACAGCAATGCACGCGCTCGGAGCAGGGGCCACGCGAAATGACCGTGCGCCCTCGCGCACAGTATGAAGCTCTCCAAGCAGCCCGCCAATTCCAGCAGACACCTGAGTTCAAAGCGCAATATCAAGACCGTGCAGGGGTAGAGGGTACTCTCGCACAAGGCTTGAGGATAGCGGGGCTGCGCCGTGCTCGCTATGTCGGCCTTGCGAAGACGTTCCTGCAACACGTGCTCACAGCCGCCGCGATCAATTTGCGGCGCATCGGGGATTGGTTGGCCGACATTCCCCGCGCCAAGACGCGCACGGCACCTTTTGTGTTGCTGGCGCGAGCGGCTGCTGGCTGACATGGCGCACGAATTCGCCAGCGGTTTCAAACTTTGATGCGCACCCAGCCTCAATTAAGTACTTGACAAAACAGGGAATCTGTGATAGTCTGATAATGGAACGATGTTCTGCCAAGCAGAACATGCAAGAATTGTCTCTTACACTCTTTGTATGGCACTTTGATTTTGGGCCATATGGCAGTAGAGAAAGCCTCCACACGCAGTGCTGTGCACCTTCGATCATGTCTATTGAGCGTCGCCTTCAAATGTCCACCTGGCGTATCTCTCTTGTCATGATAAACACGTCTGATCCTCACAGACCGTTGCTGACAACACGACACGTGAAAAACCCCAGGCTCCACCAGCGGGGATTCGGGCAGTGCTGATTTCGGGAGAGGTCGTAGCTCAGGATGGGCAGATCGTGAGCCGTGCGCGTCAAGGCCGAGTGTTGCGGCGATAAAGACGGGGATAGATAGCCGGTGTAAATCAGATTGCGGCAAATGTAAGGTTCAGAATGACTACCCAGACAGTTAGAGCTGTCGAACGTGCGATAGATGTGTTGGATGTGATCAAAATCTCCGGTGGAGCCGCAGGTGTTTCCGAGATTAGCCAAGAAGTCGGCCTTGCGAAAAGTACAGTTCATCGCATCCTGGTGGCTCTGTCAAACAAGGGAGTAGTGCACAAGGACGGGGATACAGACCTCTACTTGTTTGGCCACAAAGTCATTGAATTTGCCTTTGCTGCGTCCCAGTATAAAGACATCGTCAGTCTGGTAATACCTTATCTTGAAGAATTACGAGATCGCTTGGGCGAAACAGCGGCCCTGGCATTAAAGGTCGGCCTGAAATATATCTACGTGGCCCAAGTGCCGAGTCTCCGCGAGCATCGAGTGAATCCGGTGCTGGGCATACAATATCCCCTCCACTGGGCGGGTACAGGTAAGGCAATCCTTGCTTTTGTCTCGGATGCTGAACTTGAAAAATGTCTTGGTGTGGTTCCCTTTCTTCGTTCCACTGCGCGGACAGTTGCCGATCCGGCGGTGCTTTTGGAGCAGTTGAAGGAAACGCGCCGGGTTGGCTATTCCATTAGCTTCAGTGAAAGATCCGAAGGTGCGGCGGCCATCGCTTCCCCAATTCGGGACCGCCGAGGCCTTGCCCAAGCGGCGATCTGTATCGTAGGTCCCGAGCTCCGCTTTCGGCAGATGGACCCGGGAGCAATGGGTAAGGTCGTGGCTGAGGTAAGCTGCCGGGTCGAGATGGCCTGTCAGGCCAGCGGGCTGGAGATTGCAACGTCGCCAACTCGGCAAGAGTGAGAGCTTTCAACAGTACCAACGTACATCTATCCAGTTTATGGGAGGAAAACCATGGTAACCGCCAACACTCAGAGCCGGGATCACAGTCGGTCAAAGGCTCTCATGGAAGAAGCTCGTCGCTATAGCCCCGGCGGGATTCACTCTTCGATCCGCAAGATGCCCCTGGATACAGTCTTTGAGCGGGCGGAAGGTGCCTATATGTGGGATGTGGACGGCAATCGCTACGTGGATTATAACGCCGCCTTTGCTGCGATCATTTTGGGCCATGCTTACCCTCGGATCGATCAGGCGGTCACTGCCGCTGTCCAGAAGCTCGACTTGGTGAGTATAGGTACGACCGAACACGAGATTGCCCTGAGTCGCAAGATTGTGGAGCATGTACCTAGCGCGGAGATGTCGTTGCTCTGCAATACCGGTTCCGAGGCCACCTATCATGCCATCCGTCTGGCACGAGCCTTCACCGGCCGTGCCGACCTGATCAAATTTCAGGGCTGTTACCACGGCTGGCACGATTATTTGCTCATGAATGTCCTCGGCCCAGCGGAAAAGATCGGGCACAAGGATCCGGGATCGGCCGGCATGTTGGCTGAAGCTGTAGACCATACGACCGTGTTAGACTTTAATGATCTGGAAGGAGTGGAAGCAGCCTTGCGCACCAGGAAATATGCGGCTGTGATCGTGGAACCGATTGGCCACAATATGGGGTGCGTGCTGCCCACCGATAGATTTGCCCAGGGTCTGCGCCGTATTTGTGACGAGACCAGCACTATTCTAATCTTTGACGAAATCATCACGGGCTTTCGTCATAGCCTCGGCGGCTACCAAGAGAAACTAGGCGTCACTCCCGATCTTACGACGCTGGGCAAAGCTATTTCCAATGGCTATCCCTGCGCCGTGGTTGCCGGCAAACGAGAGTTGATGATGCAGTTTGCTACCGCTGGTGGGCCAGTCTACTTTGCGGGCACCCACAATGCGCACACGGTGGGCACTGTAGCAGCTCTTGCTACCATTGCTGAACTTGAAGATGGCAAGGTTTACAAGCACCTTTTTGAGTTGGGTGACTATTTGCGAGACGGGTTGCAAGAGATCGCTTCCCGGCTGGGCATTCCTATGCTCGCGGCGAGTTATGGCTCGATCTTTGTCCCCTACTTTATGGATCCCGACTTGGGGCCGCCTCAAAACTATACCGATGTTGTGATGCGCAATAACGCCGAGAAGGACATGGCCTTCCGTCTGGCCATGATTGAGCAAGGCATTTTCATGTTTCCTCGTCCTGGAAGGCGAAACTGCCTTACAGCAGCTCATACAAGGGCAGACATGGACCTTACGCTGGAAATCGCGCAGGATGTTCTCCAGAAGTTGCGCTAGGATCTGCCGCACCGGTGTGGTTGCAAGAAACCCATGTGTTGCATGACCAGCCGCTATGCCGAAAGGTGCCTTTGGATGGTGATTCCAGCGCTGGTGGCTGTGATACTGGTAACGTTTGTACCCGCTGTTGCACAACGATTAGGCTAGATAATAGGCTAGATGACCGAAGAAAGGAGAAAATAAGTACAAGACCAGGTTTCCGCCAAGATGCCGGGTGTTCTATTCCCGTGCATCGATTTTCGGTATCCACACACTGACCTGTCAAGAAGGAGAGCAAAATGAAGAGCCTCGCTAGTACTATCACTGTTTTCATGGTTATAGCCACCCTCGTTCTCTCGGGTTGTGGCACCCAGCCGGCTGCGCCCACCGCAGCACCAGCTACCCAGCCACCCCAACCGGTGGCGCCCACCGCAGCACCAGCCACCCAGCCACCCCAACCGGTGGCGCCCACCGCTGCCCCGGCGCAGACCAAGCAGTTGGTCGTCGCCAACGACTTTGAGAACGTGACCCTAGATCCAGCGCATGCCTATGAAGACGTGTACATGTGGGTGGGCAAGGCCATGTACGACCAGTTGACACAACTGGATGCCACCCAGCCCGGCAAGATCTTGCCCCTGCTGGCCGACAAGTGGGACATCAGCCCGGACGGGCTGGTGTACACGTTCTACCTTCACAAAGGGGTCAAGTTCCAGACCGGCCGCGAAATGACTTCTGCCGATGTCAAGTTCTCACTGGAGCGGCTACAGAACGTCAAGGGCAACCCTTCGTTCTTCATGGACGGCGTCAAAACCGTGGAAGCGGTCGATCCATACACCGTCAAGTTTACGCTGGCCGCGCCGGACGCATCGTTCCTGACAAGGACGAGCGTTACTTATATGCATGTCCTCGACAGCGAAACGGCGAAGGCCCAGGGCTGCACAAACGCATTAGATGCCGACAAGACCGACAAGTGCCAGGCCTATCTCGATGATCACTCCCTCGGCACCGGCCCGTTCATTCTCGACAAATGGGTGCGCAACCAGGAGATCCGGCTGGTGGCCAACCAAAACTATTGGCGTGGGAAGCCAGCGATTGATGCAGTCGACGTCAAAAAGATCAGCGACCCGACCACGCAGTCCCAGATGCTCCAGCGTGGCGATATCGACTTAGCGATGAACATCGACCCGGACACCGCCAAGCAGCTCAAGAGCGTTCCCAACATGACACTCGTGCAGGGGCAGGGGCCCAGCCTGATCTATATCGGGCTGACGACTGTCGTGACACAGTCGCAGGCGATCTCGAACAAAAAAGTGCGCCAAGCCATCGAGTATGCCATCGACTATGATGGGCTGGATAACGAGGTCCTGTCCGGCTATGCCGTCACGCCGCCTTCGGTGATCCCCATCGGTTACCTGGCCGCTGATGCAGTGCCGCCCATCAAGCGTGATCTGGCAAAGGCCAAGTCCCTCCTCACTGACGCGGGCTATCCGAACGGCGTCGATGTTGATCTCACCTATCCTAACCACAACATGTTCGGCGTCGGCTGGAGCATCATCGCGCAAAAGGTCCAGGCTGACCTGGCCGAAGCCGGCATCAGGGTCAAACTCGTGCCGCAGGAACTGAGCATCTTTCTGCAAGGCTACCGCGGCAAGCAAGATTCCTTTGTCTTTGGATGGCAGACACCTGACTTTCCGGACCCGTACAACAACGCGCAAGCGTTTGGTGCTACAGACGGGGTCTTTGCCAAGCGCATGAGTTATGTAAATCCGGATAACGACAAGTTGCTTGCACAGTCCATCGCCACGACTGATCCGGATCAGCGCAAGGCGATCTATGCCAAGCTGATGACGAACATGCAGGACGACGCTGTATTCTTGCCGCTCGTCCAACCCAAGGAGAGCCTGGCTTACCGCAATGTCGTCCAGGGCTTTGTGTACGATCCAGTGGTCAAAGTGGTGCTCTATCAGATAAGTAAGCCGTAATAGCTTGCCTCAGTGCCGCCGCCTGGTAGCACAGGCGGCGGCACCCTCGGGCGAGGCGTGCGCTTGATTCCGGCGAGCGGCTGGCATCCAAGTGTGTGAGAGACGGGCATGCAGAGATTTATCGTTCGGCGCCTGGTTAGTGTGATTCCGACATTGATTGCGGTGACGCTCGTGACGTTCCTCATCGCACATTTTGTCCCCGGCGACCCGCTGGCGGCTGTCCTCGGCCAGCGCGCCATGAACAACCCCGACATTGTCGCCAATTACCGTGCGAGATGGGGGCTCGACAAGAGCCTGCTGGAGCAATATGCGATCTATCTGCGCAACCTGCTGCGCGGCGACCTAGGATTGGCGATCCACACGCAGCGCCCCGTTCTGACCGATCTGGGCGATTTCTTCCCGGCCACGATTGAACTGGCCCTTGGGGCCTTGATCATCTCGATCGGCGGCGGGATGCTTCTCGGGGTTCTGGCTGCGGTCAACATGAACTCTTGGCTGGATCAGCTTGTCAGGGTGATCGCTCTGATCGGATCCTCAATGCCGGTGTTCTGGATGGCCCTGATCTTTTTGCAGGTTTTTTATGCCGGATTGGGCTGGGCGCCAGGTCCGGGGAGGCTGGATAGCGCCTTGGCGCCACCGCCGAGCAAGACGGGCCTATATGTCGTCGACGGTGCGATCGCCGGTCAATGGGCCGTGGTCTTGAATGCACTCAGGCATCTCGTGTTGCCATCCATCGTGTTGGGCTGGTACCAACTCGGAATGATCGCGCGGGTGACCCGGGCCTCTATGCTCGAGGTGCTGTATGCGGACTATATCCGGACGGCGCGGGCCAAGGGCCTGGCAGAAAAGTGGGTGATTCTGCGCCACGCACTCAAGAACGCGATGCTTCCGACCGTCACGGTCATCGGTCTGGCTGTCGCAGGGCTGATGGCCGGGGCCGTGCAAACCGAAACCATATTTGCCTGGCCGGGCATCGGCCGCTATGCGATCACTTCGTCAGAGACTTTGGACTTTCCTGGAATCATGGGGGCGACACTCTTGATCTCGTGCCTGTTCATCGGCTCTAGCCTGATTGTTGACCTGCTGTATAGCGTGCTGGATCCCCGGATTCGAGCGGCGAGGTAAAAACCATGGGGATTGCCTCTAGTGTCCAGACACCCGCCGTGGGCGCGGCCTCGACAGCGACGGTCCGCAAGAGACGACGCTGGCAGGCCGCGAGAGCGTTTGTCCGCACCCCGGCTGCCGTCGTCGGCATGGCCATGGTCATTGCCTGGATCGTGATTGCATTGACGATCGCATTCTGGGCGCCCTACAGCCCGATCAAACAAGATATCGTGAATCGCCTCCACCCTCCGTCGGTGCAGCACCTGTTCGGCACAGATTATTTGGGCCGGGATGTTTTGACCCGGGTTCTGTACGGGTCTCGCATCTCTTTGCCGGTTACCATCCTGGTCTCGCTGGCCTCGCTCGCTGCCGGCAGCTTCCTTGGAGCGACAGCCGGCTTCACGGGCGGCCTGGCGGACGATATCACCATGCGCCTAGCCGACATCACCCTGGCCTTCCCTTCGATTGTCTTGGCGATGGCCATCATTGCGGCAACCGGGCCGGGCATGACCAACGCCATGATCGCGATGCTGATCGTCGGCTGGCCTCAATACGCGCGCTTGATGCGGGCCCAGGTTCTGGCCGTCAAAGAGCAGGAGCATGTGATGGCGGCACGGGCACTTGGTGCCTCCGAAGGGCGAGTCTTGCTGCAGCATGTGGTCCCGCTATGTATTGGCCCGCTCATTGTCGCCGTCACGCTGGACATGGGAAATGTTCTCTTGCTGGCCTCGGCGCTCAGCTTTATCGGCCTCGGCGCCGTCCCCCCGCAACCCGAGTGGGGCTTGGCGGTGGCCGAGGGGCGTACCAAGTTCGCCCAGTGGTGGGTCTCGGGCTTCCCGGGTCTGGCTATCATGTCGATGGTCCTCGGTTTCAACTTTATCGGCGACAGCTTGCGCGATGTCTTGGACCCGCGAGCCAGGACCCGAGACTTTTGATCCAGCGCCCACGACGAGCCTTGAGCCGATGGGATGGGGAAGGTCGCCCGGCGGTCCAAGCAGGCTATTCAGACTGGAAACATTCTACGAGAGGTGGACAATGAATGAAGAATATTCGCTTGAGGGAAACGAATTGGAGGCGGCACGTGCAGCGCGCCTGCCTGGGTGGGGTGGGGGCACCCCGCCGATTCTGGTTAAAGGGTCCGGCGCTTTAGTATGGGATAACCAGGGCAACGAGTACATAGATTGTACTTCGCAAGCGTGGACGCTCAACGTCGGATTCAGTCACCCCAAGGTCTTGAAGGCGGCGGTCGAGCAGATGGACAAGCTCGCACATGTACGGTCGAGCTTTGACACCTATCCGCACCTTGCCCTCTCCAAAAAGCTGGCGGAGCTGACGCCGGGAGACTGGCCCAAGCATGTCAGCTTTTGCTTGCATGGGTCGCTTGCGATCGAGACAGCCATGAAGCTGGCCCTACGCCAGAACAATCAAGGCGCTTTCATCACACTGTACGATGGTTA
>Ga0315268_10009453_pt1 | contig 10111 bp, 16 predicted proteins | sample C1_top_MG_FD_204535 | JGI IMG/M metagenome (GOLD analysis project Ga0315268, IMG submission 204535) | Sediment microbial communities from Yellowstone Lake, YNP, Wyoming, USA - C1_top | ecosystem: Environmental > Aquatic > Freshwater > Lake > Sediment | place: USA: Wyoming | collected 2017-08-01 | reverse complement strand
TCGTGGTCGGGAACGCCATAAAGCGCAGCGTTGATTTCTCGTGCTAAAGACGTATAGTATCCACTGATGAGTGCCTTATTCTGCGTCCGTCTCTCTTCAGCCTTCTTAGTTTTCGACTCGTAGTAGTCTCTATTGCTAATGCCCAGTTTCCCATTCATTCTTCCAATCAAAGAATTGCGGAGTCTCCTATCGAGAGAGACCAGAGATGATACCGTGGGAGCGACTTCAAATTCTCCAACATTGAATGGACTGGTCTGAATCTTGATGCAGATCCAGCTGGAGTTTGGAGTACGAATCTGACCGTTGCAGACGAGTTTCTATGGTTTCTATATTTGAAGGACGGCTCAGCCCCTTATCCCAACGTCGTTACAACTCAAGTCTATTGAGCAGACCCTCTGAGGAATCCTACTGGGTCCATTAAGCTGCAAACCGAGAAGATACAAACGATGATGGAGACGAGAATGCAAACATCCATTCTCAGTAGTACGGACACAACGACTGGAGTGACTACTGTAACCGAACCTTATGACTACACGAGTTACCTCTACACTGTCGTCGGGCTCGTTGTGATAGCTATCATATTCGCCTTCGTCGTAAAGCGAAGAAAGCCGTCTTCCAAAATAACCCCTTGAGCTTTAGTCGCGATCGGTTTTCGTAGCTAGCACCTAAGGTTGAATCCCGAGACTCGCTCACACCGTCTCAGTATTTATGGGGAACTGCTAATCTGAGCATATAGTTCGATGTACGCCCGGTCCGCCAATTTGAGCCTCGCTCCTTCGCCTATGGAAACAGAAAGGCTTAATCCCACAGGCCAGCCAGGCTCTAGTAGGTTCTGAACTTGAAGTTCAAATCCCTCTCCCGGCGCCAAACTTCAAGCTCTGGACCAGTTTGAACTTTCAGGTTTTCTAGCTCACGAATTCCTTGTACGCGTCCATAAACGTCTTGGTTCCAGCCGCATGGATATTGTACCCACGTCCTTCAAGAAACTGTCGCAGGTTGATCTGAACCTCTTTATACCGAACAATAGTTGCTCCTGCACTCGATCCTCTTCAACCGTATTCAATGGGCCTATCCCTGTTCAGGTCGCTGTAAGTGGATGAGCCTTGAATTAAGTACTTCTAGACTTCGAATCGCCCTGTTCCACGTGAGTTGTCTACGAATGGGTCATGTCGAAAGCAATTATATAAGTAGAGGCGGCGAGTTTGGTTAGTCTGGAAGGCCGAAGATCAATGGTAAAGAGATGTAGTAGGTGCGGTTACGATAATAGAGATGAGAGTAGGTTCTGTTCGAGCTGCGGAACGCCACTATTTGCAGCACCACCTATGAAGCCTGTTCCTGTTCCAGCTCCTCCTCTTCGCTCAATAACACAACCAGGAATGTGTTTCTATCATCCGAATCTTCCAGCCATCCACATTTGCAGTAGGTGTGGACGATCGATATGCAGAGACTGCTCGATACCTAGGATGGGAATAGTACTTTGCCCTGAATGTTCGCATAGAATCTTGCCGCCAATGGTTCCACAGGTCTTCACAAGGATGCCTGTCCCATCAACTTTGCCGTACCACATGTGCCCCAATTGTGGACGCTGAACCTAGTAGCCCAAGAACCAACAGGTCCGCTGCTACCCCTGTTATAGGGGGGCCATGAATGAAGGATGCGATGCTTTACGAGAGGCTGGCAGAGCGGAGAGTAAAATGTAACCTATGCTCTAGGAGATGTGTAATACCCGAAAGCACAGTTGGCTTCTGTAAGGTTCGAAGAAACGTTGAAGGAACATTGGAGTCACTTGTATATGCTAGAGCATGCGCGGCCAACATCGACCCGATAGAGAAGAAACCCCTCTGGCATTTCCATCCAGGTTCCTTGGTCATGTCCATCGCTACAGTCGGTTGCAACTTCCGATGCAAGTTCTGCCAGAACTGGGAGATAAGTCAGGAAAGCGAAATGTCTGGAGAGAGTCTACCCCCAGAGCAGGTTGTAGAACTCGCAAAACGGCAGAATTGTGTCGGCATATCGTACACCTATACAGAGCCCACAATCTTCTTCGAGTACGCGTATGACACGGCTAAACTCGCCCATCAGGAGGGGCTATTCAACACCTTTGTAACTAACGGCTACATGACCTCTGAAGCGGTGGAGATGATCGCGCCATTTCTTGACGCGGCTACGGTGGACTTTAAAGGTGCAGGAGACAGAGACTTTTACAGAGAGTTCTCATCAGTTCCATCTGTGGAACCTGTTTACGAATGTCTTCAAGAGATGAAGCGACATAACATACATGTTGAAATAACAAACTTGGTTGTTCCGAAAATCGGAGATTCGATGGGGCGGATTCGTGAATTGGCCGGGTGGATTAAGACTAACTTGGGAGAAGATACACCATTTCATCTGCTTGCGTTTCGACCCGAGTACAAGGTTACAGACTTGCCTTCTACTCCGGTTAAGACAATTGAACAAGCATGTCAAGCCGCACGTGAAGAAGGCTTACACTACGTATACGCAGGCAACATTCCTGGACACAGGTATGAGAATACCTATTGTCCAAAATGTGGGGCTCTTCTCATCGAACGTTTCGGTTTCAGCATCTCAACTTGGAACCTAACTGCTGAGAATAAATGTGCGAAGTGTGGGATCACTATTCCCATCAAGGGAAGTTATACAAGGCGCTCAGCGACCTGGTAGAGAAGAGAGATTGTTGCTATCCAATACCTCTAATTAGTGATGTGTACTCGTTTTCTTTATTGTATCGTTATCTTGTGGTGTTGAGCCTTTTTGGGTATCTCTATTTCCAATATTCCGGACTTGAATCGTGCCGTGGCGCCTTCGGGTATGACTTTGTTTGGTAGTGCCAAGGCTGCGCGATAAGATCTAAACTCGCAGTCCTTTTGAACAGTTCCCCAACGGTCGTATCTAACGCATCTGTTCATTGTTGCGTTTACCTCGACTCTGTCCTCTGTAACGTTCAGTTGAATATTCTCTTTCTTGACGTAAGGGAGATCAAAGGAGACGATGATCTTGTCATCGGCCTCGCGTACATGAGCTAAGGGTCGTAGCTCACGTCGGGACAGGTCCCACATTGGTTCTTCAAAGAAGTTTTCCGCAATTTCATCAAGTTTCCATCCGAATGGAACAATCTCGTCAAGCGGTCTCCTTCTACGTTTTATCATGGTACTCCCTCACTAAACGTACATGGCAGGTAGCTCTTGCTCCTGTCCCTTCTCCATTCCTCGCATAGACTTGGACGTTCTCTGCATCAACTCTCTCATCTTCAGGCGAATCTCTTCAGCCTGTTCTAAGAGCCCTTTAACATCAACGTTCAGGCCTAGTAACTTGTTGAGTGAAGAGATGATTGAAGCGGCGGCTCCAGGATCCGGATACTCAGCATGCGATTGCGCCATTAGAATAACGCTTGGAACCTTCGCTTTCAAAGACTCGCCCATTATTGCTGCATGAGCGCCGACCATGAAGCCTTCCTCGAGAAGCTTAACGCCTGATTTTGTAAGAAGATCTCTTGTCGTCTGTGAAGCTCCGACGCCATACACGACTGGAGTTTCGATCTCAAGTCTGTTCTGTACCGCTATACCGCTAAGGGTAATGAGGAGTTGGCCCCCCTTAGTCTTAGTCCAATCAACTATCTTTCTAGATAGACTTGGTATAATCAACGGTTGAATTGGAACCTCCGAAGTTATGATAGCGAGCCTATCCTTGCCGTATACTCGCACCGCCGCTTTCGGATCACCCTGATGAACAACAATTACTGGAGGAAGCAGGTCAGATTCAATGTAGCCGCTCTCCTTCAATTCAAGCGCGTTAATTATGTGATTCACAGCAATTAGGCCTACAAGTCCCACATCAGGAAAACCAACCAAACAGTGATCAATCTTCTCAATGGGGGATGTCTCTATCACTCTTACTTCTTCAGCTTCCACACCCAAACACCGATACAAGTTAGATTATCATATCAAATATGCTTTCCGATAGTCCTGATCAATGAGCGACGAGATCAGAAGAGATATCTGCTCCGTTACCAGACAAGTCTAAAGGAGCGAATATGAGAGTTCTAGCTGAGGAACATAAAGAGCATCTTAGAGAGTTCTTTGAAAAGAATACGAGGTATGATGCCCACCTCATACTTTTCACGCAAGAGACGAAATGCAATCTTTGCAGAAATACACGAGAGCTTTTAATGGAATTATCCTCTTTGTCGCCCAAGATTAGACTTGAAGTATATGGCATCTTAAAGGACAATGAAAAGGCAAAGTACTATGAAGTGGACAAGGTCCCATGTATCGCGATCTCAGGAACCAAGACCTACGGCATAAGATTCTACGGGCTACCCTTTGGTTATGAATTCAACCCTTTGACGGAAAGTATAGTTAATGTCTCGAAAGATTCGAGCAACATTTCAGAAAGATCGAAGATAAGGTTGAGATCTATTCCAAGATCGGTTCATATAGAGGTATTCGTGACTCCAACATGTCCATACTATGGAATGATAGCTGAGTTGGCGTATCAGTTTGCCATAGAGAATACCATGATAAGACTTAATCTCGTGGAGATAACAGAGTTTCCTGAGCTTGCACAGAAATACAATTTTGTCAGCGTTCCGAAGGTAGTGATAAACAGGAAATCCGAGTTTATAGGTGCAGTCCCAGAAGATGTGTTTGTTGAATTCATAATGACATCAGTTGGAATGTCTTCCAAGTCACCTCAAATATACATGTAATCTCAGGCCATCTTCACGAGCCAGAGAATTTCGTTCAAGACTGATCTGTTGAAACATGAGTCGCCATTCAAAACATTAGATTGCCGAGTTCCGACTAAATGCTTAAATAACATTCGTCTCGCACGGTAGTGAGTACATTTACGGTGCAATGTCATGTCAAGAGAGTTCAGGCACATAGTGAGAATATCAGGAACCGACATAGACGGTTCCAAGAAATTGGTCTACGGTATCACGAAGATTAGAGGCCTTGGAATAAGTTTGGCCGGTGCCATAATCAACGCTACTGATCTCAAGCCTGAAATGAGAATAGGAAATCTGACAGAATCTGACGTCCAAAAGATTGAGGACGTGATAGTGGATCCTATAAAATACGGTATCCCGCCGAGACTTGTTAATCGGAGAAAAGACCTTTCATCAGGTCGAGACCTCCACCTGATCGGTCCAGACCTAACGTTGGCGACGAAGACTGACATAGATTTCATGAAAGACATAAAGTCATGGCGTGGAATCAGACATTCGCTAGGACTCAAGGTAAGAGGTCAGAGAACCAAAACTACAGGGAGGAAAGGGAAAGCCGTTGGAGTCAAGAAGAAACTGGCTATCGCTGCTGCTAGAGCCGCGGCTGCAGGAGAGAGAGAGAAGAAGTAGGAAGTAGATTCATCATGGGAGATCCGAAGAAGCAGAGAAAAAAGTATGAGACCCCACGTCATCCATGGAGAAAAGATCAGCTAGAGGTCGAGTTGAAGCTTGTCGGAGAGTATGGACTTAGAAACAAGCGTGAACTCTGGCGCTACAGAACCATGCTCTCAGAGGTCAGAGGCATAGCAAGGTCGTTACTTGCGAAAAGTGGAGAGGAGAGAACCAAACTTCAAAGCGAATACCTATCAAAACTAAGCAGAGTCGGTTTACTACCCGAAGAAACCGAGATAGATGGCGTACTAGACCTTGATATCAAAGATCTCCTTGAAAGGAGACTACAAACCATGGTCTTCAGATCCGGCTTAGCGAAGTCTATCCACCAAGCTCGTCAACTCGTATCCCATGGTCACATAATGGTTGGAAATAGGACAGTAACCGTTCCAAGTTACCTCGTTTCAAGACGAGAAGAACCAGCCATCAAATACGCTCCTGAAAGTGCACTCAACAGACCAGATCATCCTAGTGTGAAAGGCCCAACACCAAAATCCTCCGCTCCAAGTGAAGCTCCGGTCGCCGAGGAAACCGCTGAAGAAGAGCAACTGTAATCTCAGTTCTCCGGTCGACTATTCTTTATCGAATCACCAGATCCGTGTTCCCAGCACTCTTGGGTATGATCTGGATCTAAAGTGGTCTTCGCCTAGTAAACAGGAAGAACAGAACCATTCCTACAATCGCGAGTGCAAAAGCAATCGTAACCATAAGAGACGATTGTGGTCCAGATCCTACCGCTATTGGAAATGGTCCGATGAAGATGACTAGGCCGCCGGAGCCTCCACCTGAAAAAACCGAAGCCAGCATCATAAGCATCATCCCAACGAAGATCATGATGAAAGCAGCCAGGAAGACGGTGAATCCCATCGGCCATCCGACTCTCAGATCTTCAGTCAGATCCCTGCTCAAGGTCATCGGCACACTCTTGGAACAGTCCTGACACTTCCAGACATGGGGATTGAAACACGATCCACAAACCGTTCTCCCACAGCCTCTACATACGTACATTGCAGGGTTCCTGTTGCAGTATTCACAAACCCGTGCAGACATGTAGATTCACTTCACCTCGTTGCTAAAGACGAGAACCACATAAACGCTAGAACCACTATCATAAGAATAATCGAAAGTAGTATCAGAACTTTCACAGAACCCCTATCAGTTCCAAATATTATCGGAAATGGACCCAGCATCACTATGCCTCCCCCCTTCAACTTGGACCCAGTTCTGCTTCCACGAAGCATAAGAATAAAAGTGGATATGAATGCTAACACGAATCCGACAAATACTAGGACCAGCCCAGTTTCAAAAAGTGTCCTAGCTTCCATGCAACACGTACGCCTCTCATATTCACTAGGATCTTTGAACCGTTCTATGTAGGTTTTTCCCAGACATAATCCAATAGACTACAGATCATTCTCATCAATTGACCAATTCAACAATTTCTTGACACTTTAAGAAACGTTGAGATCATTCGCTATCGGAGTGCCCTTTTGATAGGGTAGGGTTTATATAAGTTCAGGAGTCTGTTGCTTCATCAACTTTCCAAAGGTTGCACTCTTTCATGGATGTGAAGGTCATAGAGGAAGATGAAACTTCGATCAGGTTCATGCTGAGTGGTGTAACCCCTGCTTTTGCAAACGCCATCAGAAGGATTATGATCGCAGAAGTTCCCACGATGGCAATAGATGACGTAATGATAGTTGAGAATACATCCGTCATGTACGATGAGATTCTAGCGCATAGACTCGGTTTAATCCCATTAACAACTGATATGGAAACCTATGTTCTTCCAGAAAAGTGTGATTGCAAGAGTGAATTGGGATGTAGCAAGTGTAGAGCATCCTTCACATTTGAAGTTGAAGCTCAAGATGAAACCGTCACGGTATATTCAAGTGAACTGAAACCTCAAGATCCAAATGTAAAGCCTGTTAGCGACAAGATTCCCATAGTCAAATTAGCTCCTAAGCAGAAGATTCGACTTGAGGCCTACGCAAAACTAGGTCGTGGCCTGGAACATGCAAAGTGGCAACCAGTATCAGCTTGTGCCTACAAGTACCTTCCTCACGTAAGTATCGATCCAAAAAGGGCTGCTGAAGCTGTTGAATGCGCGAAATGGTGTCCGAAGAACGTCTTCGCCATCGAAGGGAACAGAGCAGTAGTAAAAAATGAGATGAACTGCACCTTATGCATGGAATGCGTAAGCCATTGTGAGAAGAAACCTCCGATCAAGGTTGAGTGGGACGATACCACATTCATATTTTATGTTGAACCAACCGGCTCAATACCTATCAAGACTCTCGTGAATGAGGCATCGAGAGTGTTGGCAGACAAAGCCGACGAACTTCTGCGTTTGAAATCAACTTCAGAGGAAGAGAGCCGATGAAATCACAATCGACAAACCTACAATTAACAGCCCTAGTAACGACGTTGAGAAAGAGATCGAGAGAAACCAAGACGCCTTTGTACAGACGGCTTGCACAGGATCTCTGTAGATCAAAGAGATCTCGGAGAACTGTGAATATTAGCAAGATAGCTAGACACACAAGTGAGGGAAGTGTTGTCGCGGTTCCTGGAAAAGTTCTCTCCGCTGGAATGTTAAGTCACAAGGTTACTGTAGCCGCCTTCAAATTCTCGGACCACGCAAAGATGAAGATCGAGAAGGCTGGTGGAAGATGCATATCTCTCGATACCTTAGCCAAGGAGAATCCTGGAGGCACGAAGATAATTCTGCTGGGATGAGAAGCTGATGGATTCTGAAACTCAATTTCTCGATGCAACGGATCAAATCTTGGGCAGGCTAGCGAGTTACGTCGCAAAGAACGTCCTGAACGGTAAGGAGACAGTGGTTCTCAACGTGGAGAAAGCAGTAATCTCCGGAAAGAAGAAGATGATCGTGGATCGTGCAAAGCTTCGATTGAAAACCCGAACCTTGGGAGCCCAGGAAAAAGGTCCGGTACACTATAGAAGACCCGACATGTACGCTAGAAGAGTGATTAGAGGTATGTTACCCTGGAAGAAATCACATGGAAAAGTAGCATTCAAGAAAGTGAAGGTATACATGGGGGTTCCAGAAGAGTTTAAAGATAAACCCGCGATGAAAGTTCCAGGAGCAGAAGCTTCCAGACTTCACTGCTCGTACATTACTCTGCAAGAACTTGCAGGAGAGATTGGGAGAGCTACCATAACTTGAGCGAAAGAAAGCGAGTCCTACTCGTCACAGGAAAGCGAAAGACAGCCGTTGCGAGAGCAGTTGTCCGACCGGGAACCGGAAGAGTGACCGTAAACAAGTTTCCAGTTGAACTCATTCAACCCGAAATCGCTAGATCAAAAATTATGGAACCTCTGGTTGTTGCAGGAGAGAAGAGAAAAGCTGTGGACATAAACGTCCACGTGAAAGGAGGCGGGTTCATGGGACAAGCTGAAGCAGCCCGCATCGCAATCTCGAGAGCTTTGGCTGAATGGACGAAGAGCAGCGAACTTAGAAGGATATTCACAAGTTTCGATCGAACGATGCTTGCAGGTGATCCAAGACGTTCGGAATCCAAGAAGTTTGGTGGCCCCGGAGCGCGCAGACGAAAACAAAAATCATACAGGTAATCTGGAGGAACTAGTTTGATAATACCCGTCCGCTGTTTTAGCTGCGGAAGCCTTGTTGGAGATAAGTGGGAAGAATTTGCGCGTAGGGTAAAAGAAGGAGAAGAACCGAATCACGTCTTGGACGACTTGGGAATGAAAAGGTACTGTTGCAGAAGGATGTTAATCTCTAATGTGGAGGTCATTGACGAGTTTCTGAAGTACGCTGAGGTTTCTGCAAAGAAGAGATCTCAGACTCTGTAGAGAATGTGGATGATCCGTATGAGCAAAGACGAAAAAGAGATGGTGCCGAAGACTGAGGATCTCCTCCTTCCACTGGAGGATCTATTGGCAGCAGGACTTCACATCGGAACAAGAATCAAAACGGGAGATATGAAACAGTACATTTACCGTGTAAGGCCGGATGGCTTATTCATACTTAACATAGGGAAGACAGACGAGAAGATACGGTTAGCAGCAAAATTCATTGCAAGGTTCGATCCGTCACGTGTACTTGTAGTATCTTCCAGACTATACGGAAAGGCACCACTGGAGAAATTCTGCGAGAAAACGAGAACCGTTCCGACCGTTGGAAGATTCTTGCCCGGGTTTATTTCAAATCCTCTCCAGCCGAGACATGGAGAACCGCAACTAGTGGTTGTGACTGATCCACGTGCCGACTTGCAGGCGATCACGGAAGCCTCATCCTCCGGCATACCTGTGATAGCGTTCTGCGATACTGACAACACATTTTCTGGAGTAGATCTCGCCATACCGATAAACAACAAGGGAAGGCGAGCCCTAGCTATGGCTTACTGGCTTCTGGCACGACAGGTTCTGCGTGAAAGAGGAGAACTTGCGCCAGACGCTGAATTCCCATTAACGGTGGATGATTTCGAAACGAAACTCGCCACAATATCCCCAAAGATGGGCGGTGAGGATTGAAGGTTCGAAGTCCCTGTCAAGCCGGTGCATTCTATTCAGGAACAAAATCATCTCTAACCAAACAGATTGAAATCTGTTTTCGCCACAAGTTCGGTCCAGGTAAACTTCCCGAAGTGAACCGAAACGGTAAGAGGAGCATCGTAGCTCTCGTTTGTCCACATGCTGGATACATGTATT
>Ga0315268_10009452_pt1 | contig 10113 bp, 13 predicted proteins | sample C1_top_MG_FD_204535 | JGI IMG/M metagenome (GOLD analysis project Ga0315268, IMG submission 204535) | Sediment microbial communities from Yellowstone Lake, YNP, Wyoming, USA - C1_top | ecosystem: Environmental > Aquatic > Freshwater > Lake > Sediment | place: USA: Wyoming | collected 2017-08-01 | reverse complement strand
GCGGGACTGCTCGCCGTGTCGGGGCTCCTCCACATCGCGCTCCTGCGGGATCTCACCGGCCGGTACCACTGGGCGCTCGCGCTCGCGACCGGGCTCGTGGGCTTCGCGACGAACCTCGCGGTCGCGCTCCTGGGCGCCCTCCTCGTGTGGTGGGTGGGTCGAGCCCTCTCGACGTTGCGCCGCGCACGTGCTTGACCGGGGCCCCGACGGACCGTCGGCCGATTCCCCCTGGGTCACGCCCGGAGTCCTAGGCTCGGCCGCGTTCCGGCACGACCCTTGACGGCATGACGGCGCGCTGATCTGATCCAGACCCAAGGTGGGGCTGAGACGACCGCACAGCCCGGGACAGCCCGTCGGGCCGCCTCGGCGCGCCTACCCGGCTGAGGACGAGTGCCGCACTGCGTCCTCGATCCACTCGCGCGGCGGCACGCCCCGCAGCCCGGCGGGCGTGGGGAACACGCGGCAGCGCGGGGTGTAGTCGCCGGGGTCCTCGAACCCCGGCTGGATGTCGCGCCCGTCGACGCGGATAGTCGGCGACCCGGGAAACCGAAGGCGCTCGGCGACAGCGGGGTCAGAGGCGTCGATGTCCTCGATGGGCGTCCCCGGCGCGAGCTCCGCGAGCACTTCGTGTAGCAGCGCGCGCGCGGGCTCGTGGCCGGGGCACCCATCGAACCAGAGCAGCTCAACCTTCGTCATCTCGAGATCATCGCGCGGGCCGCGCTCCTCGTCCACCCCGAGTACCGGGCATCGCCCGGCCACAATCCGGGGACCCCTCGGTCAACTGACCGATACCCGGGCGGGCCGCACGCGTCCACCCCCAGGACGTGACTCGTCCACATGCTCCCAGCCGCCCCGCTGCGGCGGGGCGTCGCCTACTGGTCGGCCGTACCCTCCCCAGTGCCGACCCGGCCCGCCCCGTCCGATATCGGGGCACCTCCCCCTGCCCCGACTCGCGATGCGATGGCACCGCCTGACGGGGCGGCCGTGAGCGACGACGCGATGGGCCTCACGCAGCGCGAGCTGCTGATGGAGATGCGGGAGGACATCAAGGGGCTCAAGACCACCGTGGATGCGATCGCCAAGGACCAGGCGCTCGGCGTGGAGCGCCGCGCCAGCATGCAGCGCTCCGCCGACTCGATCTACGCTCGCCTAGACGCCCACGACCGGGATCTCGACCGGATGCAGGCGTGGCAGCACCGCGCCGACGGGGCGCTGGTCCTCGCCCGCTGGGCGCTTGGCGCGTCGCTGGTCAGCCTGCGCCGAGGAGCTCGTCCACCTCGCGCTGCAGGCCGGCGAGGCGGGTGACGACCATGTCCCACACCAGCAGGTCGTCGACGCCCGCGTAGCCGTGGACCAGGATGTTGCGGAACGCGATGATTCGCCGGTGCTCGCTGATCCGGCCGGCGGCCGCCGGGTCCAGCTTCGCCAGCTGGCCGAGCGCCTCGCCGATGATCTCGAACTGGCGCTCCACCGCGGACCGCACCTTCGCGTCAGCCGCGTAGGCGTCGAAGTCCAGACCGTCGGTGAACTCCGCGATCAGCGCCGCGGCCTGGCGCATGTCGTGCAGGTACGCCATCGGCTCACGCGGCATACAGCAGCGTTCTCGTGCGCTCGATGTCGGCCTTGATGTACGGGTTGCGGACGGCGGAGAGCGCCACGAGATCGACGTCGCGGCCGAGCAGGTCCTCGAGCGACTCGCGGAGGCCGAAGTAGGCGTCCGCGTACCCGCCCGGTGGCAGCGCCTCGAACTCGACGAGCAGGTCGACATCACTCCGCCCGGGGTCGAAGTCGCCGCGCGCGGCCGAACCGAACAGGAAGAGGCTGCGCACGCGATACCGGCGGCACAGCTCCTCGATCGCTGTGCGGTGTTCGTCAATGAACGGGCTCATGTCCACGGCTCCTCGCCCGAAGAGTACCCGAGGCGGCACTGCCCGACGACGACGCGGCGGGCCGAGGGAGGCTGCGCTCGGTGAGCCGCTCGACGATGCGCTGGTTATGGTCGGGGCGAGAGGATTCGAGCCTCCGCTACCCGGCAGATCCGCGGGTGCGCGGTGTCGATGGGCGGGCGCCAAGGGCCGGTCGACCTCATCCTGACCGCCTGAACCCCCCGGTCAGTGGGTCAGCAAGGCCGATGGACCGTGAAGCACCACCTGGCGAATGTCCGGTCCAAGGTGGGCGCGGCGACCACCGCGCAGCTCGCGTCGATCCTGGCTCCGCCCTGAATGGGGCGATCCGGCGGGTTCCGGGGCGTCAGTCGTGCTGGGCGGCCTTCGGGAAAGCGGCCAGGAAGACGTCCCAGCCGGCGCCGGCCACGACTTCGTGGGTGGAGGCCGGCATGACGTCAAGCGTGACCGGGTTGCCCTGCGCCTTGAGGATGGAGTACAGGAGCTGCTGCATGTCAGCTTGACCGATCGTGCCGTCGGCGAGCGCCCCGTCCGCCTGAAGCTGCCGGCGCAGGTCGCCGGACGGGTCGCGCGCGGCGAGCCACGAGTCGGCGGCCCACGGGTCGCCCACCTCGCGCTCGTACTGGGAACCCGGGTTCTCCGACACGAGGATCACGACCTTGAGGTCCTTGTGCTCGGGGAGGTACTTCCAGGGTGTGCAGAGGTCCATGACCCGCGGGTCTTCGGCGACGATGGCGTTCCAGTCGGGGTAGGTCGGCGAGAGCACCCAGTTCCCCTCCCAGGTGACCAGGGCGCTGATCCCGCCGAGCGTTGCGCCCCCGAGGCAGCCCGCCGTCGGCTTGGGCCGGGCGAAGGCGACCATCGCCGCTGGCGTCCCGCCCCCCGAATGGCCGAAGACGATCATCGTGGCTGGGTCGCCGCTGTACGCGGCCGCGTGCATGCGGGCGAACTCGACCGCGCAGGCTCCCTGCGCTCCGAGGGCCAGGCCGCCGTCGTACCAGGACATGTCGGCGGCTGCTGGCGAGTGGCCCCAGGAAGCATTGAAGACGACGAACCCGAGCTGCGCCACGCGCCAGGCTTCTTCGCCCAAGTCGGCGCGATCGCTTTCCGGGCCGCCGCCGGGCGCGCCGTGGAACATGACGACCACGGGCCACCGGCCCGCCATCGTCGGGGCATAGACGTCGACGGCGTCGGGCGTCAACACCGGGTCGGCGGACTCGTAGAGGAGGTCTCTGGTCACGACGACGCTCGATGTGGGCCCCGGAGTCGGAGTAGCCGTCGCTGCCTTGGTCGGTGTCGGCGGAGGTGTCGTGACCGTCATCGAGGGCACGCTCGTCGGCGTCGCCCGGGCTGGCGCCGAACTTGCGCCCGGGGCGCAGCCGGCCAGCAGGACGGCGGTCAAGACGCCGACGCGAAGCCGGCCAGCCGTGTCACGTGTGTCCATCGCCGTCTTCCTTCCTGGTCAGGGCACTGGATCTCCCTCCAGCACCATCCACTGGCGCGTCACAGGATCGAAGGCGACGTCGGGCCTGCCGTAATCCTGACCGACGCCGACGAGCCGCCGATGCAGCGGGTCGTACGCCATCAGGAGGGGCACCGGACCGGCTTCGGCTTCGGCGAGGATCTCCCAGCGGTCCGCGGTCGCGTCGTATGCCGCCAACTGGCGGCCGTCGCTGAACACCGTGCGTTCGGTCGCCTCGTCGTAGACGACGGAGGGAACCAACAGGTAGAACCCAGTGCTGAGATCCGGCGGCGTGACGGCACGCGTCCCCGACCACGCGCCTGTGCGGAGATCGATGAGGCACATCGCCTTTTCTTTCCCCCACCCCGCCCCTCGATACGTGACCCACCGGTCGACGGAAGCGTCGTAGGCGGACGCCCAGTACGCGCATGGCGGCCCGTTCGCCTGACGGATCTGGGTCCAAGCATCGGTCTCGACGTCGTAGGTCCACAGGTCGATGGCGTCGATGAGGGTGTTCGCGGCGACGACGAGGCCGGAGACGGGGTCGTACGCGCCGAGTGCAACCCCGGGCGGAGCGAGGCCCTTCTGGATCCAGGTGTTGGCGTCAAGGTCGTAGGCCCACATCCGGGTCCCGTCGGACGCGATCGTCGCGTCGGCGTGGACGTCGTAGACGAGCTGACCCATCACGAAGTCTGGCAACTCTCGGTCGGGGTGCATTTGGGTCCACGTGTTGGTGCAGAGATCGAACGTCCACGTCTCGGGGGCGAGGCCATCAGGGGTACTCGTGACAGCGACCACCCTGCCCGCGCGGCGGTCGAAGACGATCCTCTCCCCGGAGAAGAAGGCCGGCCGGGCCTGGTCGGCCGGCCCCGGCTTGTCGGGGTTCGAGCCGGGCGGGCATTCGTACAACTGGCCGATCGGCGGCACCACGACCGGGAGCCTTCGCTGCAGCTGCGAGCCGACGAAGAGCGTCCCGCCGACCAGCGCGGCGAGCAGGCCGGCCAGCAGGAGCAGGACCCAGGCGCGGCGCGGGACGGCCACCAGGCGCCAAGGCCCGAATGTGGTCCTCCCGTGGGGGTACGCCGTCGCGAACTGCCGGGCCAGCTCGGTCGGGCGGACCTCCGTCGGCGCCTCCTCCAGGTACGCCCGCAGGGCGGCGGCGAGGTCGAGCTCGAAGCGATCGCGCTCAGCCATCGCAGAGCTCCTTCCTGAGGCGGTCGACGATCCGGGAGAGACGCATGCGGGCGGCGGACGGCGAGGTGCCGACTGCCGCCCCGAGCTCGTCCGAGCTGAGGGCGATGACGTAGTGCATCGCGACGAGGGCCCGGTCGTCGGGCGAGAGATGCGCCAGCGCCCGGCGGAGGTCGAGGCGCTCGATGCCCGCCGATGGGTCGTTCCTGTTGTCGCCGGGATCCCCGACGTCGATCTCGACCACCGGCCCGTGGCGGCGGCGGACGAGCTGGCGGGCCTCGTTGGCGGTCACCGCGAGGAGCCACGGCCGGACACTGTCGGGGTCGCGCAGGGAGCGGAGCTTGCGCCAGGCGACGAGCCATGCGGACTGGACCGCGTCCTCGGCAAGGTCGCGGTCGCCGCAGGCGGCGAAGGCGACCCGGGCCATGTCGGCGTGGTAGGTCGCGACGAGCCGGGCGAAGGCCGCCTCGTCGCCCGCCCCCGCGAGGGCGACCGTGGAGGCGACCGTCGAACCGCCCATGGCCTGGCCGTTCATACCCTATAGATGCGTCGGGGTGCCGATCTGCAACAGGTCCTTCGCACTGTGTGCCACCTCGGCGCGTCCCCAGCCACCGGTGGGCGAACAGTGCGGTCGGAGACCCCCCGCCAGCCCATCACGGTAGCCCGGTCTCGAGTGCGGGGCGAGAGGCGAACGGCCCATGGACCGCCCGGCAACGGCTGAAGGCGTCGTCGACTGCACCGCTCCACCGCAATCGAGCCGGGCGGCGGCAGGTCGCAGATGGCCCAGAACGGCCAAGTAGTCATCCGCCCGCCGCTGCCCCCACGCTTGCGGGCATGACGGCGCGCTGGTCCGATCCACCCCGACTCCCGGTTCCCCCCACCGGGTACGTCCGCGCCGTCAACCCCGCGATGGCCCGATGAGCGGGGTTGAGCTGATCCTCGCGTTCCTCGCCGGCGTCGCCATGGGGATCGCCCTCGACCGCTGGCTGCTGCCGCCCCTCGTCGATGCCTGGATCGACCGACTGCGCCGGCATGGGCGATGAGCGCAGGGACGACGCGGCAGACCGCCGCCGGGCCGACGTCTACAGCTCGGCCCGGATCGGGGCCGCTGCGGCGCTCACGCTGGTCCTCGTCGTCCTCCTCGTCCTCGACGTCGCGGTCGCGGGCTATGACATCAGCCCCGGCATCCTCCTGCCCCTCCTCGGCGCGATCTGTGCGCTCCTGGGGCTCGAGGCCTCGGCCGTCTGGAGGGGCGTGAGGTGACGACCGTCATGGCGCTCCTCACCAACAAGGCGTACGGCTACCCGACGCGGGGAGCCCGGCGTCGCCGCAAGCCGACGATCCTGGCCTGCCTGCACCAGACCGCCAACGCCAAGGCGACCGCGATCCAGGAACGCACCTACGCCAACAGGACCGGCTCCTGGGGGCCGTCGGCCACGGCGTACGTCGACCGCGACGGCACGATCGTGCGGGCCATCGACCCGGCCAAGTACGCAGCCTGGGGCCAGGGCGACGTCGCGCACCTCAACACCAAGCTCCCCACGATCGCTGCCGCGGTCGCCTCGGGCGTGAACATGAACGAATGGGTGTTCGAGTCGATCGAGTGCTCGGGCGCAGGACCCGAGCCGTACACCGACGCTCAGTTCGAGGCCGCCGCCCGGCTCGTCGCATCGGCGTCGCGGGCGCTCGGCATCCCGATCAACCGCAGCACAGTGGTCGTCCATGCCGACATCAACCGCGTGAGCCGGCGCAGCGACCCGTGGCCGCCGGCCACCCGCGAGGCGCGGATCAGGCGCGTCATCGCCTGGGCCAACGCGATCCTGCGGCCGCCGATCGTGACCGTCACCGAGAAGACGGGCGACGTCGTCCGCGTGACATGACGGGAGAAGCCATGGACACCCAGCCCGGAACCATCTGGGGCCGCGAACCAGCGATGGTCCTTGCCCTCGTCCAGGCAGTCATCGCCTTGGTCGTCGCGTTCGGGCTCAACCTCGCCCCCGACCAGATCGGCGCGATCCTCGCGGTGACGGCGGTCGTCCTGGGGCTCATCACGCGCAGCAGGGTCAGCCCGGCGTCGACGATCCGTCAGTGAGGGACGGGTACCTGCGCGGCGCGCTCCCGCGGACGCCGACGGCCCGCCAGGTCGACGTCCTCGCCGCGTTTGTTGCAGCCGGAGGGTCCGTGGCGGACGCGGCATCGCGCGTCGGCGTCCGGCCGAGCACGGCGAAGCGCCACCTGGCGGACCTGCGAGCGCGCTCGGGGTTGACGACGGAGCAGCTGATCTACCGGGGGCGGGCAGAGGGCTGGCTGGTGGTCGTGAGCCTGGAGCCTGGCTCCGTCACGAGTCCACCGGCTTGCGGCAACTGACGACCCGGTTGTCGGCCCAGTGCCACAGGCCCTTCTCACGGGGGACGCCCGCGTAGCGGACGGTCAGGTCCGCGAACCCGGCATCCTCAATCATCCGCCGGAAGTCGGCCTCGGTCCAGTTCCAGCGGTCGCCGGCCGTCCGCTCGCTCAACGGCTGCTTCGGGTCGGAGACGAGCTCGTCCACGTACACGAATCGCCCGCCCGGGCGCAGCACCCGGAACACCTCGGCGGCGTTCGCCGGCGCCGTGATGGCCGTGACGGCCGAGAACTCGCCGTCGCCGAAGGGCAGTGCGGCGGAGCTGGCCTGGACCAGTTGGGCCGTCCCCGCGGCGATCCGATCCGAGAGCCGCCTCTCGGCCTCAGCCAGCATGACCCGCGAGGGATCGAGGCCAACGACCCTGCGCACGTGCGTCGCCTTGGTGGCCATGAACGCCCCGGGGCCACAGCCGATGTCCAGCAGCTCGTCCTCCGGTTGAGGGTCCAGCATCCCGGCGACGACGTCGTACAGGCGCGCATGGCTGATCGGTTGGAACTTCGCGAACGCCCGCCCGATCGTCCCGTTGAACCAGAAGCCCTGCGGTCCACCCGGGGCTAACAATGTGAACTGCCGGTCCTCACCCGACGGGGGCGCCGTGGGTTCCTGGCCCCGGCGCCGGCCGAGGACGACCGCCCCGGCAGTGACGGCGGCCAGCGTCCCGCCCGCGAGGGCGACCGCGGTGACGCGGCGCATGACGGCATCCTCCCTGGGACGCCCATCTGCGGGTCGGTCTCGCCAGTGGCTCGGCGCGGTCCCGGCGACCTGGATCTGGGCCGCGTGTCAGAGCCTCCCGCCAACTGGGGAGAGGCCTACTCTGGTGCGCCCTCGCTGTCGAGTGTCGTTGTACCTATCCAGTGGCAGTTGGCACCGCCCGCAGCGGCCCCCCGGACACCCGGTTCGCATCCCATCCTCTGAGGAGCGGAGCGGCCGGTGCAAGCCCGAGCCTCCATGCAGTTCCAGCTACCGCGCGAGCGTGACCACGGCGTCCACGATCCGCGACAGATCGGCGGGCCGAAGGTGACTCTCGGTGCTGCCGGCTTCGGTCAGATGGACGAGTGAGGTGTGGAACCCGTGCGCCTCGAACTCAGCGGCCATCGCCTTCGCCGACTCGACGCTGTCGACGCAGCCGTCGTCGAGCGCCCCGACGCTCCCCAAGCGGGCGCGCATCGCGCCGTCGGGATCGCGCCAGGTGAGCCACGGCACGTCGGCGGTCTCGCAGCGCCGCGTCTCGTCGGCGGCGAGGTCGCTGGTCACGAACGTCATCGGCAGCTTCGGGGCGCTCGCCGCGAGTGGCCAGGGCGACAGCGCAGCGACCACCTTCGCGGCGTCCGGCCCGAAGGCATCCCACGCCTCGTACTGGGCGAGCCAATCACCGTCCCACCCCACGACCCCTGTCGCCGCCCACGTCGTCGTGCCGGCTCGGCAGCCGGGCAGCGGCTCGGACGGAGCGAGGGCCACGAGGCTCGCGATGTTGGCACCGTAGAACTGGCCGACAAGCACCAGGCGTGACGGATCGGCCCCGAATTCGGCGGCATGTTCCACCGCGTACGTCACCGCGCAGGCGGCCACCGACCGCCCATCCGCCGAGAACGTGGCAACGGCTGCCGGATCTCCCGTCCCGCCCTCCGTCTGACTCCAGTTCGCGACCACGGCGACGGTCCCCTTCTCGGCGATGGCCTCGGCCACCTGGTGATACACGGGGAAGTCGGTCGAGGTCAGGCTGTGGGCGGGAAGGATGATCACCAGCGGCAGGTGCCGTGCGCTCGTGGGCGCAAAGACGTCCATCACCGGGCGCGTCCACGACTCGGCCGGCGTCGAGTCGCTGAAGCGCACGTCCGGTGTCATCACCACCGCCCCGAGGGCCGGAGGCGGCGTGGCGACCACCAGCGAGGGAGCGGTCGTCGCGGCCGTGGTCGGCGATGACGAAGGGGTCGCGCCCGAGGCGCAGCCGGCCAGCAGGACCACGACTGCGGCGACGACGAGAAGCCGTCCTGCCACGAGGCGTTCGCCCATCCTCCGGTCCTCCCGTGGGACGCACACTTTTCGGGTCGGCTTTGCCAGTGGCTCGGCGCGGTCGCGGCGGGCCGTGGTTTGGGCCGCGCGTCGAAGCCTCCCGCTAATCGGCAACCGTAGGAGCCGGTCAGGCATCTGGCGAGAGGCGAACGGCCCCCGGACGCACGGTGCGCGTCCCATCCGAAGAGAGCGGAGCGCCCGGTGCGGAGCCGGGGGCTGGCTGGGGGACTGCCCGGTGCGATCGCGTCAATCGCGGACCACGTTCTGGCCGATCTTCGGGTCGGCGTCCCCATCGACGCGGATGGCCTTGAGGGCATTGCCGGTGATCGTGTTGCCCGAGATGGTGGGTGAGGCGCCGGCGGACACGAGCATGCCGCAGCCGAGCCCGTCCCGCACGGTGTTCCCGATGATGATCGGTGAGGCGTTCTTGACGTCGATGCCCGCCTCCGTGTTCGCCCAGATCTCGTTCTCCTCGATCCGCGGCGAGGCGCCGTCCCCCACCCTGATGCCGCCGTCCTTCCCATCGCTAATCCGGTTGGCTCGGACGAGCGGGTCGGTGCCGGCCTCCGTGATCGAGATGCCCGCCCCCACGTTTGACGAGATCCAGTTCTCCTCGATCCGCGGCGAGGCGCCGCCGAAGACGAGGATGCCGTAGCCCATCCCGGCGAAGACATGGTTCGTCCCGACGAGCGGTTCGGTGCCGGCGTCCTGGATCACGATCCCAGCGAGGTGGTGGAGCCAGATCCTGTTCTCCTCGATCCGCGGCGAGGCGCCGTCCGCCACCCTGATGCCGATCGTCCCGGAACCGTAGACCCGGTTGGCTCGGACCAGCGGGTCGGTCCCGGCGCCCTGGATCAGGAGGCCCTCCCGCACGTTCTCCCAGATCTCGTTCTCCTCGATCCGCGGCGAGGCGCCGTTCCACACCCAGATGCCGGCCGTGGAACCGTGGTGCATCGTGATCCGAGCGAGGTAGTTGCCCCAGATCCTGTTCTCCTCGGTCCGCGGCGAGGCGCCGTCCAACTCCCTGAAGCCGATCGTCCCGGAACCGTAGACCCGGTTGGCTCGGACCAGCGGGTCGGTCCCGGCGCCCTGGATCAGGAGGCCCTCCCGCACGTTCTCCAATATCTCGTTCTCCTCGA
>Ga0315268_10009450_pt1 | contig 10114 bp, 10 predicted proteins | sample C1_top_MG_FD_204535 | JGI IMG/M metagenome (GOLD analysis project Ga0315268, IMG submission 204535) | Sediment microbial communities from Yellowstone Lake, YNP, Wyoming, USA - C1_top | ecosystem: Environmental > Aquatic > Freshwater > Lake > Sediment | place: USA: Wyoming | collected 2017-08-01 | reverse complement strand
CGCCACTACGGGATCACCGCCAACCGTCGGCGCCAAGAAACGCTGGCGCGCTGTCGGGAGTTGCTCGGCGTCGCTCCAGCCCCACCCATTGCCCCGCCGCTGCCGCCGGATGTCGATACCGCAGCGCCGTCGCCAGCGGACACCACCCCACGCTGCCCCCAGTGCGGGGCTCCGCTGCACATCATCGAGATCCTCCCGCGGCCGCCACCCGACACCTCATGACTCACGCCGGCCGCGCCGCTCTGTCTGCTGCTCCCTCCAACGACCCCCGCGCTCGTCACGCACCGCTCTGTCCGCTGGGTCGCTTTGCGCATCGCCGATTGCTGACTACACCTCGCCGGCTCACCATCCTGCGCCCCCCAGCCACACCACAGGGGCTTCACCTCAGCACCCCCACGCCTGCCCCGACCCTTCTGTTCATTGCCCTGCGCCTGCCCTTTGGGATACAAACCCCATAGGAAGCAGCGGCGCGTGTACAGCGGTTCAGTTCAACGGGGCCTTTCCGCTATCCGGCCGCGACCGATCACGGTCCGCGCACACGTGGTGCGGCCGGATAGCGGAAAAACCCTCTTACGTTCGGCTTGTCTTCGCGACTGAGGTAGACTGCTGGCGTGATCTATTGCACGCCGCCTGGCCGCCACACGCTCGCGTATGGCGCGCGGAGAGTACATCGTGTCGTTTACACACACAGAGAAGTTGCGCGAGCGGAAGATCGGAGCTGAGGATCTCGAAGTGGCGATTCGTAACGAGGGTCATTGCCGAAGACTACTCTCAGGACCCGAGAGGGCCGAGTTGCCTGATCCTCGGGCGGTCGGGCGGCCGGCCGCTTCATGTGGTGTGCGGCCGGGTCGAAGCGGAGCAGATCCTGAGCATCACCGCGTACGAGCCGGACCCTGCCGAATGGGAGCCTGAGTGGCGAACCCGGAGGAGGTGAGACGCTAATGCTGGAGACCTGCTACTTCTGCCGCGGGACCGTTGAGCAGCGCAACGTCGACGTCGATTTCCGCTGGGGCAAGAAGTTGAAAGTGATGCGGGGCGTACCAGCGGATGTGTGCAGGCAGTGCGGGGAGCGCTACTTCGAGGCCGGCGTCTACAAGGCCATGGAGAAGCTTGCTGTCTCGCGGCGCAAGCCGGCGACGCGGCTTGCCGTCGACGTGTTGGAGTTCCGGGCAGAAGTCAGTGAACGATAGATGCCGAACAGGGCGATGGAGCCCGACGCCAAGAGAAGGCGCGGCTCATCGCCCAACGCGTTAGGCATCGCGCCGAGAATGGCATGCTAGGGTGAGTCCAACCGTTCTCCGCAAGAAAGGCTTCCGCCTCCTCTTCTTCTCGAGGGAGGAGGTGAGGATGCATGTTCACGTACAACATGAGAAAGGTGAAGCGAAGGTCTGGCTGGACCCCGAGATCGCATTGGGCGAGAGCTACGGGCTGAGTCGACAGCAGGTCGCGACAGCCCTGCGTCTCATTCGGGAGCACAAAGATGAAATCCGCGCTGCGTGGAAAAAGCACTTCGGACGTTGAGGTCACAAGCGTCTCATCTCACGGTCTGTGGCTCTGGCTAGATGATCGCGAGGTGTTCTTGGCCTACGACGCGTTTCCCTGGTTCAAGGCGGCCCCGATCGGCTACGTGTTGAAGGTGGAACGCGTGACACCTGATCATCTCTACTGGCCTGAGTTGGACGTCGATCTGCACGTCGAGTCCATCGATCAACCGGAAAAGTACTCGCTAGTCAGCGGGGCGCGGCCTAAGCGGATGCAGCCGGCGCGCGCCCACCGCCGAGCTCCCCGCGCCCGCCGGAAGGCGCGCGGCTGATCCGCCATCCGTTGGGCAGACCAGAGTTCCGGGGTCGGCAAGAGAAGAAGAACATGCCGCGACGCGTAGCGCCAGCACACCAGATTGGAGTACCATAAGATGATGAGGACCCGGATCTACGTCGACGCGTCGGTGGTCGGGGGCTGCGAGGACGACGAGTTCGCCGAGCATTCCATCCGGCTCATGGACTGTTTTGTCAGAGGTGATTTCGTCCTCGTCGTGTCCAACTTGACGGTGCAGGAACTGGCCGCCGCACCGGACGAGGTCCGCAAGCGTCTTGCCTCCGTGCCTGAGGCGCACATCGAGACTCTCCAGCTCGACGCCGAGGCGAGGGAACTTGCAGAGGCCTACATTGCTGCGGGGGTGCTCACGGCCAAGATGCGGGCCGACGCCCAGCACATCGCCATCGCGACAGTGGCCCGCGTTGATGTTCTGGTGAGCTGGAACTTCAAGCACATTGTCAATTTGCAGCGGATCCACGGTTACAACTCTGTGAACCTGCGCAGGGCCTATCCGATGCTCGAGATTCGGGCGCCACGGGAGGTGTTGTCTGATGCGTAGATCCGAGAAGAAGTTCGACTCGGTCGCAATGATGCGGTCGATTCGAGACAAGATCTCTGCAAACATCGAAGGCATGACGCTGGAGGAAGAACTGAAGTGGCTGGCATCACAGGAACTCCAGGACCCCTTCCTGAAGCGCCTTCGGGATCGAGCTGCCGAACAAGCCGATGCAGCGGACCGGCCTTCGGTCGGCCGCTGATTGGCAAGGCGTTAGCCGTAGGACAATGGACGCTGTCGAATCGCTTCCACCAGTGATCCGCATTGTCGATTCGCCGCAGCCGAGCACTTGGCTCGCACGCTCGGTCTGTACGCCGACATTGTAACCGTGCCCGATACACTGCCCGCACAACTGTCCACGAGAGACCGGCTGACGGCAGCTGAATTGTTGGCTGCGCGTGCTCCCGATGTTCGCCCCCGCTCGGCTGCGCCTCGCGATGGGCGCTCGGCCATGCGCTGAGATCGTTGGCTGCCCACTATCAGGCGTCGCTGTCCGGTGTGTTTCGACGCCGGCTCCGCGCGATCGTCGGCGAGCGAGGGCTGCTCTCCGCGCGCGCCGACCGGACCGTCTACGAGTGCGACGGCTACACGCTCGAGCGCAGCGTGCCCGAGCTGGTCGTTCTCCCCGAAACGACCGAGCAGGTCGCGGGTGTCGTCCGGGCCGCGGCGCAGGCTGGGGTGCCGTTCGTCCCGCGCGGTGCCGGGACCGGTCTCTCCGGGGGCTGTCTTCCCGCGCCCGCGCCGCTGATGGTCTGCGTGAGCCGCATGCGTCGCATCCGCGCCCTCAACCTGGCTAACCGGCGAGCGGTGGTGGAGGCCGGCGTCGTCAATGCTGCGGTGTCGCGTGCGGTGCAGGCGGCAGGGCTGCAGTACGTCCCCGATCCCTCGAGCCAGAACGCGTGCACGATCGGCGGCAACGTTGCCGAGAACTCGGGCGGCCCGCACACCCTCAAGTACGGGGTCACCACCAACCACCTCCTCGGCGTCGAGCTGGTGCTCCCCGACGGCGAGGTGATGGAGCTGGGTGACGCGATCGAGGACACCCTCGGCTACGACCTGACCGGCGTCGCCTGCGGTTCCGAGGGGACGTTCGGCATCGTCACCGCGGCGACGCTTCGCCTCGAGCCGCTGCCCGAGGGGGTGACGACGATGCTCGCCGTCTTCGAGACCGTCGCCGATGCGACCACGACCGTCTCGCGTATCATTGCCTCGGGTATCGTGCCGGCGGCACTCGAGATGATGGATCGCACGATCGTCGAGGCGGTCGAGGCGGCCTACCACTTCGGCTTCCCGACCGACGCGGGCGCGATCCTCATCGTCGAGATCGACGGGCCGGCGGCCGGTTTGCCGGCGCTCGCCGCGCGCGTCACCGAGATCTGCCGCGCCAGCGGCGCGCGCAGCGTCCGCATCGCTGCCGACGAGGCCGAGCGTGCGGCGCTGTGGAAGAGCCGCAAGCGTGCCTTCGGCGCCGTCGGCCGGCTCGCGCCCAGCTACTGCACGCAGGACGGCGTGGTGCCGCGCACGCGACTCCCCGAGATCCTCGCCCGCATCGAGGAGATCGGCGCCCGCCACCGCCTGCGCATCGGCAACGTCTTCCACGCTGGCGACGGCAACATCCACCCGATCATCCTCTACGACGAGCGCGATCGCGACCAGGTCGTGCGCGTACTCGAGGCCGGACGCGAGATCCTCGCCGCCTGCGTCGCGCTCGGTGGCAGCGTGACCGGCGAGCACGGCATCGGCGTCGAGAAGATGCGCGAGCTCGGGCTCCTCTTCGGCGGCGACGACCTCGCGCTCATGCGCCGGGTGCGCGCCGTGTTCGACCCCGCAGGACGCGCCAACCCCGGGAAGATCTTCCCGACCCCCGGTGGCTGCGTCGAGCAACGCGCGCCCCGGCGGCAGGCGGCGGTGTGAGCGGTCTCATCGGCGACTCAGCGGTCGTGACGGACCCTGCGGCGCGCGGCGCGCTCGCCATTGCCGAGATCGTTCCGGAGCTGGTGGTGCGCCCCGGCTGCCGCGACGAAGTCGCCGCCTGCGTCGCGGATACGGCGGCGCGCGGCGGTGCCCTGGTGCCACTCGGCCTCGGCGTGCACCGAGGGCTCGGCCATCCGCCGGTGCGATACGACGTCGCGCTCGTGACCACGCGGCTGGCGCGCGTCGTCGACTACACCCCCGCCGACATGACGGTCACGGTCGAGAGCGGCGTGACGCTTGCGGCGCTCCAGGAGCTGCTCGCGACCGAGGGGCAGTGGCTTCCGCTCGATCCGCCGCTTCCCGCGCTGACGACGGTGGGTGGGCTCATCGCCGCCGATCTCGGCGGGCCGCTGCGTGCCTCGCAGGGGCGCGTGCGAGACTTCGTGATCGGGATCGCCGTCGTCACCGCGGAGGGGCACGCCGCGCGCGCCGGTGGTCGGGTGGTGAAGAACGTCGCCGGCTACGATCTCATGAAGCTCTTCACCGGCTCGCTCGGGACGCTTGCAGTGGTAACCGAGGCGACCTTCAAGGTGCGGCCGCAGCCGGCTGCGACGCGTTGCCTGGCGCTCTCCTGTCGCGACGCGACGGGCGCCCTCGCCCTCGCCGAGCGTTTCACCGCGGACGGCCTCGCGGCGTTGAGCACGACGGTCGTACTAGAGCTGGGTGCCGCGGCCAGCCGCTCGGTGTTGCTCTGTCTCGTGGGCGGCGTCGAGGAGGACATCGCCGCGCAGCGTGCGCGTGTGCTTGCGCTTGCGCAGCGCACTGGCGCGGAGCTCACGCTCGACGCCGCCGGCGCAGATCCGGCGGCGCAGGCTTGCGTGGAGCCGGTCCGCGACTTCGTCCGCACGGCGCCCGGTAACGTCGTCGTGCGCGCGGCGACATTGCCGCGACGTGCAGGCGCGCTTGCTGCGGCGATCTGTGGCGCGGTCGCAGGTGAGGCGGGACGCTGCCTTCTCGACCCGCGCGCCGGTGGCGTCACGCTCGCGCTCGAGTCCGCGGGCCCCGCGCACACGATTGCCGCGCTCCGCAGCGTCACGGCGGCGCACGGCGCCAGGCTGGTGGTCGAGCGCTGGCCGGCAGCGCTGGCCGACACCATCGAAGTGTGGTCGCCGCTCCCGGCCGCGCTCCCGCTCATGCGCCGCATGAAGGCAGCGCTCGATCCCCGCGGCACGCTCGCGCCCGGCCGCTTCGTCGGACGCCTCTGATGCACACCAGCGATTGCGTCCCGAGCACCGACTCCCTGGGCGGCAGCCATTCCAAGGGCGCTGGCGAGCAAGCTCGCCGCAGCGAGGTGGCAGGCGGCGGCGATCTCACCCGAGTCCTGCCCGGTGGCTTCGCGCCGCTTGCCGGCTTCCTCGACTGCGTGCACTGCGGTCTCTGCCATTCCGCCTGCCCGACCTACGTCGAGCTCGCAACCGAGGCCGACTCGCCGCGCGGGCGCATTCACCTGATGCGGGCCTTCCAGGAGGGAACGCTCCCGCTCGACGCCGACGCCGTCCGCCATCTCGACCTCTGCCTCGGCTGCCGCGGCTGCGAGACTGCCTGTCCTTCGGGTGTTGGCTACGGTGCTCTCATCGCGGCGGCACGTCCCTGGATCGAGGCGCACCATCGGCGGCCGCTCGGGACGCGCCTGCGGCGGCGCGTCGCGCTCGCCCTCCTCCCGTATCCGCGACGCCTGCGGGTTGCGCTGGCACCGCTGCGCGTGCTCGAGCGTCTCGGCGCGCTGGCGCACGCGCGGCGCTTGCTGCACCGCCTGCCGCCACGCCTGCACTATCTCGCCGGCCTCATGCCCGCGCCTCTCTCCGCGCCGGCACGCTTGGCGGCAGAGACGCCGGCACACGGCAACGAGCGGGCGCAGGTTCAGCTCCTCACGGGATGCGTCATGCCGGAGCTCTTTGCGGTGACGGCGCGCAACACCGTCGCGGTGCTGGCCGCCAACGGCTGCCGCGTGCTGGTGCCGGCAAGGCAGGGATGCTGCGGAGCGCTCTCCCTTCACGCCGGTGACCGCCGCACCGCCGAGCGCCTAGCGCGCGCCAACGTCGACGCGTTCGAGCCGGCTGCGGCGGCGGACGCAGGCGCGGCCATCGCGTGCGCGGGCGCGACTCGGCCGAAAGGCGCGGCCGGCGCGCCCGCGGCGGGCGGCGGCGGTCCGGCGCTCATCGTCAATGCCGCGGGGTGCGGCGCGATGATGAAGGAGTATGGGGCGCTGCTCGCGAATGATCCCGCCTACGCCGCACGCGCCGCGGCGTTGGCGGCGCGGGTGCGCGACGCGACCGAGTTCCTGGCCGCGTTGCCGCTGCGGGCGCCCGCTGGTGGTGGCCGGCCGCAGCGGGTCGCGTACCACGATCCGTGTCACCTCGCGCACGCGCAGGGCATCCGGCGTGCCCCGCGCGATCTGCTGGCGGCGATCCCGGGCATCACGCTGGTGACGATGGACGACGAGGATCTCTGCTGCGGAAGCGCCGGTCACTACAATGTCATGCAGCCCACGATGGCGCGCCAGCTGGTGGCCAGGAAAGTCGCCGCGATCCGCGCGAGCGGCGCCGATCTCGTGGCAACGGCCAATGCGGGCTGCGCGCTGCAGCTCGAAGCAGGGCTGCGTGTCGCCGGACTCTCGACGCGCGTCCTGCACGTGCTCGATCTCCTGGCCGATGCGTATCGCGGTGCCGCGGCCGACGGGTGAATCGGGTGACGGCTCGCCAAATTATTGGCGACCTCGCTGACGATCGGTCTTCCCTCGTCGTTGGAGAATCCTGCGCGCGTGCTGCGGGTGCGTCTCGCTCTCGCGTATTCGAGCATGGCACGTCAGTTGCTTTATGGCAGGCACGTGACCCCGCGTTCGCATGTCGAAAGCTCGCTACTACGTCAGGCGCTGCGCTGCACGGGGGCATCCTACGTCGTGTTCGCGGCCGCGTTCGCAATCGCTGCGCTGCTCGCGCGCGACGCCGGTCGGGCCGCGATTCTGGCCGTGGTGATGCTCGCCCCGGTTGCGTTCGCCTTCACGAGCTCCGCCGTACGCTCAGGGGCGACGGCGGCGGCCGTCGCGCGCAGCCGTCGCGTACGAGCGAGCGTCGGGCGCGCGCTTGCGGACCTCGGCAAGGAATATCGGATCGTCCCGGGCCTCTACGTCTCACCGGACCGCGAGGATCTGGTCGCGATCGGTCCGAACGGGATCTTCGTCGTCGTCGCGCGCGACGACCACGGGCGCGTGACGGCGTCCAGTCGCCGGCTCTTCGTCAATGCCCGCCCGGCGTGGCGTGACCTCGTCGAGGACTGCCGCGTGGACGCGCTGCGCGTCCACGAGCGCGTTCGCCGTGAGCTCGGACACCCGCTCCCCGTGTATGCCGTCCTGTGCTTCGCCCGCGCGCTGGTCGCGGTTGGGCAAGAGATCCGCGGCGTGAAGATCGCGCACGCATCCCGCCTAGCGCGCCTCATCGCCAGCACGCCGAGCGCGGCACCGCTCTCCAGGAGCGAGATCGAGCTGGCCGCCGTGGCCCTCACCACGAGCACACGGGCGAGCGCGACGCACCTCCTACGTCCGGCCGCGCAGGAGCCCCGCCCGCAGCTGCGAACGGGACGCCGGCTGGCGCTGGTCGGCCGTGCTCCTGCACATCAGCACGACGCCCCGTAAGCGCCTAGCACCTCGGGCGCACCGGCACGACGTCTCGTAGGCGCTTCGCGCCTTGGGCGCGCCAGCACGACGTCTCGCAGGCGCTTCGCGCCTCAGCGTCGCCTCGGGGTGGTCCGGCGCGCAGAGCCCGGCGGTGGGCGCACCGCCTCGCGACCGGTTCCCGAGAGGTTGCAAGTCCGCAAACACGATGGTACAAGCGCGCGCAGTCGTGAGGTGAAGGTCCGGCATCAGCAGTAGGCCGTGGCGATGGTTGCCACGGCTTAGTTGTTTGTGACAGAGCACCCTCCCTCGATGACGAGTCCAACGGACGAAAGGAGGGAGACAGCAATGGCAGTTGGTCATGTGAAGTGGTTCAACCCTGAGAAAGGCTTCGGTTTCATCCGCCAGGAGAACGGCGAGGACGTGTTCGTGCACTACTCGGCGATCTCGGGCGAGGGTTTCCGGACGCTCGAAGAGGGTCAGAAGGTAGAGTTCGAGATCACCAAAGGCCCGAAGGGCCTGCAGGCCTCCAACGTCACCAAAGCCGCCTGACTCGCGCGTGCCGCTTGCGAGCGGCCCCGACAGGTGAGCTTCTCTAATCCGCCCCGGGGGCAGCGCTCCCGGGGCGTTGTCTTTCTGGGGGCGCCCCCTACCCGATGATACCCGTCGCTCGCAGGCGCGCGCTCTCCTCGGGCATGATGCCAAGCACGTCTGCGAGCACGCGCTCGGTGTGTTCCCCGAGGAGCGGACCGGGCGCCGCCACATGACCCGGTGTGAGCGAGAGACCAAAGGGTATGCCGTCGACGACGACGTCGTCGCTTTCGGGGGTCGCGAGCGTCACCCAGTAGCCACGCGTGGCGAGCTGAACGTTGCGCTCGCAGAGGTCGACGGCGTCGGCGACGACGCCGGCTGCGACGCCGGCCATTTGCAGCATCTCCATGAGGTCGTGCGCGTCGTGCGTGCACGTCCATGCGCTCAGGTGCTGGTCGAGGGCGGCGGCATGCGTGCGGCGTGAGGCGAGGCTCGCGAAGCGAGGCTCGGCCGTCCACGGTGGGTGACCGAGCGCGGTGGCGAGGCGCTGCCACTCGGCGTCGTCGAAGACGGTAATCGCGCACCAGCGATCGTCACCGCGGCACGGGTAGACGCCGTAGGGCGCGCCCGGTCGCTCCTGCGAGCGGTTGCCGAACGGACGTGCCGGACGGGCATTGGCGGTGAAGTCGAGCAGCGCCGGGCCGATCAGCGCGCAGGTGTTCTCGAACTGCGCGAGGTCGATCAGCTGGCCCTTGCCGGTGCGGCGCCGGTAGCGGAGTGCGGCCAGGGTCGCGAGCGCAGCCGCCGCGCCTCCCGCCATGTCGGCATACGAGTAGCCCCAGCCGGCGGGCTCGCCGCCTTCCTCCCGCATGAGGAGCGTGAAGCCGGAGAGGGCCTGCAAAGTCGGGCCGTAGCTCACGTAGTCGCGATGCGGGCCGGTCAGCCCGAAGCCCGACATGCTGACCGCGATGATGTCGGACCGGATGGCCGCAAGACCGGCATAGTCGAGTCCCCAGTTCCGCATCACGCGGGTGCTGAAGTTGTCGATGACGACGTCGGCGGCCCCGACCAGGCGGCGCGCCAGCTCGAGGCCATCGGGCCGCTCCATGGCGATGACGACGCTCTCCTTGCCGCGGTTCAAATTGCCGCCGAAGCCGCCGCGGCGCGTCCCGAAGTCGAGCGAGTCGCGGCGCTCGACCTTGATGACGCGTGCGCCCTGGTCGGCGAGGATGCGCGTCGCGACCGGTCCGGCGACGACCCAAGTGAAGTCGAGCACGGTCACGCCATCGAGGGCACGGGTGCTCTGTCTGCACGCCTGCGATGCGGACGGTGCCGCGTGCGAGTCGAGTGCCGGCGCGGCCGGCGGTGGTGCGTGCGGCCGCGGCGCAATGTGTGCGCCCGACGGCGCGTGCGCGGCGGATCCGGCCGCCGCGCGGTCGGAGCTGCGCGCGACGGTAAGGGCCCCGCGCTCGTCGCCGCGCGCTGTCGCGATCTCGGCGGCCGTGAGCCCGAGCGCGCCCAGCACCTCCACCGTGTGCTCGCCCAGGAGCGGTGGGCGGCGGCGGATCGCCCACGGCGTTGCGCCGAAGAGGTACGGCGCCCCGGGATAGAGGATCGTTGCGCCGAGC
>Ga0315268_10009449_pt1 | contig 10116 bp, 10 predicted proteins | sample C1_top_MG_FD_204535 | JGI IMG/M metagenome (GOLD analysis project Ga0315268, IMG submission 204535) | Sediment microbial communities from Yellowstone Lake, YNP, Wyoming, USA - C1_top | ecosystem: Environmental > Aquatic > Freshwater > Lake > Sediment | place: USA: Wyoming | collected 2017-08-01 | reverse complement strand
GATCGCAGACATCCTCCCGGCTTTCATCCTTGCCCTCGCTCGTTCCTTCAGCTCCTCCGCCGTCACGCCCGCCTCCAGTTTGAAGCCGACTACGGCGTTCGCCTTTATTGAATCGATAATCTTCGCAGTCCTCTTTAAGACGATAGTTAGCTGGTCTTTTTCAGACGGGATCTTTCCTTTGAAAGGTTTCTCCACTGTGAAATCCGATATGGCTGCAGGGACTAGCACGATGCCAAACCTCTTGCCGGAGATTATCTTCCTGAGATCTGCTACGGTCCTGTATCTCCTGATCTTTACGAAGCTCGGCAATTGACAGTTGCACCGACCTAGGATTAGCTCGACATCCGCCCCCTGCAGATAGGCCTCCTTGAGCAGCGACATAGCCGTTCCACCTGTGCTACGATTGGCGATCACCCTTACCGAATCGATAGGCTCCTCGGTGGAGCCGCCTATTATTGTCACCCTCTTCCCTCTCAGAGGAGAGCTGAGGATCTTCCTACCAGTGATCAGTACGATCGTCTCGATGTCGGCCAATTTGGCCTTCCCCTCCTCGATCAGCGGGGGGATGAATTCTACGCCCAAGGATGTCAGTGTCTTGACGTTCTTCTGGATGATTGCATTGCCCCACATGCTGCCGTGCATGCTAGGGGCGATAATAATCGGCTTGCTCGCGCCGAGGGCGGTGACGAGCATGGTGCTGACTGCGTCGTCGCAGATGCCCGTTGCGAGCTTGGAAATCATGTTGGCCGTGCAAGGGGCAACTAGAATGGCATTGACGCTATCTGGGCCCGAGGCGCAGAGGGCGACATGCTGGACGTCCCCGTCAAGCGCTGTGACGACCTTCCTACCGGAGGCGAACCAGAGGGCCTCAGGATGTATTATCCGCGTGGCGCTGTCCGTCATCGCGACGGTGACCTCGGCTCCGCGGCGGAGGAACTCCCTCACGAGCTTGACATCCTCGACGGCGGCAATACTGCCGGTGACGCATACGAGCAGGTGCTTACCTGCGAATTGACCGTTTCCGGCTGATAGCCTCAATCTATCGGCTGGGTGCATGGAGCCCACAAATCGGGAGAGCTGTTCTTAAACATTGCCGTCAAAGCCTTCGCATGACTTCGTCGATTACCTTACCCAGGGAACCGTTGGAATCGACGATGATGATATTCTTCCTCAACTTCGCCAGCCGATCATAGTTGGCTGCGACCTTGGTAAGGAACTCCAGCCGCTCGAACTTTGATAATTTTCCTCGGCTGCTCACACGCTTCAATGCGATTTCGGGGTCGACCTTGAAGAGGAATACGGTGTCAGGCTCGATCGAGACCTTCATATTGGCCTCCAGCAACCAAGCGAACGAATCGAAATCGACCTTGCCCTCCATGGCGGCACTCTGGTAAGCTACGGTGGAGTGGTAATACCGGTCGCAGAGGATCGTCTTCCCCTTCTTGAGCCAGAGCCTGATCGCTTCGCTGTGTGCGGCGCGGTCGGCAAGGAAAAGGAATGCCTCGGTGAAAGGGTTTGAGTCCTCCTCGTGCGAGCGCCTCACGGCATCGCCGAGCCAGGTGTCGGTAGGCTCTCCGGTCAGGATTATATCGTGTTTGTTGAGCTTCGAAGCGACTGCTTTAGTGACGCTCGTCTTACCTGAACCGTCGATTCCCTCGAATACTATGAATCTCCCCATCACTCGTTCCCGATGCAGTATGATATGATAATCCTTATCAGAGTGGATTCAATCTATACTCAGTGATTCGATGACCACTATGACTTTTCAGGATATGGAGGCGAGGGTTAAGAAGTTCGTCGACGAGCGCTCATGGGGCAAATACCATAGGCCCAAGGACATAGCAATCGCGCTCTCCGTTGAGGCGTCCGAACTGCTGGAAGTGTTCCAGTGGGGCGGCGAAGGCGACCGCCTCGACAGAGACGATATGGACAAGGTAAGACATGAGACTGCGGACACCGTCATCTATGCGCTCAGCATGGCGAACGCCTGCGGATTCGATCTGGGCGAGGCGGTTGCCGAGAAGATCTCAATCAACGAGAAGAAGTACCCGGTTGAGAAGTGCAAGGACATGTTCGGCTGATGATCACCCCGGCGCCTGCGACCTTCTCTGGGCTTCCATACTTTCATGCTCCGTTAGAGCGCGGTAGCTGAATATCAGATCCCTTGCTGCTTTCACCTCATCGACCCTCTTGACGGCGGTGTTGTGCGGAGCCGTCCGTACAATCTCCGCTGGCTCGGACACTATCGATTCGACTGCTGAGGCGAACTCGTCAAGCGTCCTAAGGGATTCGGTCTCCGTCGGCTCGATCATGATCGCCTCCTCGACTATCTGCGGGAAGTAGACGGTGGGGGCATGGACGCCGTAATCCAATAGACGCTTCGCGAAGTCCAGCGTCCTTATACCTTTCTCCTTCAGCTTGCTACCGGACAGAACGAATTCATGCATCCTTCTCCCACCGAACGGCAGGTCCAGCTTCTTCTCCAATCTCCTCATCAAATAATCTGAGTTGGCCACCGCCCTGGCCGAGATGTCGCGCAGCCCGTTCCCGCCGTTCATCCTGATGTAGACATACGCCCTAAGCAACACTGCGAAGTTGCCGTAGTACGCCCTTACTTTGCCGATGGATTTCGGATGATCGTAGCTGAATCGATAGCGCTCTCCCTCCTTCACAATCCTGGGTACGGGGAGGAACGGTTCCAGCTCCCTCTTCACTCCGATCGGCCCCGAGCCCGGACCTCCTCCTCCGTGAGGCGTGGAGAAGGTCTTATGCAGATTGAAATGCACGATGTCGAAGTTCATCTTGCCGGGATTCGTCCGTCCCATGATCGCATTGAAATTCGCACCGTCGTAGTAGAGTAACGCTCCCGCATCGTGAACGATGTCCGCTATACGTAGGACATCCTTTTCGAACATGCCAAGCGTGTTAGGATTGGTCAGCATCAGCGCCGCGGTGTTCTTCCCAACGACCGATTTAAGTGTATTGCAATCGACAAGCCCATTGTTCGATGGTAGCTCTATGACATCGTACCCGACCATGGCAGCGCTCGCCGGATTTGTCCCGTGCGCCGTGTCTGGCACTATGACCTCACTGCGGCGCTCTCCGAGGTCTTCGTGATATGCACGCACTATATGCAAACCGGTGAACTCCCCCTGTGCGCCGGCCGCGGGCTGCAGAGAGACCGCATCGATTCCGCCAATCTTGCAGAGCATCCTTTCTAGCTCATACATTATCTGCAGGGAGCCCTGCACCGTCGAAACATCCTGCATTGGATGGATGCATGAGGCGCGTCGGTCACGCGAGATGCGCTCGTTGATCTTCGGGTTGTACTTCATTGTGCACGAGCCGAGCGGGTAGAATCCGGAATCGACCGAGAAGTTCATCTGGCTCAACCTGACGAAATGCCTCATTACCGCGCTCTCAGGCAGGTCGGGAATGCTCAGCGATTTCCTTCTGAGGAGGTCCGGCACATTCGCAGATATTTGTTTGTTCCCGCCTTTGGAGTCTGCGGGTTCCAATTCGAACAGTATCGGCTCATCGTATGACGCTTGACGGTAAGTCACCTTATCGCCTCCAGAGCCTTCGCGAGCGCTTTGAGATCTTCTTCTGAATTCATCTCTGATACGGCCAGGAGCATCGCCTCCCCCAGCTCTCCGAAGTCCGACTTGAGGGAGATGCCCCCCTGAATGCCGCGGTCGATGAGAGATTTCCCGAGCCTGTCTACAGGCAGCGGACAACCGATGACGAATTCGTTGAAATGCGAAGCTTTGAATTTCGGCGAACGGTAGCCGTCGATTCTCCCAATCATCTCCGAAAGACGTTTGGCCTTCTCGATATTGACCTCCGCAACCTCGATGAGCCTGCTTCTCCCCATACTCGCGAGATACGCGCATGCGGCGACTGCCATGAGCGCTTCGTTCGTGCATATATTGGATGTGGCCTTGCCCCGCCTGATGTGCTGCTCCCTAGTCTGCAGAGTCATGCAGAACGCGCGCCTGCCGGCAGCATCCACCGTAGCGCCGATTATCCTGCCTGGCATCTTGCGGACGTGCTCCCTTCTGCAACCGAACACGCCGATAAGAGGACCTCCGAAATACGGGCTGTTCCCGAAGTGATGACTCTCGCCTATGACGATGTCCGCACCGTAGTCCGACGGTGGCCGGACCAAGGCCAGCGACAGCGGGTCAGCCCCGACGACGAACGGCGTTTCGCCGATAACCGTAGACATCTCATCGACTTCCTCCTCGAAAACACCAAAGTAATTCGGATTCTCCAGGTAGACCCCGAACACATCGTCCGAGAGATTGCGCCGGAGATCTCCCATGTCCAGCCTTCCCGTCTCTGGGTCGAACGCTATCTCCTTGATGGATGCGTCAATCCCCTTCAGATAGGTCTTGAGGACTGCCTTCCTTTCCGGCGAGACGCTGCGCGCCACTAGGAACCTTGTGCCGTGCTTCATCCTTCCGCACATCAGAGCTGCTTCGCCCAGTGCGGTCGACCAGTCGTACATCCCGGAGTTCACGGCGTCCATCCCCGTGAGCTCGGACATGAAGCTCTGGTACTCGAAGAGCGCCTGAAGCATCCCTTGGCTGGCCTCCGGCTGGTAGGGAGTGTAGGAGGTGTAGAACTCCGAGCGGCTCAGGATCTCGCCGACCACCGCTGGGGCGAAGTGACGGTAGGAACCGCCTCCGAGGAACGTCGGCATGTCCTCCGCGGTCCTGTTCTTTGAGAGGATCGCATCGATCTCCTCGATCATCTCCTCCTCGCCGATGCCTGGGGGGAGGTCGATCCCAGCTATCCTTGCCTTCTCCGGTATCTCCTCGAAGAGTTCCTCCTCCGAAGAAATGCCGAGAGCCTGGAGCATCTTTGGCGTCAGCATCTGCAACACTCGCCGGTCTAATTGCCTCGATTCTCTCTTAATCTTTCCCACGGTGGTAGCGATTGCGACGGTCGTTGGGAGCTTTCATCAGGACCGACTCCCTCAACCTCTCGAGGTAGGAGGGGAGGCTCTCGACGTCCTTGATCTCCTTCTTCACCAGCATTGCCACCCGAGCCCTAATCTGTGTGTCATATTTTGCGTCGACCGACTCGAACCCTATCTGCAAGTGGTGCGCTATCTGCCCGCCCTTCCTGTCCCAGTCGGTCAGAATGATGAAGCTGTCGTGCTCCGCCGATAGCGCCTCGCAGAAGTTGATTATGCCTGTCCCCGTGTTGACGGTTTTGACTATTCCCACGACGCCAATCTCCCTCAGCGCCTTAACGTCACGCGAGCCCTCGACGATTATCGGTTCCGACGGGCTGCGCTCGATCAGCTCCTCGACGATCTTATCCAGCTTATCGAGTCGCTCCGCTTCACTTATCATCTGTCAGCCCCAGCCTTTTCCTGACGTCGGTTTCGCTTGCCGGTATGAAAAGCGTCTTGGAATGAGACTTGGCCCCCTTCGCGATGACGATCCTCCCCCTTGCCTCCGGGAACAGGGACCCCATCATCTCGATAAGCTCCCGGTTGGCCTGTCCGGAAACGGGAGGGGCGGCGAGGCTGACCTTCAGCGCCCCGCGCCAGATATCGACGCCCAGGACCGCCGATTTCTTCGCCCCGGGGGCGGCCTCTATTTTGAGACAGCAACCCGCTTCTGTCGCCTCGATGATGCGGGCCTTGCGCTTCAACGATTACTCCCCCGGCTGCGGACGAGTAGACCGCATGTATTGTCAAGCAATATATTTTCGTCATACTGAAAACAATAAGAGCATGGAGAGTCATTTGCGCTCTCGATGTCGAAGAGGATGGAGATGACCTACGAGGAACTCATGTCGGTGCACCGGCAGGAGTCGAAGCAGACCTCCCTCGTAAAGGTGTCCTCAGACTTCTACAAGCGCACCGCCAGCTACCTCGACGCGCTGAACCAGAGGATCTCGGAGAAGAGGTCCGACAGCATGGACATCTCCGGCATGCTTCACAACCAGCTGAAGACCGCGAAGGAGAAGAGCACGGAGATATACGAATCGCGAATGCGCAAGATCGCTTTAATGGCTATGACCGCTGCGTTCGGAAGCGAGGCGCGCCTCGACAACGCGACCCCCGAGGAGAACGAGGCGTTTGTCACACTGAAGACGTTCTTCATAGAGCATTGCAGGAAGACTATGAGCGCTGAGTGCGAGGCAGGGAATGCGGAGAAGGAGACCGTGATTGCGGAGCCGAAGAAGGTCCCCGCCACACCAGCTACTGAGACGCCGGCCCCATCGGCGGAGAAGGAACCTGAGAAATCGGAGATAATCATCGTCAGAATCCTTGAGGACCTGCCAGCGTTCGCAGGGACGGACAAGAACTACCACCTCGCGAAGGAGGACATAATCAGCCTCCCCAGGAACATAGCGGACATCTTGTTGAAGCACAACAAGGCAGTCGAGATCAGACAGTCAACCTAGGCGCATCGGCGGGGTGACTTTGAACCTCTCGGCGCTGCTGACCTTTGTCGACATGAACTTCCTTGCGAGTGAGGAGCGAACCTCGTGCTCCGCCTTCTCCGGCGTGTTGTTCTCTTCGCTCAAGTGAACGAGGACGACCCCTTGGGTCCTGTCGGTCACCATTAAGGAGACCGCCGATGCGGTCGCCCTGTTCGACAGGTGCCCGATTGGCGAGGCTATGTTCTTCTTGAGGAAGTCTGGGTAAGGTCCCGTCCTCAGCATGTGCTCGTCGTGGTTCGCCTCGATTATCAGCAGGTCCTTGTCCGATAGAACGTTGCGGACGAGCGACGTTACCCTGCCCAAATCCGTTGCGAAGCCTATGTCATGACGACCAGTCGATATCGTAAAGCACACCGGCTCAGCGGCGTTGTGCGGGACCGGGTAGCTCTTGATAGTGAAATCGCCCACGGAGAACTCCTCCTGCGTCATGAACTCTCTGAGCCTCACGTTGCCGATAGGGGACATGGCGAAGGTCGGAGGGTTGGCCATCACGGGGATGTCATACTTTCTTGACAGGATGCCCGCCCCCCTGCAGTGATCGGTGTGCTCGTGCGAGAGAATGATTGCATCAATATGCTCCGGAGAGTGCCCCAGCAGCTCAAGGCGTCGCTCAATTTCCTTCGCGGACAAGCCCGCATCGACAAGTATTCGCGAGTCTCCGCTGCACATCAGGGTCGAGTTTCCGCCGCTGCTACTCCCTAGGAAGGCGATTTCCATATCTAGAGTCCCACCACTCCGCACGATACGCTATGCCCGCCGTGTGGAAATAACTTTCGCGCCGCCTGCAAAGTTGGACTTGCTTCATCTACTGCGAATTGTTCTGCGCACTCTCAAGCTGCTTCGAAATGCAGCGCAGTCGGGCGATGTGGCTGAAGAATTGTCGCGCTCTTGCCCATGCTGGCTATGACAATTCTCCACTCGATAGATTTATTAACGGTCATCTAATACCAGCGGTTTGCGGGGATGTAGCTCAGACAGGTAGAGCAATCGGCTCTTAATCCCTGATAGGGGAAGAGGAACCGATTGGCCAAGGGTTCGAAAGGTCAAAACTGAACGACCCGAAACTCCCTTCATCCCCGCTCCGAAGCGCCCATGGGGTGTCGGTGTGGAAGAGGCTTTCAACGTATATTTTGTCGGGACGGCGGGCTGCGGAAAGAGCACGATGACGGCGGCTTTCTCGGAGTGGCTTCAGTCGCAGGGCTATGATTCGGTGCTCGTGAACCTGGACCCCGGTGCTGACACGCTACCCTACGAACCGGATGTGGACATAAGGGATTGGATTAATCTGGCAGATATAATGAAGGAGTACAAGCTCGGTCCGAATGGGGCGCAGATCGTCGCCGCGGACCTTCTGGCAGTGAATACGTCCAAGATATCGGAGGTGCTCGCCGGATTCGAGACGGACTTCGCGGTGTTCGATACTCCCGGGCAGCTTGAGTTGTTCGCATTCAGAGATAGCAGCAGGAAGATCGTAGAGGCATTCGACCCGGAGGCATCGATGATATGCTTCCTTATAGATCCGATGCTAGCGAGGAACCCAAACGGATTTGTCACCTCCATGATCCTCTCGACGATCACGAACTTCAGGCTTGAGATGCCCGTCTTCAACACGGTCTCAAAGGCGGACTTATTGACGGAAGAGGAGAGAGAGAGAATATCCGAGTGGTCGGATAGCAACGAGGTGCTTTTCAACGCGCTCATGGACGAGGTCAGCGGGGCGCAGAACCAGGTCAGCATGGAGGTCCTCAGGGCGCTGGAGACCGTCGGAGCCGGAGGTGGGGTGGGGTTCGCTTCCGCAGAGACGATGTCCGGAATCGAGGACATATACACGGTAGCGCAGGAGATCTCCTCCGGCGGCACCGACAGGGAGCCGCGGTAGCAGACAAGTTCTTGAGCGAGGATGCGCCTTCTGCGACCGTGAAGAAGAGAGTTATCACCTGCCCGCAGTGCGGTTCAGCCGACCTGTATTATGAGGCAGGCTTAATCACCGGATACAAGTACCACTGCAAGAGGTGCCAGTATGTCGGTGCATTCGTAATCGAGAAAGAGATTGAAATCGATTAGGCGCTTTTCCCTCAGGCGAACATCGGCCCTGATTCTGCCTGCTTGCTGAGTTCGTCGCCGTGGTGCATGACCTTGACTATGGCCTTCTCGAAATCCGCGATTGTGACGACATCCCTGTTGTCACGTATCGCGAACATGCCGGCTTCCGTGGCGATTGCCTTTATCTCCGCGCCGGTGGCTCCATCCGTCTTCTGCGCCAGGTCATGTGCGTCGATGGTTTCATCGATGTTCATCCTCTTGGTGTGTATCTTGAATATCTCCGTCCGCCCATCTATGTTCGGCAACGGGATCTCTATTATCCTGTCGAACCTGCCGGGTCTCAGGAGTGCCTCGTCAAGTATGTCAGGTCTGTTGGATGCGCCGATTATTTTGACTTCCCCAAGCGGGTTGAATCCGTCCAGCTCGGCCAGCAGCTGCATGAGAGTTCTCTGGACCTCGCGGTCGCCGGAAGTTGCGGTGTCGAGCCTCTTGGCTCCGACGCTGTCGAGTTCGTCAATGAATACAATGCTGGGGGATTTCTGCCTAGCGAGGTCGAAAAGCTCCCTGACGAGCCTGGCTCCCTCGCCTATGTATTTCTGCACCAGCTCCGAGCCGACGAACCTTATGAAAGTCGCATGCGTCTTGTTGGCGACTGCCTTAGCGAGCAGCGTCTTGCCTGTACCGGGCGCACCGACAAGCAGAACCCCTTTAGGCGGGTCGATGCCGACCTTCTTATAGAGTTCCGGCCGCAACAGCGGGTCCTCGACCGCCTCGCGTATCTCGACTATCTGCGCCTCCAGGCCGCCGATCTCCTCGTAGGATGTCTCCGGCTTGTCGATTATCTCCGCGCCTATGACTATTGGATCGAGAGACGGTGGCAGTACGCTCATCACGGCGAGGGTCTGCTTGTTGAGTGCCACTCTTGCACCGACCTCGACATTCTCCTTCGGGACGTAGTCCGATATGTTGACAATGAAATCAGGGCCGGTGGAACTTTTCACGACCACCCTTCCGTCCGTAAGCATGTCCTTTATCTGACCGATGATCAGTGGCGGGGCCTTAAGCCTCTCCAGCTCTGCCTTTAGCCTCTTCATCTCCTTCTGCAGGCGGAGCATCTCGTTCTCTACGAAGCGTTTCTCACCCTCGACCCTGCGGGACTCCTCGACGAGTTCAAGGTTTCTCTCCTCGAGCGCCGTGATCCGCTTCATGTATTCCTCTATGGTGTCCTGCTTGGGGGCCTCTTGTACCGCCTCAGAATCCTCTTCCGCCAAATCCGGACGCTCCTTCTGGCTAGGCTCTTCGAGCCAACGAGCTATATAGCCGGGTTAGGCTATTTAGCGTTTGCGACATTGACGCAAAATACAGTTGCCTGAGGAAGCTCTTCCGACCAGCCTCGCCCATCGGGGGAGGCTTTATCCCGACTTCTGCGATGCTATAGCAATATGGAAAAACTCCTTGCTACCATGGTTAAGGAATCAAAGAGGCCGAGATACCACAATTGGGTCGGAATCAACCTGACAATTTCCGGCTCATTGGCACTTGTGTGCGGATTTGCCATATTATTTGTCATATTATATGTTGTATCAAGCATCCAATCCAATTTCCCGT
>Ga0315268_10009448_pt1 | contig 10116 bp, 7 predicted proteins | sample C1_top_MG_FD_204535 | JGI IMG/M metagenome (GOLD analysis project Ga0315268, IMG submission 204535) | Sediment microbial communities from Yellowstone Lake, YNP, Wyoming, USA - C1_top | ecosystem: Environmental > Aquatic > Freshwater > Lake > Sediment | place: USA: Wyoming | collected 2017-08-01 | reverse complement strand
CGCAATAAGCCCAGCAGCAAGTGCTCCGTCTCGATGTACGGGGACCCGAACTGGCTGGCCTCATAGCGCGCGAAGAATATTACCCGCCGGGCTTTTTCCGTGTACCGTTCAAACATGTTCTCCCTCCGAAAGACCTGCGGGAGCCTCGCTCCCGCCTGACCCTTCTCACCCCTTCCACCGCTTACTGCGGCGGCGCCCACGGTCTCGGGTACCGACACACGGAAAGCGGAACCTCTGTCCTTCCAAACCGACGCTCTGTGTATCAGGGCACGACTTCAGTCGTGCCCATACACCGCTTTTTTATTTTCGGGGACTTTAGTCCCCGAAAAACCTCGACCCCGCCATGGTGCCCCACATCTGCCCGTTTTTGGCAGATGTGGGTTCTCACACCACCAGCGACTCCGGCGCCACCGCCTCCAATCGCCCCGCTTGCAGCCGCAAAATCCGGCTGCAGCGCCGCGCGAACGCAAGATTATGGGTGGCGATGACGGAGGTAAGCCGGTAGTCGCGATGTAACCTGGCGATCAACTCAAAAACCGCCTCGGCGGTTCTGTTATCGAGGTCGCCGGTCGGTTCGTCCGCCAGTAGTATTTGCGGCCTCGTGACTAGAGCCCGGGCCAGAGCAACCCGCTGTTGCTCTCCCCCGGAAAGTTCGCCCGAACGATGTTCGGCGCGCTCTTCCAGCCCCACCTCGCGCAGCCAGGCAGCGGCTTCCGCTTGCGCTTCCTCGGGCGGAACGCCCCGAACCATCAGCGGCATGGCGACATTCTCCACGGCCGTAAACTCCGGCAGCAGGTAATGGAACTGCCAGACAAACCCGATCTCGCGATTGCGAAACTGGGCCGCCGCTTCGTCCGATAGCGAGGTCAGCTTTACTTTTGCGCAGTATACGTCACCTGCGGAAGCGCTATCAAGCGCCCCCAGAATGTGCAAAAGCGTGCTTTTGCCCGCTCCCGACTGGCCCACGATCGCCAGCATCTCCCCCGGCTCCACCCGGAAGGACAAATTCTCAAACAGCACCAGGTCCGATCTTCCCGAGCGGAACACCTTCTTCAGGTTTTCCACCCGTAAAATCGCGGTCTCGTCCATTGGATGCAGCCACTTTCAGCGGCGGTGCAACATTCCCCGCCCTGGGGCGGAAATGCGCGCCGCGCGCGCACTCTCACATCTATCATGACACGAGTGGGGAAGTTTTTGCTGTTACCGCGGTGTCGGGTCCGGTGACTGAGTCCCGAGTCCCGAGTCCCGAGTCCCGAGTCACAAGCTGCGAGTTGCAACGGGTGCCTGTCCCAGGACGGGAGACGCTTACAGGAGGTTTGCAGTGGCCACTTGCAGGTGGGTTCCCTGTGGCTGAAACTGTTCTCTTCATTTTCGGGCGATGGAGAAGATATGTCGCAATACCCTGGTGGCTTGGCAGAAGTCGATGAACGTGGTGGAGCAGGTGTACCGGTTAACGGATACGTTCCCCCGCCGCGAGACCTACGGCCTCATAGGTCAGATGCGGCGTGCAGCCGTGTCTGTCCCAAGTAATATTGCCGAAGGACAGGCCCATTACACCAATGCAGAATTCTGCCGTTTTCTACGCCTTGCCCGTGGTTCTCTCGCGGAATTAGAAACGCAGTTGATGATCTCGGAGCGTCTCAACTACGCGGCTGCGCCGCAGGCGAAATGTCTGCTCGGCCATATCAACGAGGTCAGTCGCATTATCAGCGGCTTGATCTCCAGCCTGCAGGACAAGTGACGACCCCTTGAAGACTCAGGACTCGGGACTCGGGACTGGCGACTCAGGACTCGGGACTCGGGACTCGGGACTCGCGACTCGGGACTACTCATACCGCAAAGCCTCCGCCGGCAAAATGCTCGCTGCCGACCACGACGGATAAATCGTCGCCACGAACGATATCCCGATCGCCACCAGCGCCACCCATATCCTATCCGTCGGGCGCGCCGCGAAGGGCACGTAGTCGATGGAATAGACCTCGGGCGATAGCGAGATCAGGTGGTAGTGCCCGCCGGCCCACGACAGCGCGTACCCGATCGCCAGCCCCAGCGCCGTGCCCACAATCCCGATCAGCACTCCCTGCGCCATGAACACCCGCCGCACCTGTCCCTTCTTCGCTCCCATCGACATCAGCACCGCGATGTCGCGCGTCTTCTCCATCACCATCATGATCAGCGAGATCAGAATGTTCAGCGCGGCCACGAACACGATCAGCCCGATGGTGATGAAGGTCACCACCCGCTCCAGCCGCAGCGCGCGGAACAGCGCGCGGTTCTGCTCCATCCAGTTGGCGGTCATGAACCCCGGCCCGGCGGCGTTTTGCAGTTCCTGCCCGACCTGCTCGGCCTTGTAGATGTCGTCCAGCTTGAACTCGATCACCGACACCAGGTCGCCCAGCCCGAACAGCCGCTGCGCGTCTGCCAGACGGATGAACGCCCACGAGCTGTCGTAGTCGTAGAACCCGGAGTTGAAGATGCCCACAACTTTGAAGCGCTGGTACTTGGGCACCAGGCCGAAGGGCGTCAGCTCGCCTTGCGGGCTGGTAACCAGCACCACCGACCCCACGCTGGCGCCCAGGTTGTCGGCCACATCTTTGCCCAGCACGATCGGCGGCAGCGACGCCACGCGCTCCTGCACCGCGCCCAGCTCATCCGGCGATGTGGCGCGGCCGCCCTCGGCCGCGTTCAATGGAGGCCGCTCTCCCCCGAGCGGCCGGGCCGGGACTTGGGACTTGGGACTCGGGACCTCACCTCGCTGGCCTTTGCCCGGAGACAGCTCGCTCGGGACTTGGGACTTGGGACTCGGGACTTCCTCCAGCGGCGCCACCGACCCCTGCACCACCGTCTTCAGCAGGTCGCTCACCCGCCGCTCGTAGCTGGGAATCACGCCCTTCAGCTCCGCGCCCTGGGCCCGCGCCCCGCGCGATACCAGCACCTGTTCGTACACCGCGGGCGCCGCCGCCACCACGTGCGGCTGCTTTTCCAGCCGGGCCAGCAGCGATTGCCAGTTCTTGATCCCGTCGCTCTCCACCCGCAACAACTGCACGTTGGAAGTGGCGCCCAGCAGCCGGTCCTGCAGGTCCTGGCGGAAGCCGTTGTTGATCGCCAGCGCGATGATCAGCGACGCCACCCCCGCGGTCACCCCGGCGATCGAGATGGCCGTGATGATGCCGATCACCGCCTGCCGGCGCTTTGCCCGCAAATATCGTGACGCGACAAATAGCTCAAATCTCATAAACCGGCTTTAGGCTTTAGGCTTTGGGCTTTAGGCGTTAGGCTTCAGGCTCTCGATATGCTGTGTATCAGGGCACGACTTCAGTCGTGCCGATCACTTTCACTTGTGTCATTCCGAGGGGACTTTAGTCCCCGAGGAACCTGCTTTTCAGCAGCCTGCCTCTGCATGGTAAATCATCCACGGTCTTGCGCCCGAAGCCTAACGCCCAACGCCCAAAGCCTAACGCCTCGGCAGAAATGCCGGCACCCTGCGCTTGTATTCGCGATACTGCTCCCCAAAGCGCCGCTCCAGTTCGGCTTCTTCCATGCGGATCATCAGCGCGCCGGTGGCGAGGGCGAACGCGGTCAGACAGTAGAGCACCAGCAGGCCAGTGCCGATGCTCCAGCCCAGCAGTTCGCAAAGATGTCCCAGGTAATACGGGTGACGCACGCGCGCGCGGATGCCCTGCGCGTTCAGCCGCTGCTCGTGCGCTTCGGGCTGCAGCTCGGAGCGGCCCAGCGCCTGGTCGGTAGAGAAATCCTGCCGGGCGCGGGAGTAGATGAAAAGCCCGGTGGCGATCAGCGCCGCCGCCGGTATCCACGTCCACCACGCGCCATAGAGCGTCACCAGCCGCCATGGCCAGGTGATGGCGCCGGCCACCACCCACAGCAGCGCCCACAACGGCCCCACCACCATCAGGCGGGCGTTGCGCGCCCGCCAGAAGTCAATCCACGGGTGCACCAGCAGCCAGTACGACGGGACCGTGGCGTAAATGACGCCGATGACCCAGGCGGCGGTGTAGAGAGCAGTCACTTGCAGACGCGTTCCCGTTACTTCGGATGCACTACCCGGCCTCGGTTTCTGTACGTCTCAGATTCTTACACCTGGCGTAATCCGATGATATTGCGCAGCATCGGGGACCGCGTATTGCTCGCAGCTATAAAGTTTTCCACAGGTGTTCCACGTGGAACACTCAGCGGCGGACAACGAACTTGGCCGACCCCATGTTGTCGAAGCGGTCGTAGGCGCGCACCACCACCACGTGTTCCTGGACCGGAGGCGGATCGGCGCCGGCCCGCTTGGCGCGCTTCGCCGCGGGATCGGCGGCCGGCGCGGCGGACGCGACCTCGGTTTTCGCCTGCCCCGGCATGGGAATGTAGAAGTCGTAGTTCTCCACGCGGTAGTCGGAGAGCCGGCCCACGGGCTCCACGTACTGCCAATCGCCGGCGTCAATCGAGTATTCGGCGCGCTTGATCGGAGAGAATCCGTCCACGGCGCGGAAGGTGATGTGCAAGGTGTTATTCTCCGCGGCGGCGTTGAGGTTCTGTACCTGCGGCGGCGTGGTGTCGATCTCGAAGCGCGAGCTCTCGCGCCAGGAACTGAGCGCCTCGTCGGGCGAGTGCGAGGGCGCGTCGGAGGCGACCACCTTCAGGGCGTAGCCGCCATCGGGCAACAGGCTGGCGTCGAAGGAATAGTACTTATCGCTGAGGTCGTTTTTGAGCAGCTTCCACTGCTGCTCGCCGTCGCCGCGGTAGTAGATGGAGTAGGTCAGTTCGTCGTCGTTATCGTCGTGGGCGGTCCAGCGCACGGCGACGGAGTCGCGGTCACGCACGGCGGGGACGTTGACGCTGAAGACCGGCTGGGCCGCGCCGGCGCCCACGTTCACGTTCTCCACCGCCGGCTTGGGCACCGCCTGGAAGCGCGCCCCGGTCTGCACGTACACGTCGTCGATCACCGGCGCCACGTTCTTGGGCAGGTAGTTGACGAGCACGCTGTCCACGGTGGCGGTGGGATTGCCGGGCTTCATCACGGCCTTCCACTGCACGAACCGCGCCGGGGGCACGTTCAGTTCACCGCCGGCGGCGAAATCGATTTTCGTCCACGGGCTCCAGTTGCGGTCGGGATTATCCACGTTGCCGCTGCGGGCGAAGATGTCGAAGGCGCCGCTGCCGCGCACCTCGGCGCGTCCCCAGCGGGAGAAGATGCGCGCGTCATAGACATCGCTCTCGTACGTGCCTTCGGTATCGGGTGCGGCGCCGAGCAGGAACAGCTTGCCCAGGTTGCTGGTGGCCGCGTAGACGCCGCCGTTGGGGGCGGGGACGAGCGCGGTCACCTGGGTGGCGCTGGCCTTCACCAGGTCGGTGAAGTCTCCCGGGTTCTGGATCTGATACACGTGTCCCTTGTTGCCGGTGCCGGCCAGCAGGCGCCCGCGCTGGTCGAAGGTGAGCGAGTAGACGACATCGTCGCGCGAACTCCACAATCGGCGGGGCGAGCCGTCGGGGGCGATCTGATAAATTTCCGAGCCGCCGGTGGCGCCCAGGGCGGGGAACGGGATCATGGGCACGATGGGCTGCGGCGCGGCTACCTGGCCGACAGGCGGGGCCGCTCCCGCCAGGGCAATGCCGGTGATCACGGCCGCCTGTACCGGCGGGGCGTTAAGGGCGCGCTTTTCACCCACGCCGGCGGCGTAGATGTTGCCCTCCTTGTCGATGGCCAGGGCGGTGATTTCCTTCTTGGGCGCGCTGTAGAGCACGAATCCGTCGCCCGCGGGCGAGATGCGGTACACCAGGCCGCTGCCGTCGGAGCCGGCGATCAGGTTGCCCTGGTGATCGAAGGCGAGCACCCGGATGTGGGCTTCGTCGCTTTTGAAAAACAGCGAGTGCTCGCCGTTTTTCTCCACCCGGAAAATCTCGCCGCGGTCGCCGGTGGCCACGTACAGGCGTCCCTGCCCGTCTTCGGCCAGGTCCCATATGTACTTCGTCTTGGGATCGAAGAAGACGGAGGCGGTCCAGTCGGGGTCGACCTCGGCGCGGGTCTTCTCCAGGGCGTTTTTCGCCTTCTCGCCGGAGGCGGGGTGATGCTCGATCTTGTAGACCTTGCCGTCGGGCGAGGTGGCGGCGTAGACAGTGCCGCTCGGGTCCACCAGCAGCGACTGCACCTGCAATTCCTGCGGCTGAAAAATGATGGTGGCCTGGCCCTGCGGGGTGACGCGATAGACGCGGGCGGGCGCGCCGGCGGCCGCGTACACGTTGCCCTGCCCATCGGCGGCGATGCACCAGATGTAGGTCGAGGGCGTGGTGTAGACGGGTTGGAACGCGGGCGCCAGCTCCAGCGCGCCTTCGCTGCGGATGGCCACGCCTTTGGCCGTACCCTTCTCGAATTCGTCGTACTTGGTCTGTTCCCAGGTGCGGGTGCCTTCGGCCAAGGCCACGCCGCAGATGAGCAGGAGGAAAACTATGAGTCGCGAGTACAGCTTTGGCATTTCAAATCCTGAGATGGGAGTGAGAACAGCGTAACACGATGTATGGGCCGGAGGAAAACCGGGGCTGAGATTTCAGATTTCAGATTTCAGATTTCAGATTGAAGATTGGCGAGGGCGCGCGAATCCCGAACCGAAAAGCATAGATCCTGAGCCCCCGGCCCAAAGGCGGGGCCGGGCGCTCAGGATGACGCCTTCAAATTTGTTGGCGATAGTGAAGGGCTCGTTATCGCCCAAGGAGAAAGAGGGCCGGGGGCTCAGGATGACGCCTTCAAGTTTGTTGGCGATTGTGGGCTCGTTTTCGCCCAAAGGAATTCCCCACCCTGTCTCGCCCCTTCGACTTCGCTCAGGGCAGGCTCCAGTAGGCGAGACAAGGGTGGGGCAGCCTGCCAATCTGAAATCTTAAATCTGAAATCTGAAATCTCAGCCCCGCTCACTTAATGGTCACGGTGATGATCTGGGCGCCGGTGACGACGTAGTCCAGCGGGGTGGAGGCCTCGTTCACCGAGGATTCGCCGAGCACGATCATGTCCTGGGTGCCGCGCATGCCCTCCATGACGTTCATCACCGACAGCGGCAGCGTGGGCATGACTTTATCTTCCACCATGGCCTGCGGGTTGGCCTCCAGCAGGGAGACGTAGAGGCGGTCGTTGGAGTGCTCTTTGTTCAGCAGCGCGATGGTGGAGGCAAGGTCGAGCTTGCGGCCGAAATTGCCGCCCATGCGGCGCATGCGGTCCAGGGTATCGCCGTCGCTGATCAGGATGCGCAGGATGCCCTTGGGCGTCGAGGTCGGAATCTTGACCGGAATCTGGCGCACGATGCGCTCGCCGCGGTAAGGCTTCAGCACCGACTCGATGACAATATCGTCGCCGGGGCGGGCTTCGGTGACGTCGGTGCGGGCGCTTTCAAGTTGCGCCGAACGCCGCTCGCGCGCCAGGTCGAAGTCCAACTGCACGCCGGTGACTTTCGCCTTGTCGTACGGGTTCTGGTAGATGCGGCCAAAGCGCTCGCCCAGGGAGAGGGCGACGTTGAACGCGGTGGGCTGGCCGGCGTCGGAAGGCGCGTACATGTTCTGCAGCCGCACTTCGGGATAACCGCTGACGCTGATGCGGCCGTTCATGCGGTAGGTGAGGTCTTCGCCGGCTTCGTTCACGCCCTGCAAGGCGCTGAAGACGGTGGCCATGATGGCCACCGGGGTCAGCTTGCTGTTGTTGAGCACCTCGTAATGGAACTGCTTGGGCTGGTTGCTGCCGTGAATGCTGAGCGTGACCGGGATCATCTCCGGCTGCTTGTCGAAGCGGCCCAGGATGCCGTTGTGGCGGTCCTGGACGAAGGCGCCGACCGGCTCGGTGGTGTTGACGATCTTGAAGGCGTTGGCAGGCGAAGGCAGAGTGGCCAGCACGCGCGCCTTGGTCATGGGCAGGTCCACCTGGCCGAATTGCAACAGGGGATGGCCGCAGGCCAGCAGGCGCTTGGGGTCGAGGTAAGTGACCGTGCAGGTGGCGGCGATATTCAGGTCGCCACGCACCAGGATGGCGCTCACCGAAGAGCCGGGGACCAGCGGCTCGGGCTGCTTGTCGCCGGAAACCGAGCCCGCTCCCATTACCGGCACGATGCCGGCGGCGGCGAACTGGGGAGCAAACTGGTCAATGGCACTCTGCGTGAAACCTGTGAACACAAGCGGGGTTTCAATAGGAGTGAGGACGCTGGCGAGTTGCGTCCCACCCTGTCCGGCAGGGCCGGACAAAGATGGGGCAGCCGCCATCTGCGTCCCACCCTGTCCGGCAAGGCCGGACAAGGGTGGGCCACCCGGCGGTTGCGTGCCGGGACCAGGATTGCGGTCCAGGGAGTTGATCTCCAGCATCTCCTCGATGGGGGTGACGCCGGCGATGGGCTCCTTGGAGAATTGTCCGATGCGGAAGGCGAGCGCGCCCATGAGCTTGCCGTCCACGTAGACGGGGCTGCCGCTCATGCCGGCGACGACGCCGGTGTACTCGACCTTTTTGCCGTGCAGGCGCACCAGGATCACGTCGCCCTTGGGACCGTTGACGTCGCGCATGACGCCGAGCACTTCCACGTCCATGGGCTCGGGATTGACGCCCTCGAAGACGGTGTAGGCGACGCCGCGCATGCCCGCCTGAACCTGGCTGAGGGGCAGAATGGGCACCTCGGGCCTGGTTTGCGCGAACAGGGCCGCGGCGGAGGTGAACAGGAAGAATGCGAAAAGGAATAGACGCGAAAAAACTGCTTTTTTCATTACCACCCTGGAGTGAACGCGGTCGTCCATCCTGCGCCGCGCTCGAACTTCGGCCGCACAGATCGGCTGCGGGGCAGCGGAAAATCGTGCTCGCGCAGCGGAAAAAGCGGAGTAGCGCATCTATACTAATGCAAAAGAGTCTCTGAAGGGAATTGCACAATGTCGTGGTTGGGGAAAAAAGATCGCGGGTTTAGGTTGACTTTCGTTCTGCTGATGATGATGGCGACGGCGGCCATGGCGCAGCAGACGCCGCCGGCGCCGGCGCCCAAGCCGTCGCAAGTGCCGCCGGCGGAAGCCGGCGGGCCGGAGGGGAACATTGGCCCGATAGCGATCCCGAAGAAGAAAGAGGAGCCGCCGGCGCCGAAGCCGCAGCCGCCCAGGAAGATCGCGGGCATGCCGGATTACTCGCTGACGGTGGACACCACGCTGGTGCAAGTGCCGGTGCTGGTGACGACCCGGGGCGGGCAGTTTATCCCCGGACTGAAACAGGACAACTTCCGCGTCCAGGAAGATGGGGTGCCGCAGAAGATCACCAAGTTCGAAGTGTCGCAGGCGCCGATCACGGCGGTGCTGCTGGTGGAATTCGCCAACACGAACTACCGCTTCATGTATGACGCGCTGAATGCCGCCTATACCTTCGCCGACACGCTGAAGCCGCAGGACTGGGTGGCGGTGGTGGCCTTCGACATGAAGCCGCAGATCCTGGTCGATTTCACCCAGGACAAGCGGCAGATTTTCGGCGCCCTGAACCAGTTGCGCATCCCGGGGTTCAGCGAGCGCAACGTCTATGATGCGCTCTACGACACGCTGGACCGCGTGGACGGGATCGACGGGCGGAAGTACATCGTTTTGATTTCCGGCGGTTGCGACACCTTCAGCCGCATCACTTACGACAAGCTGCTGAAGAAGATCAAAGCCACGCCCAATGTGACGATATTCACCATCAGCACCGGGGAAGCTTTCCGGATGTGGGCCGAATCCGTGGGCCTGGGCACGTCGCCCAGCATCATGCCCTGCGCCGACCAGATGGCCTACTTGCAGGCCGACAACCAGATGCGCACCTACGCGTCGCTGACCGGCGGGCAGTGGTTCAAACCGCGCTTCGAAGGCGACATGCGGGATATCTTCCGCGACATCGGGTCCGGCATCCGCAACGAATACCTGCTTGCCTATCACCCCACCAACAACAAGCTGGACGGTACTTACCGCAAGCTGAAGGTGGAGGTGGTGGCGCCCAACGGCGGTCCGCTGAAGGTGCGCGACCAGAAGGGCAAGGACGTGAAGTTCCAGGTGGTGGCGCGCGAGGGGTACACGGCGAAGCATGAAGTGGAGTAGGCAGGAGTTGGGAGTTAGGAGTTAGGAGTTAGCAGGTTGCTGAAAAACTCC
>Ga0315268_10009447_pt1 | contig 10116 bp, 12 predicted proteins | sample C1_top_MG_FD_204535 | JGI IMG/M metagenome (GOLD analysis project Ga0315268, IMG submission 204535) | Sediment microbial communities from Yellowstone Lake, YNP, Wyoming, USA - C1_top | ecosystem: Environmental > Aquatic > Freshwater > Lake > Sediment | place: USA: Wyoming | collected 2017-08-01 | reverse complement strand
CAGCATTAGCGAGAGACCAGCTCGCAGTAATTGCACCACCAAGAAGGACGACCGCGATAAGGACCGCGATTCGGCGAGCAACAAAACTTCTTGGGCCCGAGGGACGGGCGGGTGTGCTCTTCAGGCTCACAGTCTCTTCGAGCTCCTAATAAAGGTAGTGATGACAAGTTGAAACGCAGATCCTACGGATCGTTTACGGAGAACTTGTAGCAAAACAGGGGTGAATAAACCTTGAGTTTGCGGAAGATTTGCTGTGAACTAAACGTTGAAGCGGAATTCGACTACATCTCCATCGTGCATGACGTATTCCTTGCCTTCCATACGCACCTTGCCCTTTGCCTTTGCTTCAGCCATCGACCCCGCAGTCACAAGGTCATCAAAGGAGACCACTTCGGCCTTGATGAAACCTTTCTGGAAATCTGTATGAATAACACCGGCGGCCATCGGTGCAGTGTCGCCAACGTGAATAGTCCACGCCCGAGTCTCTTTCGGCCCCGCCGTCAAATAGGTCTGAAGGCCAAGGGTTCGAAAACCGACGTGCGCAAGCGTGGCAAGTCCTGGTTCGCTAAGTCCGATCGAGTTGAGAAGTTCTAGCGCATCCTCATCGCTGAGTTCGGCGAGTTCTGCCTCAGTTTTTGCATCTAAGAAAATCGCCTCGGCGGGCGCAACGAGGGCGGCCAATTTGGCACGAAGATCCGAATCGTTTAGTTCTGTTGCATCAACATTGAATACGTAGAGGAATGGCTTGGCGGTGAGGAGGTGTAACTCCGCGAGCGCCTCAAGATCCACTCCGCTACTCGATAGCGGCTTGCCAGAGTTGAGAATAACCTCGGCCTGCTTAACCGCATCAAGAACGCTCTGACGCTCCTTATGCATTCGCGCTTCTTTTTCGATGCGTGACATTGCTTTTGTAATTGTCTGAAGATCAGCCAGGGCCAACTCGGTGTTGATGATTTCCATGTCGCTGGCCGGGTCTACGCGGCCTTCAACGTGAACGACATCGCTATCATTAAAAACGCGGATGACCTGACAGATTGCATCGGTCTCGCGGATATTGGCCAGGAACTGGTTACCAAGGCCGGCACCCTCGGAGGCGCCCTTCACGATTCCCGCGATATCGACGAAGGAAACCACCGCAGGCAGGATTTTCTGCGAGCCGAAGATCTGCGCCAGTTTGGGTAATCGGGCATCCGGAACGCCTACAACTCCGACATTGGGCTCGATCGTGGCAAAAGGATAGTTGGCCGCAAGGACGTTGTTCTTGGTCAGGGCATTAAAAAGGGTGGACTTGCCCACGTTGGGCATTCCGACGATTCCGATAGAGAGGCTCACGAGGAGTAGAGCCTACGCGTCTTCGTCGGTGGTTCCTGCCACGATAAGCCCATGGGCAATTTGTTAGGCATATCTCTTGGGGTTCTGGGTCTGATCATCGGCGCAATCATGGGTCTTCTACTGGCTCGAGGGCGGGCGGTTCTGGCGGAAGCCCAACTCGATGCAGCCAATGGCTCGATTGCCACCCTTGAAAAGCAGATTGCAACGATGCAAGGCGCCCAGACCGAGACGACGAGGCTGGCTACAGAACTCGAAGCCATGAAAAAATCGGTTGAGTCTCTTTCAACCCAAGCACGAGAGGCCGAGCTAAGTCGCGTAGCAGCGGAGCAAAAGATCCGTAACGACCTCACCAATATGGCAACAACAAATAAGTCTTTGCTCGAAGAGACCTCCAAGATTGCTGGAGCCCTTTCCAGTTCGCAAACCCGTGGAAAATTCGGTGAAGCCCAACTCGAGCAACTACTAGAAAACGCCGGACTGATTGAAGGTGTGCATTTTAGTCGGCAGAAATCCACCTCTGGGGATGGGGACAAAATTGGCATCCCCGACATCACTATTTCTTTCCCGGGATCTAGTGTGCTATTTATCGATTCAAAATTCCCTTTTGAAAGATTTCTCGATGCATTCGACACTGACGATCTTGCCGCTCGCGAATCATTCCTGGAACAACATGCCAAGGACCTGCTCAAACATGTAGACGCTCTTGCCAAGCGAGGCTATGCAGATAGAGATGATTCGGCCAGTTTCGTCGTGCTCTTTGCGCCATTCGAGTCCATCCTTACTGAAGCATTGCGCGTCGATCCTCGATTGCTCGAAAAAGCCTTTAGAAAAGGGGTCACAGTCGCAACACCCACAACCATGATGTCCCTTCTGGCCACCGTCGGCTATGTCTTTAGTAGAAACCGTCTGGCCGAAAGTGCGGCAGAGATCCAAGAATTGGCAGGGACGTTCCTTAAAAACGTTGCATCCTTGCACGTGAAAATCGTTACAGTTGGCGATCGTCTCAAGCAGACACTCAAGGCTTACAACGACATGATTCCGACAGCCGAAAGCACTGTTCTGAACCCGGCAAAAAAGATCATGAGCCTGGGCGTTTCAGGTGATTCCAGTAAACTCAAGGCTTTTCCAGAGGTTTCAGAAAATGTACGTGCACTCAAGAGCAAGCTGGCACTTGATGCTCCAGAAGATTTCATCGACGTCGAAGAAGTAGAAGAGGAGATCTAATGACTTCCCCGGCCCACATGCAGGTATCAAAGAAAGGTCTTACAAAAGCTGGCGTAGTCGTGCTTCAGACTTTCTTCATTGGGATTGTCGCCATTGCTGAAGTAGTTATCCGCCATGGAATTGGGGTCTACACCGGAGTGATGATCTGTCTAGCGGTCCTGGGCACTGTTCGCTTTGGACGAGCAGGTACTCAATATGTATCTGCAGCCACAGCACCTCTGGCTTTTGCTGTAGTTACCTTCATTGCAACCGCGCTCGTAGACGGTTTCCATGTCTCGAAAGTCGGTGTGGATTTTGTTTCGTCATTGGCCAGTGCCGCACCGTATTTACTAGTTGCCGCTGCCTACGGTTGGTTCAGTTACTTCCGTTCTAGGCCTTGATGTCCCACCAGATTGTCGCAAGTTCACGCTGACTTGGTAGTGGATTCGCCAGCAAATACTCGCGAACCTCAGGAAGTCTTTCGGGTGGCAAGCAGAGTCGAACCCGCATGAACTCACTGTCTTGATCAATATCGAGTCGGTCGCGGAGTTGGCCCGACCAATACTGAACTCTCGCGTTGATGCCAATCTCTTCCAAGACAGCAATCAAATCCTCAGGTGTGGGGTTAGTTGGTCGCTCCAAATTCCAGAAATGTTTCCACGCACCGGACAGGTTTGTTAGTGGGTGACAGGTAGGCATTTCAATGACAACCCTTGATCGGGCATGCGAATTAAGTTCGCGCAAGAAAGGTCCGATATCAGCGACGTTATAAACCACATGATGGGAAACAACCACATCCGCCGCGGGCACTTGGGAGGCCATTTGAGGCCAGAACCCTTCATAGACTTCGTACGTTAGGCCGCGCTTCTTTGCATTGTCCGCGAACATTTCCAACATCTCACTTTGATGATCAACCCCGATGACATGGGAAGCGGGAGGGGTTAAAGCAAATGCCGCAACTCCCCCACCGCAGCCGACATCCAGAACCGATCCGCCAGCAGGAAGTACTTCGAATGCACGGGTGTGCGAAATCGTTAACTTAATTTCTTCCGGAACCTGGAAAAGCACCGGCGGATGTATCCAAGGACTCGTCTGCGCCTTATCAAGAATTTCTTGCGGGATAGCCCACTCAGCTAGCGAGCGGGCCCATTTCTCGCGGTGTTCTGTAGACATTTAAAAGAGTGCGGGGATCGAGGTTTTGGCTGGCGAATGACTCCATGTTTGATAGCCACCATCAAGGTTTAGAGCATTAAATCCCAACTCATTGAGCAGCAAGGCCGCAGTGTGCCCGCGTAGACCAACCTGACAATTAACCACGATGTCATGCCAGCGCACTTCATCGATCCGCTCTCGCAATTCATCGATTGGGATGTTAACTGAATAAGGAATGTTGCCGCGTGTAAATTCCCGCGTCGTCCTGACATCCAAGATCTCGTAACCTTGTTGGCGATAATCCTCTAACTCATTCCATCGGACCGCTCTGGATAACCCAGAGAGTCTGTTTTCGGCAATGTACCCCAACATATTCACGGGATCTTTGGCAGAGCCAAATGGGGGCGCGTAAGCCAGTTCTAGATCTGCCAGTTCTGGCGCACTCAAACCGCCGCGCATCGCAGTTGCAATCACGTCAATTCGCTTGTCGACACCTTCGGTGCCGATACCTTGTGCGCCCAAGATTTCACCGGTGGAGTTATCAAAAAGCAACTTCAGCGACATCGGCTTTGCGCCTGGGTAATAGCCGGCATGGGAAGCCGGGTGAGTGTGAATGGCGTGATAGCCGCGTTTCTGCGCGATCAATCTTTTCTCGTTCCACCCTGTAGTTGCGATGATGAGGTCAAAAACTTTTACAATTGCGGTTCCGATAGTTGTAACTGGCCTGACTGCTCGACCCGCGATGTGGTCTGCCACGACTCGACCATGACGATTGGCCAGGTTGGCAAGCGGCACCAAAGTAGCGCTTCCGTCTATTGAGTCTTCCTTCTCCGCAGCGTCGCCAACAGCGTAAATATCAGGATCGCTGGTGAGATTAAATTCTTTGACTTCTATCCCGCCACGCTCGCCTATCTTCAAGTTGGCGCGCTTTGCCAGTGTGATGTCGGGACGGACACCAATTGCCAGTATCACCAGATCACTCGGAAGCTCTTCACCGCTTGCGAGTTTGACTGACTTGGCCGTTATGGATTCAACTGCATTCCCAAGGAAAATCTGCACACCGTGCTTAACCAACTCATCGGCGACAAGTGTGGCCATCTCTGGATCAAGGGGGGCTAAGACTTGCGGGAGTGCCTCGACGACGGTTGTCGGTATTCCTCTGTGTACTAAGTTCTCCGCCACTTCTAGGCCGATGAATCCTCCGCCAATAACAACAGCGTTGCGCGGATGTTCATGAATTTGGACGACGATCTTCTCAACATCTTCAACCGTACGTAACGTGATTGCATGCTCCACTCCAGAAATCGGAGGGATCACAGGAGATGCCCCAGGACTGAGGATCAACTTGTCATAAGGCAGTTCAAAAGTTGCACCGCTGGTGAGGTCGCGGGCTTCCAGAATCTTCTTCTCGGGGTCAATTCGAATAGCCTCGGTAAGAACCCTTACATCCAATCTAAATCGTGCGTGCAATGACTCTGGGGTTTGAAGAAACAACGCTTCCTCTTCTTCAATAATCCCACCAACATAATAAGGAAGACCGCAATTCGCGTAGGAAACGTGTCCGCTCTTTTCCAGAACCGTAATTTCAGCAGCAGCATCTAAGCGGCGAAGCCTAGTAGCCGCCGACATACCGCCGGCTACACCACCAACAATGACAACCTTCATCAAGAAGTGACCACTGGCATGCCCTGCGACAGCCAGTCAGAGAGCCCGTTTTCTAAATTGAAAAGATGCTTAAAGCCAGCTTTCGCCATGGCCTGAGTCGCTATTCCAGACCTGTTACCGCTATGGCAGTAGACCGCATAGGTTTTTGTCTTATCGAGTTTTGCTATTTCAGAATCAAAAGTCGATGCTTCGACATCAATGTTGGTCGCGCCCTGAATATGTCCTTGGCCGAATTCACCTGGAGTGCGGACATCAAGAACAACCACGCCGGCTTCCTGTGTCTTGGCAGCAAAATCTTTCACATTCATGTTGGTGATTGCCCCGGGCTTTGACGAGCATCCGCTCAGAACTAAAACGCCAGCAACTAGAACGACAATGCCTGCTACAAATCTTTTTTTCATATCTACTCTCTAAACCTCTAAGCCAAGCTCAAAAAGAGCTTCTGTAATTTTTGAGTGACGGCTGGTGTGTTCTCATCTGCATCTTCGATGCACTCTTGAAGGTTGGCGGCAATCAGGGTGAAGGCAGCGGTATTGACCGCTTTGCCCACGGCGGACATCTGGGTGACGATTTCCTCGCAGGTACGTCCCTCTTCGAGCATTCGAACAACGGCGCCAAGTTGACCATGCGCCCTTTTGAGGCGCTTAACAAGGGCGTCTAGCTGTGCCGGATCAGATAAAACGTGAGTTGTCGCATTCATCGCCATGGCTTACCTTTCGGTTGAACTACTGCGTCACCTTAGCATACCCCTAGGGGTATGAGTCAAACCTCCGACCAGAGATGCAGTGTCTAATTCCTCAATGATCCCCTTTGAAAATCATCTTGACCATGCGGATATTGATGGCCACAAATCTCCACAATTGGATCAGAAGATTCTTTCTTGCTCTCAATGTTTTCGGCGTCGGCAAGAGTGCTTTTGCGATGACATCATCGGCGTTCTCCATGTCAATCCCCTTTGCTATTGGAGTGTAATTCGAATCACTCAGGTATTAAGTACCAACCAAAACGTGCCTTGGCTTTGTAAATGAACATGACATGCAATAAATATTTGATCCAGTGGCCCGCCAAGCCGATCTCGCCGAAAGTGTCCTTCGTGCTTCTGCCGGTGTCCGGGAACCGCTGATAATCAGGAACTACGGGATACATCGTCATTGCCGCAGCAGACCCGTTACGCATACCTGATCCAGCCGAAGCCACACATGCTGCGCCCATATTCGCCATAGAAGCGACATGCGCCTTCGCCGAATCGCCATGTTCAATTCGATCGCAAATAGTCAGGGCTACGGTTTTGCCCATCACGCCGGAGGGCATCCCTGTGCGCGGTGGAGAGGGAGTAATCACAGTGCCCTCCTCGCTTTTTCGTGGCTTTGAGATCTGATGCGGTGGGGCAAATGCAATTCCAACTCCGAAAACATTTGCATACAAGGGTGATTGATACGTGCTCGGCCAATCTTCGGCTCGCCACTCCTCAAAAGTCTTTGGCGTGTAGTTGGCATCAACTTTCATAAAGCCACTGGGGGCAAACATCTCGGCGGTAATGTCCTCACCTTTGTTGTTGAAAGCCTTGAAATCTACCCCGCGGAAGGGAGGCAGCAGCATTGCAAAATCGAAACTCAAAGTCCGTTTGACGCCGTCAAGCTGCTCATAATGAATCAGCCCCGGCTCGATCTTTTCGACGTGTGCCTGCAGGATCGCGTGAACACCACGTTCTCTGAATAGTGATTCGGTCCAGATCTTGCTGGTGGTTTCAAACCCACTCTGAGTGAAAGTCATGCCGCCCACGCCGAAATCGCCCAATTCATACTCATTGGTCAGATAAATAAGGTTGGCTAAATCTCGCACTCCTGCAAGGCGCAATTCGTGCTCGACATTGAAGGCGTATTCAAAGGCAGCCCCCTCGCAGGTACAAGTACCGTGGCCGACTCCTACTACTAAAGTCTGTGGAGTGCCTTGCTTCAACTTTGCTACAACATCTTTGAAAGCACTTGCCGCCCCGATAGCGTGACCTGGAGTACAGACAGATACGGTGTTGGCTTCAGGACCAAGCCCTGGCGTTGCGGCAAAATTCAATTTTGGGCCGGTTGCATTTATTAGATAGTCATACTCAATCTCACCGTGAGTGCCCGATTTTTCCGGATCTGTATACGTGATGTCTACAAAACCGCGTTTGTGATTGGCATCGCCTTCCGGATGAATTGCGACGGCGAGGCCTTGGTGAAACTCAATTCCCTTGCGCTTATAGATAGGAGCGAGCGGAAAAGTAACCTGGTCGGTCGTCATTTTCCCGACACCAACCCAAATGTTTGAGGGAATCCAATTCCATTTGGAATTCGGGGTAACGACAACTACTTCGTGTTCCTTCTTTAGTTTACGGCGCAGGTGTAAAGCGGCCGTATGACCGGAGATTCCAGCACCCAGAACGACTACACGTGCCATGAAATGACTCCCTTACTGCAATTTACTTTTCCCCTGCTGCTTCGATTTTAGCCCGCACTTCATCCATATTGACCTCTTCAAGAGCTTTAATTAATTGCTCCAGACTGGAGGCTGGAAGGGCGCCAGCTTGGTTAAATAACAAGATCCCGTCCTTAAAAGCCATCAGGGTCGGAATCGATGAAATCCCAAGTGATCCAGATAACGCTTGCTCTGCCTCGGTATCAACTTTGGCGAAGACAATCTCTGAGTACTGCTCCGATGCCTTTTCGAAAATCGGTCCGAACATCCGGCAGGGACCGCACCATGCGGCCCAGAAATCGACAAGAACTATGCCGTCTTTGGATATAACTTTTTCAAATTCGTCTGCTGCTAAGTTAAGTGTGGACATACCCCCTAGGGTATCATATGCTTTTCGAGCTATGCAAAATGTGGTCGCTAACAGAGAGCAGAAAATGCCTAATTGCCTTACGACTTTGCTTACTTGGCCCCTTAGGCGATGGATAGTGGCGGGCGGAGCCGCCCTGCTCAGTGCTCTGGCAATCGGGATACCCACTGCGGTCTTTCCGACACCCTTCTTCGGTCGTGCCGTTGCAGTCACCTCATGGTCAATGCCTGTCCTCATCGCAACGTCGATTTTGACCGGACTTCTGATCGCCACCTATATAAAAACTGACGAGGTCATAACAGAGGATCGCTCATTAAAAGTCGGTGGGCTAGGCGGGTTCTTCAGTTTCATTGCAGTTGGCTGCCCAGTCTGCAACAAGGTCGCGCTACTCGCCTTGGGATCAACAGGGGCCGTCAAATTCTTTGCACCCGTTCAACCATTTATTGCAGTCGCGGGAATTGCCTTGCTTCTATATGCAGTGCGCAAACGAATTCTTGGTGAATCAATGTGTTCGGTTAAGTTCTAAAACAACGACAATATATTAAGAAAGTAGGTTAATAAGGTGAAATTCTCACAGTTTATGGCAGGCGTCTCTGGACGTGTGCTGCGATTTGTTGCAGGCGCAGTGCTCATCTTCATCGGAATCAAGATGAGTTCTGTAGGAGGTTACGTGTTGGCACTCATTGGAGCTGTGCCGTTTCTAGCGAGTGTTTTCGATGTGTGCGTATTCGCTCCGCTTTTTCACATGCCTTTCACTGGAAAAGCAATTCGCTCATATAAACCATAAGTCTTTTGGAAATTCTTCCAGATTTAGGGTTGCCACTCACGAATTACCTAGCCGACATCAATATGCGACACGATGATTAGTGGTGCACCTAACAAGGTGCGTACGCGATGGTAGTTCCTCGTCTCTCACTCTCCGAAGACATGAGGATGTTGTAACCATCTGATCCGAACGCGAGAGCCATAACCAATTGGTGTGGCTCTCGCGTTCGCCTTTAATATTGGCTTATCAGGAGAGTTTGAAGTTGACTAAAGCGCTAGCAGGGATGAGTTCCAAGCCGTCTGGGTTATTGAGGTAACCTGGAGCGGTTCCCTTCTTTCCTTTGTGGCCATACTGCCAAACAATCTTCTTAGTCTTTGGGTCAACCACAATTACACGATTATTTGCATCGTCGTTTGCAATAATTTTTCCATTTGGAAGTCCAGTCGCCAAGGAAGTGTGATCAAGTGCCGCGGCACCAGTTGGTTTGTACTTCCAGAGTAACTTGCCTTTCGAGTTGAATTTAATTATCGCCCCCGGCTTACTGAAATCTACTGTTACATAGACATTTGGGGAGATCTCATTGCTATCAGAGGGATATGCAATTCCAGGTGCGTGAACCGACCAGGAAATTTTCCCGTCTAGTGACATTGCGCTTACCCAGTCGCCATTGATCTCGGTTACAAGAAAACGGCCATCCTGCATTGGGAATGCGCCGTTTGGGCTGCCGAAACTCTTCGGCGGATTATGGACACATCTTCCAGTAGTTCCAAGTTGAGTCGTCTTTCTAGTCTTTGGATCAATAAATAAGACACGGCAATTCTTAATGTCCGCAACAATCAACCGACCGTCCGGAAGCATCATTGCATCATCAGGATTGTTGAGGTGACCCTTCGCCCTTGATCCCTGCCCTGCAACACCATATTCAAAAGTAATTTTCTTTGTTGCGATATCAATGATGCTCACCATCTGGTGCTCTGACTCGGTTGCGATGATCGACTTCCCATCGGGTGATAAGAAAACATCATCTGGAGTTCTAAATGTCTGCCCAGGCTTCAAATCGCCCTTCTGAGGGAAGATCCAGCGGGGTGTGCCTGAGGGATCAACTACAACGATGCGATTGTTCCCCTCGTCAGCAATCATGATTGGCCCTGGAAGGGCAGCGGGGTCTGACTTGAAA
>Ga0315268_10009446_pt1 | contig 10116 bp, 7 predicted proteins | sample C1_top_MG_FD_204535 | JGI IMG/M metagenome (GOLD analysis project Ga0315268, IMG submission 204535) | Sediment microbial communities from Yellowstone Lake, YNP, Wyoming, USA - C1_top | ecosystem: Environmental > Aquatic > Freshwater > Lake > Sediment | place: USA: Wyoming | collected 2017-08-01 | reverse complement strand
CCGGAAGCTCTCATAAGTGCGGAGTGCGGCGGTGCGGAATCCCCTCTCCCCCATTGGGGGAGAGGGCCAGGGTGAGGGGGATGCAGTAATGCGGAATGCGCAGCGCGCAGTGCGGAGTGCCGATTTGGCTTGCCAAGGGGCCGGCGCGGGCACACCATGCCGCCATGAATCAGAACGCATTCGCGGCTTCAAAAAACAGTCTTAACCCTCGCCTCTCCCGCCGGGCGGCGCTCAAAGCCGGCGCCGGCCTCGCCGCCACAATGGCCCTGGGCCTGCCGCTGGCGGCGGCGCCGGCCAACCAGCGCGTGGTCGTCGTGTGGTCCGAACGCACCGCGCCCAAGGACGTGTATCCCAACGACATCAACGGCGCCATCGCGGAAGGCTTGCAGGGATTGGCCGGCTGGGAGGTCGTCACGGCCAACATTGACCAGCCCGACCAGGGCCTTAGTGATGAGCTCCTCAAACGGACGGACGTGTTGATGTGGTGGGGCCACAAACGCCACGATGAAGTCAAGGACCAATTGGTCGAGCGCATCGTTCGCCGCGTCAAGGAAGAGGGCATGGGCTTCATTGCTCTCCACTCCTCGCATTTTGCCAAGCCTTACAGGAAGCTCATGGGCACCCGGTGCAGTTGGGGCGAATACGTCGCTGACGGCACGAGCGTCAAAGTGATCGTCAAAGCTCCCCAACACCCCATCGCCAAGGGCGTCAAGGACTTCGACTTGCCCAAAATCGAGCGCTACGGGGAGCCGTTCGCCGTGCCGGAGCCGGAGACGCTGGTGTTGGATGGCATCTATAAGAAGCCCGACGGCAGCACCGCGCCGGGGCGGATGGGCCTGTGCTGGACGGTTGGCAAGGGCCGGGTGTTCTACTTCACCCCGGGCCACGAAACCTACAACGACTTCTTCCGGCCGGACGTCCGCCTCATCCTCCGCAACGCCGTCGAGTGGGCTGCGCCCAACAAGTAGGCCCCAGGGCGCGCGGCAGCGGCAAGGCAAGACCGGCAGGGCGCCGGCAGACGGGTCAGACGTGTCGGACACGCCTGACTCGTCCAACACGTCTGACTGGTTCCCCATTCCGCACTCGGGATTAGCGCATCCCCCCTCACCCTGGCCCTCTCGCCCTGTGGGGGAGAGGCGTTGAGCTCTGGCGCTGCCCTCTCGCTTATTAGGGGATGGATGCTCAACGCTCAACCCTCAACCCTCAACCATCAACCAGTCCAGGGCCGCATGATGGATTGCGGACGCAGGTAGTCCAGCAACGTGTCCGGGCCGAGCACGCCGCCGCCAACGCCGCTGAGGTTGCAGCCAGCATAGGGCACGCCGTGCGCAAAGAGGTTGTGGGCGTTGATCCAACTGTTGCCAGCCACCAGGGCTTCGGCCACGCGGTTGGCCCGCGCCAAATCCTGCGTCCAAACGCTGTTGGCCAAGCCGTAGTTTGACCTGTTGACCAGTTCAATCGCTTCGTCTTCCGCGCTGAAGGGCAGCAAGTAGGCCACGGGGCCAAAGATTTCATCGCGCGCGCAGATGTTGTCGGGCGAACCGGTCAGCAGGGCGGGCTTGACATAGTAACCGCCCTCGTAGCCCGGCACGCTCGCCGCGCCCCCTGGCAGCAACGCCCGCGCCCCTTCCCGCGCGCCCTTCTCCAAGTAGCCGAGCACGCGCTGGCGCTGCTTTTCACTGACCACCGGCCCCATTTGCGTGGCGGGGTCCAACCCGTGGCCGATGCGAATGGCGCCCAGATTCCCCATCGCGCGCGCCAGGAACGCGTCCCAAATCCGTCGGTGAACCACCCAGCGCGTAGCGGTGCAGCAGACCTGGCCGGTGTTGAGCGTGACGGCCGCGCACAAAGCCCCGGCGGCGGCCTCCACGTCCACGTCCTCGAAAAGCACCGCGGCGCCTTTGCCGCCCAATTCCAGTTTCACCGGCGCCAAGTTGCGCCCGCAGTTTTCGGCCACCGACCGGCCGACTTCCGGCGACCCGGTGAAGGACATGCGCTTGATGCCTGGGTGGGCCGCCAGCGCCGCCCCGGCCGTCTCGCCGTAGCCGGGCACCACGTTGATGACGCCTTTGGGCACGCCCGCCTGCTCCGCCAACTGGCAGAAGTACAAGGTCGTCAGCGGCGTGTCCTCAGCGGGTTTGATCACCACGGTATTGCCCGCCGCCAGCGCGGGTGAAATGCCCCAACCGACCAGCAGGAGCGGAAAGTTCCACGGGAAAATGAAGGCGCAGACGCCGTACGGAACGCGGATGGACCGCGCGTCGAAGCCGGGGACGGCGATGGGTTCGCGCCGCCGGGTGTGCGCCGAAAGATCGGCGTAGTAGCGGAGGGTCTGGGCCACGTTGGGGACATCAAAACCCAGTGCTTGCGGCAGCGGCTTGCCGACATCCAGCGACTCAAGCTGGGCGAGCGGGTTGCGGTGTTGCTCCACCAAGTCGGCCAGCCGGTGCAGGACCACGGCCCGGTCGTTGGCCGGCAGCCTGGCCCAGTCGGCGTCCCGAAAAGCCGCCTGGGCTGCCTGCACCGCCCGATCCACATCCGGCGCTTCCCCGGCTGCGACGTGGGCGATAACCTGCCCATCGCCCGGGTCGCGCACCGCGAAGGTGCGCCCCGCTTGGGCTTCGCGCCATTCGCCCGCCACGAACATGCGCAGCGGTTGTTTCGACAGGAACGCAGTCACTTCTGGCAAGAGAGTTTTCATAGCGATCACCTCATTGTTTATTGGTTTCCAGGCCGGCGCCGGCCCCTTGGGCGCCCAGGGCTTCCGCGCAACGCTGCAGATGCCGCCGGATGCCTTCCAGCCAGAAGGCGTACTTGGGGTCGTTGGCGTGTTGCGGCAACGGGCCCAAGCCCGCGCCCACCTGCAGGCCGGCTTCGTAGAGCGCGCGCAGGTGCAGTTGGGCCGCCTCCACTTCCTGCTCAATGGCGTAGTGGTGGTAGCGTTTGGCCGAACCTGGGGCGTCGGCCGGAATGCGGGAAAGCAGTTCCTGCTTTTGCTCCGCCAAGGCTCGAAAAGCTTCTTCTCTACTCAGCGCCGGCACTCCCCTTTTATAGCGGCGCCTCCGCCTGAGTTCAAGCGGCAAGTTTGTGGGCGGACGGGTCGGACAGGTCGGACGCGTCGGACAGGTCAGATGGCTCACCCGCCTCGGACGGCATTCCTCCCTCTCCGGCCTTCCTCGCTCTCCCCTTGGGAGAGGGCCGGGGTGGGGGGGCACTCGCTACTCGCGCTATCGGATTGCAGTGGGCCGCACACCCGGCTAGAACTCTGCGCGGGGCTTATGTGCATGAACCATCAACTGCCCGCCGCCAGCCAGCGGCCGGGCTCCCGGGGCAGGATTCTCGCTGCCGTCATCGCCGCCTTGTTGGCGGGCCAGGGTGTGGCTGCCGAGAGAGTCGTTACCTTGGATGGCCGCCGCGTGGGGCGGGTTTTTGAGGGCATCGGGGCGTTGAGCGCCGGGGCTTCGTCGCGGCTGCTCATCGAGTACCCGGAACCGTATCGGAGCCAGATACTTGACTTTCTCTTCAAGCCCAACTACGGGGCGGGCTTTCAACATCTGAAGGTCGAAATCGGCGGCGACGTGAATTCGACCGATGGGTGCGAGCCCAGCCACCAACACACGCGCCGGGACGAGAATTACCATCGCGGCTACGAGTGGTGGCTCATGCGGCAGGCCAAACAGCGCAACCCCGGCATCTGCCTGGACGCGCTGGAGTGGGGCGCGCCGGCTTGGATCGGCAACGGTTACTTCAATACCCAAGACAACGCCGACTACATCGCCCGTTACATCAAAGCCGCCAAGACCGTCCACGGGCTGGACATTGATTACACGGGCGCTTGGAACGAAACCCGCGCCGACATGGGCTTTGTCAAGCTCTTGCGCCAAACCTTGGACCGCAGCGGCCTTGGGCGCGTGCAGCTGGTTGCCGACGACGACATCAACTGGTGGGGCATCGTCGAGGTGATGCAGACCGACCCGGAGCTGGCCCAGGCGGTGCAAGTCGTCGGCGTGCACTATCCCAAGTACAACAGCACCGCCGCCGCCCGCGCCTGCGGCAAGCGCCTTTGGGCGAGCGAGGACGGCCCTTGGAAAGGCAACTGGGCCGGCGCGGCGGCCCTGGCCAAGCTTTACAACCGCAATTACATCGTGGGCAAAATGACCAAGACCATCATCTGGAGCCCCGTCACTGCCTACTACGACAACTTGCCCTTGCCCGGCTCCGGGGTCATGCGGGCCAACGCACCGTGGTCGGGCCACTATCAAGTGCAGCCGGCGCTCTGGGCCACCGCGCACACGACTCAGTTTGCCCGCCCAGGCTGGCTGTATCTCGAAGACGGCTGCGGCCTGCTGCCCGGCGGCAGTTGCGTGGCCCTCAAGTCGCCCACGGGCAATGACTTCAGCATCATCCTGGAGACGATTGACGCCGAGGAGACCCAGGCTGTGACTTTCGATTTGACGGGCGGGCTTTCCGGGCAGGCGTTGGTGCATGTTTGGCGGAGCAGCGCCACCGAGCAGTTCGTCAAGGTGGGCCAGCTCCAGGCCGAGGGCGGCAAGCTTGCCTTGGCGCTGGAGCCGGGCTGCATCTATTCGCTCACGACGACCACCGGCCAAACCAAAGGCGCCGCCGCCAGTCCTGCGCCCGCCCAATTCCCGGTGCCTTACTTCGAGGACTTCGAGCGGTATGCGCCGGGGGCCACGCCCAGGTACTTCGCCGATCAGGCCGGCTGCTTCGAGGTGGCGGACAGAGCGAAGGGCAAGGGCCGATGCCTGCGCCAGGTCCTCACTCAGAAAGGGATCGAATGGCAGTTTCACCTCGACCCGTTCCCGGAGACGTTCCTGGGCAACCCCAATTGGTGCGATTACGCCGTGAGCGCCGAGGCGCTGCTCGAAGGCCCGGGGTTCGTGTCGCTCTTTGGCCGGGTGGGCCTCGTCCCGAGGCATGCCAGCCCGCCCAACGCTTACTGGCTCAAGGTTGACCAGGCGGGCTACTGGGAGCTGGGGACAGCCTCACACGCCCTGGCCTCGGGCCGCGTGCCGTTCTCCGTGAACACCTGGCACAAGCTCAAGCTGCGGTTTGCCGGCACCACCATCCAAGCGTTCATTGACGAGCGCCAAGCCGCCGAGGTCACTGATGCCACTTACAGTTGCGGCATGGCGGGCGTGGGCTGCGGCTGGCACAGAGCCCAGTTCGACAACCTCTCCATTCAGCCCGAACCCACCGACCAGAACCTCGCCTTCGCCAAACCGGCGACTGCCTCCAGCGTCGCCGACGCCGACACGGGGCCTGGACGCGCGACCGATGGCGACGCTTTCACCACTCGCTGGTGCGCGGCCAGCGGCAGGACCGGCGGCGAGTGGCTGGAGATCAATTTGGGGGCCAGCACCACCTTCAGCGCCGTCACCCTCAAACAGTTCGCTGACCGCGTCAGCGGTTTCAAAATCCAGTACTTCGACGGCGCCGCCTGGCAGGACGCCTATACGACGGTGAACTTGGGCGCAACCCCCAAGCAGGTCACGTTCAGCCCGGTCACGGCCAGCCGGGTTCGGTGCTACGTGACCGAGGCCACGGGGCCGCCTTCGCTTTGGGAGATGGAGGTGCGGCGCTGACCAGAAAATGCCACCGAGCGCACCGAGAACACAGAGGCGAAATGTTTCGGAATCGTTCTCGTTCTCGTTCTCCTTCTCGAACCATTTTCATGGTTTGTGGCGCCACGGGCCGTGGCCTGTTGTCTGGCCCGAAAATGACGGTTGGGTGCATCTGCGCTTCGCGCGAGCCGGCGCACATCTGATTTTCATCGTTTGTGGCGCCGCGTGCGGCATGAAGTCTGACCAGAAATGTGCCGGGAACGCACCGCAGACTACTGAACCGCAAAGAACACAGCGCGGCATCGCCGCAACCAAAGACAAATTAGGAAATCAGCAGGTTAGCGGGCAAGCCCCTTGTGGGCGGAGAGTGACTGTCAATTCACTTGGAAGGAAATCAGGAAGAAGGAGAGCAGGAAACCAGGAAACCAGGAAAGAGCCCGCGAAACACGCCAAGCGCCCGAAAAGAAAAAGGCAACCTCTCTTTCGCGGCCTTTCGCGTCTTTAGCGGGCAACGCTTCTTCGTTCGCTTCCTTATCTTCTGTGGGCCGACGCGGATTTAACCATAAAGAACGTCGCGCGGTTGGCCGCATCTAAAGATCTTCCTCGAAAAACAAGATTTGTATGGATAGTGGCGCAAAGAGCGCAGAGAGAAGAGAAGCCAAGAGTCTTTGGGTTCTTTGAAGCTCTTTGTGGTTCGTCTTCATTTGCGGCGGCCTCATTCCCGGATGCAGTAGAGGCACTCAACGCCGCGCAGCACCAGCGCCTGGCCCTTTGCCGCCGGTGAGGCCCAAAAGGTATCGTCCAGTTTTGAGCGCCCGAGGAGGTCAAACTTCGGCCCGGCCTTGAGCACCACCGCGCCGCCGGACTCATCAACAGCGACCAGCTTGTGGCCGGCGACGATTGGCGAAGCCACCGCGCAACGGAATCCCGGCAGCCGTTCCTTGAAGTGCGCCTTGCCGCTGGCAGCGTCGTAGCAGCTCAGCACCGCGTCGTTCAGGACATAGACGCAGCCGTCGGCCGCCACCGGCGAGGCCATGCCAGCGGCAGCGCCAGCGACCGCCCAGGCTTCACACTTGAATGTCTTCAGTCCCTCCGTGGCCGACTGGTCGCCCTGGGCGCCGGCCGCCAAAGCGTAGAGGCTCGTGCGCTTGAGCGAGCTTCGGAACCCGAAATAGACGCGCCGCTCGTCGGTCGCCAGCGACGAGGGGCCGGGCATCTCAACGCCGCTCGCGCGCCAGATTTCCTGGCCGGTTAGCGGCTGGTGGCTGGTCATGAGCTTCTGACCATAGACTATGAGCTGGGCCCGGCCTTCGTTCTGCCAGAGCAGCGGCGTCGTCCAGGCCGTCTCAGGCTTTTCGCGGGTAATCCGCCACTTCTCTCTTCCATCTTTGGCGTCCAGGCAAACCACGAAGGCCTGTTCCTCGTTGAAGCACTGGATATAAAGCCGCCCCGCGTAGAGCCGCGGCGAACTGCCTGTGCCCAGGTTATTGTATTGACGGAAGACGCCTAATTCGTGCCGCCAAAGCAGATGGCCTGCACGGTCCAAGGCGGCCATCGTTCCAGCCGTGCCAAACCAGGCGTAAACGCGGCGCTTGTCCGCAACGGGCGTTTCGGAAGCGTAAGTGTTCGAGGGATGGATCGGGTACTTGGGTTTGCCGGAGACGACAGTGGTGGCCCACTTGAGGGCGCCGCTCGGCAGGTCAACCGCCAGCACCTTCCACTCCAATTCCATATCTGGCGCCGGGACTTTGTCCCCCGACACCGTATGCGGATCGGCCGTGCCACTGGCGTAGTCCTTCGGGCGCCACGGCTGGCTGCTGACGGCCGAAGTCAGGAAGATCAGGTTCCCGACGATGATTGGCTGCGACCACCCAGCGCCGGGAAGTCGGCGCTTCCAGGCGAGGTGCTTTTCGTTCGACCACTCCACCGGGACTTGCGCGCGGGCGCTCACGCCGTTGCCCATTGGCCCGCGAAACTGCGGCCAGTCTTCGGCGCGTGCTTCGGCCACGCCCCAGAGCAGAACCGCCAGCGGCCCCAGACGCCAGCCAAGCCAGCCTTGGCGCTTCCGCCCAGAGAACCTCCGCAGACGGGTAGGGCGCGCAGTCCTCTGCGCGCCGCCTGAGCGCGTATGCCGTTTGCCTGCAACGGCGCGCAGAGGACTGCGCGCCCTACCTCGCTCCGTTTTCATCGTTTGTCGCGCCGCTGGCGGCATGTCGTCTGCCCGCGCCGCGGGGCCGCGCGGCGGATCAAACCGCTCGCCCGCGGCAATTGGGCCGCATCGCTCCTCACGCGGCGAGCTTGCCTCCCGCGCCCCCGCCCGGCAAACCAAACCGTTTGACAGCGCGCCCAGCCGGCCTTAATCTCGCTGCCCCTGACCTGAGGGACACGGGCGGGCGCAGGCGCGCCTGAACCAGTCCGGGTCACAGAGAGGAAGTGAACTGGTATTGACGGAGATCAGGCTCAAGAAAGGCGAGTCAATTGACAAGGCGCTGCGGCGCCTCAAGAAACGTGTGGACCGCGAAGGCACCCTGAAAGAAGTGCGCAACCACCGCCATTATGAGAAGCCGAGCGAGAAGCGCCGGCGCAAGATGAAGATCGCCCGGTTCTCGGCGATGTTAAGCGCCAGATACGCGGAGATGTGATCCCGCGGGAGTTTTCAGGGCCGAGTGCGGCGCCAGCCCCCAAGCGCACTCGGCCCTCTTTTTATGTATTCGCTTTCAACCTGCTGGAACTCCAGCCGGCACATTGACGGCCGGGTGATGCTGCAAGAGATCCGCGACCTCGGCTTTGAGTACGCCGAGCTCAGCCACGGCATCCGCCTCAGCCTCGTGCCGGGCATCCTGGACGCCGTGGATGCCGGCGAGATCAAAATCTCGTCGCTGCACAACTACTGTCCGCTGCCCATCGGCATCACTTCCGCCGCGCCGAACATCTTTCTGTTCAGCGCCAGCGACCAGCGCGAGCGCGACAACGCTTATCGCCACAGCGTCAAGACCCTCGACTTTGCCCAGCGCCTCAAAGCCCCGGTCGTCGTGCTCCACTTGGGCCAGATTGACATGAAGGACTACACGCATCGGCTCCTGGAAATGGCCACCAACGGACAGAAAGACACCCCCAAATACCAAAAGCTCTGCGCCCAAGCCGATGAGAAGCGCGAGGCCAAGAAGGAGAAATACCTGCAATTGGCCTATGACATGTTGCGCCGCCTCGAAGAGCAAGCCGCCCAGCGCGGCGTCGTGCTCGGCGTCGAAAACCGGGAGTGCCTGGAAGAGTTGCCCTTGGACAGCGATTTTCCGTTCCTGTTGCGCGAGTTTTCGGGCGACACCGTGCGCTACTGGCACGACACCGGCCACGCCCAAATCAAGGAGAACCTCGGCTTCATCCAGCAGCTCATGCAAGTTGAATCGCTGGTTGAGGATTTGGCCGGCTTCCACATCCACGACACGGACTTCCCCGGCTCGGACCACCTCCCGCCGGGCAAGGGCAAGGTGGATTTCGCCGCGCTCAAGCCGCTGGTCAAGCCGGAGCAGTTCAAGGTGTTCGAGCTTAACCCGAGCGTGACGGTCGAGGAGTTGCAGGCGGGCGTGGCTCATCTCAAGGGGCTTTGGCGCGAGGCGTGAAGACCGTGCGGCAAGTCTGGCGCGTCGCTTGGCGCCTCGGGGTGTGCGTGGCCTTGCTGGCCTGGGTCTTCCACGCCATCTTCCGCAACGAAGGCCGCGAGGCCTGGGAAGAGCAAGGCCGGGCCTGGTCGCAGTTGAGCCGCTGGCAGCAGTGGCAGGTGGGCTGGTCTTATGGCCCGCCGGAGCTCTGGCGCACCCTCAGCCAAATCCGCCCGGCTGAGGGCGCCTTGTCCCTGGTGTGCATGGGGCTGACGATTGTGCTGGGGATGCTGCGGTGGCGCATGGTGATGCGCGTGCAAGGGCTGGACCTGCCGGTGGGCCGCACGGCTGAAATCTCCCTGGTCGCCCACTTCTTCAACTCCTTCCTGCTCGGCTCCACCGGGGGCGATCTGATGAAGGCCTATTACGCGGCCCGCGAAACGCACCATCTGAAAACCGAGGCGGTGGTGACGGTGTTTGTGGACCGGCTCATCGGGCTGCTGTCCATGCTCCTGTTTGCCACGCTGATGATGGCGCCCAACTATCGTTTGCTGGCGGCTCACGGGCGCTTGGCGGCCCTGGCCTGGCCGGTCGTGCTCATGTTGCTGGCCGGCGCGCTCGTGGCTGGACTTTCCTTTTGGGGCGGCCTTTCGCGGGTCTGGCCCCAGGCGCGCGCCTGGTTGCGGCGCCTGCCCATGGGCGACAAACTCGAGCGGTCGCTGGAGGCCTGCCGCCGCTTCGGAAAAGAGCAGAAACTGCTGGCGGAGGCCCTTGGCCTTTCGATGGTGCTGAACCTGGTTTGCGTGCTCCAGGTCTGGTCGCTGGCGCGCGGGCTGAACCTGGCCATCAGCCCGGTGGCGCTGCTGGTGATTGTGCCGGTGATCATCTGCGTCTCGGCGCTGCCCATCACCGTCAGCGGACTGGGCGTGCGC
>Ga0315268_10009445_pt1 | contig 10117 bp, 11 predicted proteins | sample C1_top_MG_FD_204535 | JGI IMG/M metagenome (GOLD analysis project Ga0315268, IMG submission 204535) | Sediment microbial communities from Yellowstone Lake, YNP, Wyoming, USA - C1_top | ecosystem: Environmental > Aquatic > Freshwater > Lake > Sediment | place: USA: Wyoming | collected 2017-08-01 | reverse complement strand
CCAGCGCCTTCGACAAGGAAGGAGCCTGCTGCTGCCGTACAGTCTGCCGGATCCACGGGATCCAGCCGGATAAAAACCGCCGGACGCCATGATAGCGGGGCGTCTCCGGCCGTGTCCAACCCTCCGGCCACAGCGGCATCCTTCTCCGACCAGAAGTCGGCCCAGCAGGAAGCTACCGGCCCGGTCGTTTCACAAGATCGCTCCGGTGCATCTGCGAAAAAGGATGTGAAGAGCGAGCAGCCCCAGTCCAAGAAGAATTGGGCCGGGTTCGCAGGGATGGTGGCCTTCTTCGGCGCCGTTCCGGCGGCCTCGCTGTATCTGACCGGAGCAAGCAACGCCGTGGTCGGCGCGGTCCTCGCCCTCCAGGTCGCGATAGCGAGCGTTTATCTATTGGTTTCCAATAAAGGCAACAGTGATGCGGCTTCCCAGAAAAACGATGACGGGAAGACCGGTGGCGCCGCTGGAGCGGCTTCGTGAAGGAGATGTGATGATTATGCAGAAACAAAAACAGGAAAGGAATTCCGGAAGGACGCTCGTCGTGGCGAGCGCAATGGTCGTGGCACTAGGTTCCCTTGGATATGGGTATGTCTCGGATACGAGATTGAAATCCACCGTGGCCAGCTACGAGACCAAGGTCGAGGGCCTCAACACATCCGTTAAAGGCGAGAAGGATCGCGCGGATAGCGCCGAAAAGAGCCTCAAGGAGGCGAAATACGTGCTCGGGGATGGAAAATGCGAATGGCGCAAAGGCGAGCCCCAGGGCGTCTTCGTGACCGGCCAGGATGGCAAGGCTGTCCTTTCCGATTGCGGCACTGTCGCAGGCGGAAGATGGGAGCGGGACAACGAATCCGACAAGAGGAGCCCGAGCTACAGCAAGATCGATGAGCTCTGCCAGACCAGCGAAAAGCCGGAGAAGAACCGCTACGCCATGGCCGACGTCCCTGAGAACGGAAGCGGCAAGGTATTCATCAGGGAGACCGCATGGATCGTCTTCAGCGGCGATGATAAGGTCAAGAACTCGACCGATTCATTGGGCCGCGAAGGCGTGATGGTTTCATACAACCTCGAAGGCGACGACCGCACAGAGGCGACCGCTCGCTACAAGGTCACGCTCTACTGCCCGGGCATGTTCGGCAAGGCGCGCGTGGTAGTGAAAACACGGACTCCGGTGACTGTTCAGGATAAACCTCCCGAACCCGTACCTACGCAGGAAAAACCGCCGGAACTGGTGCCGACAGCGAAATGCGTGGACAAGGATATCGTCACCAACGATGCCCGCAGCCAGCTCTGCGCTCAGATGAATGGCAGATTCGAGAGCCTGGTCGCGGCTGGTCCGGTTCGGCTCGCTGCCGCAGCCACAATCAACGCGAACGGGGTCGCTTTGTCATCCGGTAAGGTGTCTGCCAATGGCACCGCGACAAGCGAAAGCGTGAACTTCAATGGCGTGAGCTTCAATTCGCCTCCTGCGGGGGCGGCACCGTGCACAGTCACGGTGACATGCACCTTAAGGTCGAAGTGAAGCATTCTTCCTCTTTTTTCCTTCTTTTTTGGTCTATTTTCCTTGTTCTTTTCTGGTTTTTTTCCTTAAACAGTGATAGTGTTTCATTTAAAAATCCTTTCATACACAATTAACTACATAAATAAACAAAGTGCTGTATCAACCAGTCATCATCGAGGTCATGGTCTATGAATGCTCCGAAAGCTCCCGCCCAGATGGATCCAAATGCCGATAACAACAGGTTCAGGAAACTCACTGTGATCGCATGCGCAGCGAGTGCAGTCACTATAGTTGGATTCGCTCTGCTATCCAAGCACTGCTCCCCGCTCAGCGAACCGATCCACAGGAACGGGCAGCCTTCCTCATCCTCATCTTCAATATGCCCGGCAGCCGCCGCAGCGCCTTACATGGAAAACGATGGCAAATGCGACTGGCAGAAGGGCGAGCGCGGAAAAGACTGCGACAAGTATTCCATAGGGAACCGCGTCTATGACCTTGGCATCGAGGATGACAAGAGAAGCGAACGCTACAGCGATGTGGATAAGATCTGCATGGAGATGCTCCAGAACGGCAGCAAGATCCAGCAATACCCAAGGATCGCGAACGTGCATGTCGGGATAAAGGACGGGGCCGATGGCTACCGCATGGCCCTGGTGCCGGCGAAGGTCGTCTGGAAGCGCACCCTTCCCGGAGATGATGAGCTTAAGAACAACAAGGACGAGCTTGGCCGGGATGGGGTCCGGGTCACCTACAATCCTGATGGCAACGATATGTGCCTCAACACCATGAGATACACTATCGAGCTCGCTTGCGGCGATTACGCCCTCCAGCCGAGGCCTGTCGATGCAGGGGAAGAGGATCCGCCGTTGCCCAAATGCGGCATGGATTCCAAAGATGACCGCACGTCGTTCCAGGCAGAGGCGAACCGGAGCTACGCCTCCGTGGTGCTCGGCTCTTTGGCCAAGCACTATAGCGAACTGGTGGAACTTGTCGGGTATATCCAGCGCGTTCGGGTCAGCATCAGCGGGATGCTGATGCGCGACGGGAGTGTCCTGCCTCTTACCGTGATCTCGCACTGCAGCAATGCTTCCCGACGTGACGGAAGCTGCAGGTCAGCGGATCTCCTGCCGATCCTGCGTAATGACATATCCATAAAGATCGGCGCGCCCGAGACCGAATGCCTTCTCTCTGTGAGCGTCACATACAACCGCACGGAGAAGGTCAAGCCCCAGGAAAAAAGCCCGTAGGCTTGATCCGGCGCGCAGAAAGGGGTTTTATTCGCTCGCTTCGATCCTTATCCATGCCGAACCATGTCATCTTCGATATCGACGATACCCTCTTCCCATCGACCGAGTTCTCATCCCGCGCCCGGGAGAACTCGATCAACGCCATGGTGATGATGGGCATCGATGCGGACCCGGGTTCGCTCCTCAAGGATCTGGAGTCGATAATCAGCAGGAAAGGTTCGAATTATGAGCGCCATTTCGATGACCTCTGCCGTATGAAGGGCATCAAGGACCCGTCCCGTTATGTGGCGGCCGCAATCGCCGCATACCATGACACGAAGACCGCCATCCAGCCTTATCCGACAGTCCCGCTAACGCTCCTGCGGCTTCGGGAATCCGGCCTCCGGCTCCATATAGCCACCGATGGCATCGCGACCAAGCAATGGGACAAGCTTATCCGCCTGCGCATCCCGCTGTATTTCGACAACGTGTTCGTATCCGGCGAGATGGGGCGCGAGAAGGGCCCCCTGTTCTTCAAAAAAGTCCTCCGGACATTGAAAGCAAGCCCTGATCACTGCGTGATGGTGGGCGACCGGGAGGACAAGGATATCATCCCGGCTAAATCCGTCGGTATGCGGACTGTCCGGGTCCTGTGCGGCAAATATTCCGAAGTCGGCAAAAAGGGCTCCGTCGCCGATTGCCTGATCAAGGATATCAGCGGGCTGCCGACCGTCTTGCGGCGTATGCGGCTCGTGTGATCACCACGTCGGGTCCATCGAATATCCCGCCTTCTTTGCCGAATGATTAAAAAACCTCCAGCGCAACAACAATCCCATGTCGTCCTTATCATCATCCAATTCCAGGTTTCTCATAGTGCTCGGCCTGATCGCGGCCTTCGCCCTGATAGGCTCAGGCTGCACGAGCAGCAGCAAAGGGGGGAGCTGCAACGACAACACGAACTGCTACGCTTGGCAGTACTGCAACGTCTCTGGGCATGCCTGTGCCACCCTTCCGGGGTACTGCACGGCAGATACCGAATGCAATGACACGATAATGAGCTGCGATCTTGCCAAGAGCCACAAGTGCGTCTTCAGCGAAAGCCGCTGCCGCACGAACGCGAACTGCGAGATGTGGCAGGTCTGCGACGATACGCAATACTGCAAGCCGGCCGCAGGCTACTGCGATGCCGATTCGCAGTGCGACCCTGTCTTCGAATACTGCAATCCAGCGACCCACCGCTGCGGTCCGGCCCCGGGTTACTGCGTCAAGGATACCGACTGCGATTCATGGAAGAAATGCGACGTGGTGAGCAAGCGATGCTACCTGATCCAGGGCCGCTGCGACCTGGACGGGGACTGCGAGACCTGGCAGAACTGCGATGTCAAGACGCACCAGTGCATAGCCAAAAGCGGCTATTGTTCCAATGATGACAACTGCGACGTCTCCTGGGCCAAATGCGACAAGACGCTGAAGAAATGCGTCGCCCAGCAGGGTTTCTGCGCGGCCGACAATGAATGCAACGAGTGGGAATTCTGCTCCACGGGCACGCACCGCTGCACCCCCCAGAAAGACCGCTGCCGCACCAACCAGGACTGCGGCGCATGGCAATTGTGCGACAGCCAGCACTTCTGCAAGCACCAGAGCGGCTTCTGCGATGAGGACCGCGACTGCGTGAGCGGCGAGGTGTGCAACCAGAACAATCACTTGTGCCAGTGAGAAGCCTCGCTTCTGCTCTATTTTTATATATTTTCCAACACACCACACTTCGGGTGGAAAAATGGCAATCAATAAATCTCAGCTTGCTTCAGCTTCGAACAACTCGTCTGTAAGATCGATCCGCAGGGACTTGGTCGTTTTCCAGTTCCGATGCAAAGAAGGCACGCGCGAGGTCATCGCGGATGGGCTAGGCCGCATGATGGAGGGAACGCGCGACTCACTTGCGCTGCGTGAAATCGTGGAGCTTCACCAGTCGCTTTTCAATAAAGGCGTCATAGTCCCCAGGGTGTATCCTGATCAAGGGGCCAAGCTAGCCACGGACAAGCCCCGGAACTCGCGGGCGATCATCAGGTGTGCCGAAGATGACGGCCGATTGAGGCCTGGAATCCGATTCGCCTTGCTCGAGCATTTCGAAGAGATCGGTCTGACCGAATCGAATCTCGGGAGGCACACTCCACCGCACGTGTTTGGCATCTTGGCGGATCTTTTGCCCCAGGATTCATTCCGCTCCATCGATACCAAGACGATTGTCCGGCTCGTCCCCTCAGCCGAAGCATGGGGCGAGTTCGTCATCACTCAAGAGATCAAGCTCGGCACGATGGCCGGCGGCATACGGTCCGTCCTTGAGACTCTCGCCCGGGCCGGGGTCCCATTGAGTTTCGGGGAAATCGACCTGCCATCAACACATATGGATTCGATCGGCGGGTGCATCAGCGTCCTTCCTGACGGGGTCGTACAGCATGCGATCGGAACATACAAAATGGAAGGGCATAATGAGATATATTCGAAATCCCTCATGGTCCGTCTCCCGGGATCCGGGCATCCGGACTCTTCCCTAGGGATGTTGCATCCTTCCATCTTGAATCATCCTGCATTCAGGTGACGCTAAGCGCCGCTTTTTATCCTTTCTTTCCCCATTCCCAATCCATGAGCGTGCCATCCATTCGTTTCGGCCCTGCCGGCATCCCCATCCAGTGCGAGGAGCAGACGACTGCCGGTGGGATCCGCTGCTGCAAGGCCCTCGGCCTCACCGCGATGGAGATGGAGTTCGTGCAAGGGGTCCGCATGCAGGAGGCTGGCGCGAAGGATGTGGCCAAGGTCGCAAAAGATCTCGACATCTCCTTGTCATCTCACGCGCCATATTTCGTCAACCTCTGCTCTGACGACCCGGTCAAGCTCGCCAACACCCATCGCCATATCATCGCATCAGCCAATATCACTTCGCTCGCCGGCGGGAACATAACCGTCTTCCACCCCGGCTTCTACCAAAAACTCTCCCCGAAGGAAGCGTTCGAGCGGGCTAAAGCGAACCTCAAAACCATCGAATCAGAACTCAAAACCCAAAACATCCATATCCGTCTCGGGGCCGAGACGGTCGGCAAGAAGAGCGCATTCGGCGGCCTAAAAGAGAACATCCGGCTGTCCCAGGAGCTCGATATGGTCGTCCCGGCGATAGATTTCGCGCACCTCCATGCGCGGGGCGATTTCCGGATAAAGGGAGAGGATGATTACCGCGCGATATTCTCGCTCCTCGAGCGCGAGTGCGGGGATTATGTTGAACATTTCCACTGCCATTTCTCGGAGATCAACTATTCCGACAAGGGGGAGCTGAACCATTACCCATTAGGCACCAACGGCGAGCCTCCCTTCAAGCCGTTCATGAAGGTCCTTGCCGAAAGCGGCTACTGCGGGACCGTGATCTGCGAGACGCCCAAACTCGAGCTGGATTCGCTCACGATGCAGCATGAGTTCGAAGCGAGGTCAGCCAAGGAAACGCAAGCGGCTCGTCCATCCGGCCACCGGAAGGGGAACGCATGAGGCTGCTTATCGACTATCTGGAAGAGGCTGCGCGCTATATCCGCGAGCGCAAGGAAGCCGTCAGGATCCTCGAGGACCGCTACCGCCGGGCGTACGACCTGGACCTCAAGAAAGAGATCGTGGATGAGAAGCGCAAGATCGCGAGGAAGAGGAGCGAGATCAACTACGAGCTCCTTTTGAACCTCGACGAATTCCGGTGCCTGAAGAAATATTTCCCCGAGCTCCTGGGCGCTTTCCTCGAGGATGAGGATATCGGGCCTGTGCTCGGGAAGAAATCCTGGCTCCTCGATTACAAGCCGCTTCCGCCGGATTTCGCGGTCGAGAAGCTGCGCCAGCTCAAAGGATGGAGGTCCCAGGTGAAGGAGATACGCGTCATGCTGCGCGGGCGGATCGGGGCCATCGATACCAGGTTCCTGCTCGACCATTATCCGTTCCTCCAAGGCTATCTGCGCGGCAAGATGGCCAAAGACGATATCGAGAAATCCCTAGGTGAGATCGACCGCACCCTGCTGCGTGAAGGCTGGCTGGTCCTGATCACGGATAACCTTATCGGGATCCCGGCAGCCAAGTTCATGGCGAAAATCAGCAAGTTCTCCATTGAGGAAGCGAAGATATCCGCCGAGTTCGCCAGGATGCGCGGGCGCGGGAGCGTCGCTGAGGTCAGCACACTCCGGCGCCTTGAGAAGGCGAAGCGCGAGAAGGAGCACTATGAGAACATCCTCGCCCAGCTGCTCCTGGCGAATCCCAATTACCTGCGCGGCTTGAAATCCTCCAAGCAATGGCTTTCGAAGAAAGGAACGAATCCGCTACAGAGATTCGCGATGACGATCACGCCCCATACCGTCAAGGAGATGACCTGGCTGCGTGAGATGAAGGAGCGGCTGAAAAAATCAGGTGGATGATTGAGCGGTCGGTCGGATCCGCCCCTGTCTTCAGATTGATCTTATCTTGTCCTGCATCCTCTTCTTGTCGGATTCGCTGACCGTTCGGTCCTTGTCGAACATCATCGTGTAGAAGTTCATGAGGAGCTGCCTGGTCCTCTTCGGGTCGGCCGCTATCGCGCTTTTGAGGTGGTCTGCCGCCCGCGGGTCATCCATCATCATGAAGCAGACCGCCAGGAAGAACCTAGATGTCGGGTCCTTCGGATCCAGGCCGAGCGCCGCGTCGAACGATTCGATGGCTTCATCGATCTCGAACACCTCCAGTTGCGCCATGCCGCGTATCCGGTGGTACTCGGCCCGCTGGCGGATCGACAATGCCCGCTCGAAATATTCCATCGCAGCGTCATAGGATTTCAGCTTGAGGGAAACTACGCCCCGCAGGTACCATAATTCGTCATTGCCCTTCTCTTTCGACAGCATCAGGTCAAGGAGGCTCATGGCTTCCTTGTACCTCCCCTCTGAAAGATACTGCCGGGCTCTCTCGGCTTCTCCCATGCATATGTTCCATCATGCAAGGTTTTAAGAAGGATACCCTGCAATATAATTGCAGTATATCGTAGAAAGTGGTCAAATGACACAGAAAGAAAAAGAGGCCGAGACGCTTGAGAGAGCGCGTTCTCCGGCATTGACGGTCCTTCCGGCGATCAAGAAAGTCGGGAGCGAAGCGTATGGCCCATTCGACACATTTTCTGCGCTTTCTGCGAACATCAAGGCTCATCCTGAAGGGACTTATCCGGATATCCAAAGCGCTGAATATAGCTCGAGGGTGTCCAAGAACGCCGCGAGATTCCTCAATGAGGGTTCATCTTCGCTCGCATCCCGGTTCCTCCAGAGCCTTGAGCACATCTAGAGCGGCTTCGGATCGCCCGGATTCGGTTTTTCAATCCCGAGACGGTCTAATTGATGCCCCCCTGAAAGTTGATTTGTATGATCGGATCAAGGAGCCTTCGGAAGACCATTGCGAGCGACAAGGTCGGTCTCTGTTTCTACATCGTAGGGGTCAAGGACGGCAAGAAGGTCTTGAAGCCTGCCGGCTGCGATACGGAAGTATCGCTGAAACTCGTCCGGGCGATCCTGGACGATACCGTGATCCCGACCTTCTATGAGACCCTCTCGCACAACCTCATAGACAAAGGGATACCGGTCGGATCCAAGGTCCAGTTGAGGGCCAAATTCAAACCGAGCCACGCGATGCTGGATCCTCAGCTCACAGGGACCAAGGTCCTCTGCGAAGTCTGCATCCGCTGATTCTGGAACCGGGTCTTGAGAAGACTTCAGCTGCCCACGAGGCGGGCTGGAGAAGACACCAACGTCCCCACGAACCGAGCTGAAGTAGCGGTAAATCCGGTTCGTGTATGTCGTGAACGTCGAAACGTTCACGATCATGCTCGTGATCGAATCGTCGATCGCGACATGGGTGGGCGTAAGAGGCGCACAGAAAACTGGGGTCTGATGAAAACGTCTGCTTGCTACTCCATCTCTATCGTTCCCGGGGGCTTGTTCGTGATATCATATGTGACCCGCCCGACCGACCGTATCTCGTTCGTGATCCGGGTCGACATCTTTTCCAGGACATCATGCGGGATATGCGAGAAGCTGGCTGTCATTCCGTCCAGGCTCCGGACCGCTCTGATCACGACCGTGTATTGGTACGCCCGTTCATCCCCCCGGACCCCGACCGTCTTGGATGGGAGGAGCGCGGCGAAATACTGCCATGGCTTCTCCATCCTGCCCTCAGCGCTCGCTGTTTCGAGCTCGTGCTCGACGATCTCGCACGCTTCCTGAACAATCACGACTTTTTCCTCGGTCACTTCTCCCACAATCCGTACTGCGAGGGCTGGGCCTGGGAATGGCTGCCTATTGAAGATCGCTTCCGGAAGGCCGAGCTCCTGCCCCACCATCCGGACTTCATGCTTGTACAATTCGCGCAAAGGTTCGCATAGCTTCAGGTTCATCTTCTCAGGGAGCCCGCCTACATTGTGGTGGCTCTTGATCGTATCCCGCCCTAGGCCTCCGCTCTCGATCCAGTCCGGGGCGATGGTGCCCTGTATCAGGTAATCGACGCCCTTCCCCTTAGATGCCGCCGCAACTTCCTCAAAGACCCTGACGAACAGCTCCCCGATGATCTTCCTCTTCTTCTCCGGTTCATCCACCCCTTTCAATGCGTCGAGGAACCTCTTCCTCGCGTCGATGACGTTGAGGTCCATCCCGACCGATTTCGCGGCGGCCCTGACCTTCTCGGTCTCGTTCTTCCTCATGAGGCCGTTATCGACATATACGACTATCAGCTGGCCCGGCACAGCCCTGTTGGCGAGCGTGGCGGCCACGAATGAATCGACCCCTCCCGACACTGCGGTGATGGCGTGTGTTTTCCCGATCGTTTTCCGTGTATCTTCGATGGACCTGGATATGAATTTCTTCGCATCAAAAGGCATGGTCATCCAACCTCGGTTGTTCTATGGCTGACCTTGCATGCCAGCCATTTATAATATTCCAAATACCGATTCCAACCGGAACAATTTTTATTATCCCTTGCACGGGGCTTGGATCCGGGGGATGCCCGCTCCAAGCAGGACCGCCTCCCGGGATGCCTCTAAAGCGCCTTCGTTCCCCACCCCGTCTTTTATATAATTTGTCAGCCAATCCATCTCCCATGAGAGTGATAGCCGATCTGCATGTCCATAGCAAATATGCCCGGGCGACATCCCCCCAGTGCGATATCAAAGGCCTCTCGCAGGGGGCCAAGCAGAAGGGCATAGACCTGATGGCGAGCGGCGATTTCACGCATCCTGTCTATTTCCAGGAGATCAGGAATTCCTTCTCTAAGGACCAGGCCGATATCGGGAACGGATCCGGCCTCTACCCTTGCAACGGCGTCCATTTCATCTTCTCGAGCGAAGTGAGCGTCATCTACAAGG
>Ga0315268_10009444_pt1 | contig 10117 bp, 7 predicted proteins | sample C1_top_MG_FD_204535 | JGI IMG/M metagenome (GOLD analysis project Ga0315268, IMG submission 204535) | Sediment microbial communities from Yellowstone Lake, YNP, Wyoming, USA - C1_top | ecosystem: Environmental > Aquatic > Freshwater > Lake > Sediment | place: USA: Wyoming | collected 2017-08-01 | reverse complement strand
ATACGACGTTCCTTTTGATGTCACCCAGGACGGCATCTCCCAGGCATGCTCGATATCCAGAGCCCATGCGGCGATCGAACTCAAGAAGCTCAAGATATCGAGAATAGTCGATGAGCGTCTTTCACATGTTCGGAGGGGAAAGACCAGGCGGAAGGTGTACTTCCTCACGCCTGAGGGGAAGGCCAAGGCGGCGGTCGTGGTACAATACGTAAAGGAGAACGGCATAGAGACTCTGGTAGATCCCAGCAAGATCCTTCCGGAGCTGTCATCTGGACGGGTCAAGCCATCCAGGCGCTCGTCTCCGATGCCGTCCGTGAAGGTCTTCTTCGGCAGGGAGAAGGAGCTCGAATCTCTGAGGAGAGCGATGGCGTCCCCAGAGGTCAAGATAGTCGCTGTCAAGGGCATCGCTGGAATCGGCAAGACGACCCTGGTTGCGAAACTCGCTTCCGAGCTCACGGCAATGCGCGTCTACTGGTACTCCTCAAAGCCATGGGATTCCCTGAAGACGATCGCAGAGTCTCTCGGGAGGTTCTTCCAAGACAACGGCAGCCGGAGGCTGGGGAGCTACCTATCTTCCGGAAGGTTCGAGCTAGGGGAGTTGAGCTTTCTGCTGAGGGAGGAGCTCTCAGAGAATGGCTACGCGTTTGTGTTTGACGACGTGGACAGCTGTTCTGGTCTGGCTGATTTCTTCAAGATGTTCAGGCATAGCAGTGGCGCCGCAAAGGTCGTTGTCGTGAGCGAGGGCTCGCCAGGGTTCTATGACAGTTGTGACGTGGTCGCCAGAAAGGATGTATTCGAGCTGGAGCTCCAAGGGCTGGATGCGGCCTCAGCTGTGAAGCTTCTCGAAGCGAGAGGGATTACAGGTGAGGTCGCGTCCGAGCTGTCCAGATCTACTCACGGCCATCCCCTATCCCTGGAGATGGTTACGGAGACTGGTCCAGAAGAGGCGAAGTATCAGGTATCGAAGTTCTTCGAGGAGAGGTTCTATGCGTGCCTGACCGAAGACGCGAAGTGCCTGCTCCAGCTGTCCTCGGTCTTCGTGCGGCCCTTCGCCGTGGATGCGATACCGAAGGAGCTCAGGCAGGCAAGGAAAGGATCTGTTCTGCGTGAGGTCGCTCCGGGCAAGTTCGAGATACACGCCTCTCTTCGCAACTTCGTCTATGATTCGATGACGAAGGAGGAGAAGACCAGATGGCACAGCGTTGCTGCGGACTACTACCTCAGGGAGGGTGACGCCCAGGAGAGACTCTATCACCTCATACTGGCCAATAGGCTTCTGGAGGCAGAGATGCATGCCGCTCGGATGGGGGAGGAACTGCTGGGAGAGGGAAATGTGCGTCGGCTTTGGACGCTGATCTGCTCCTTCGAGCCCAGCAAGCCGAAGTACCGGCCGGCGGTGACGATGCTCAAGGCGCGGGCTGCAAGCATGGCAGGGGAATACGTAGCCTCCTGGTCCATGCTCGAAGAGCTCGCTAAAGACGGCAATGCTTCTGCGAAGGCAGATGCCCTCGTAGAGATGGGCCGGATACGGAGCAAGAAGGGCGAGTTCGGAGCAGCGTTGGAGCTCTTCACGGATGCCCTCGAGAACGCTAAGGAACTCCCTGCAATCCGCGCGAAGGCCCTTCGCGGCCTCGGAGTGGTACAGAGCAAACTGGGCAACTACTCGAAAGCTCAGGAGCTGCTCGAGCGGAGCGCTCAGGACGCCCTGTCCGCCATGGACCAGAAGGGTATGCTGCTCGCGCACCTGGAGCTCGGGAACGTGTTCATCGGCAGAGGAGACTACGAGCAGGCGATCGACCACTTCTCGAAATGCGCCGCAGGGTTCGGCCCCGTCGAGCTGACCAATGTCTATGTCAACATGGGCATCGCGTGCGCGCACCTAGGAAGGAACGACGATGCGAAGCTAAACCTGGAGAATGCGGTGAGGCTCTCGGACGAGACCGGCCAGCCCAGGTCGAAAGCGTATGCTCTCACATCTCTAGCTGAGGTGCTGATCAAGTCCTCCTCCCTCGAGCAGGCGAAGGAACATTGCTTCTCTGCGCTGGAGATATTCACGGAGCTCGACGAGAAGATGGGGGTCTCGGCCGCATATGCGAACCTCGGCATGGCCGAGAGGATGGCGGGAAACCTCGTTGTTAGCGAAGAGTACTATGGTGAGAGCCTCAAGGCTCTCGATGGTATGGATGTCCCCTGGGGCCTTGGTGTCAGGAAGATGGAGTTCGGGCTGATGCTGGCGGACAAGGGTGAGGACGTCCGCGCCCTTGCTCTCATCGAAGACTCGAGGAAGTTGTTCCAGGCGATAGAAGCCAATGGCATGCTCGAGAAGGCCGATGAGGCCCTCAGACGCATATCACAAGGCCAGGAGCTAGACAAGCGTTAATGCGGCGCATATCGGTTCCTGCGGGGTGGCACTTTCTGGAAGAGCCCTCCAACGATCTGCTCACCGGAGACTTGCCTCGGGACACCGAAGAAACAATCGCGTTTGATGGTGGGGCAACTCGAGCATCAATCGGTGTGCATTGTTGAGCCCCTCTTGGTCATCTTTCCGAACGCACGAACAACCAGCCATGAAGGCTTCTGGAATTAGCGGCTTCGCAAAGCTCTTCAGACTTGGGGAACCTTCTTGAGCCAATCCATGTCTGATACGTAGATGTCCCTGATGTCATCCAGCCCATAGATCAGCATCGCAAGCCTTTCGAGCCCGAGGCCCCACGCGAGCACGGGCTCCTTCACGCCAAGAGGTTCCGTGACCTCCGGCCTGAAGACCCCGGCTCCTCCGAGCTCCATCCATTGGCCGTTCCACAGGATCTCGACTTCCAATGAGGGTTCTGTGTAGGGGAAGTACCCGGGCCTCAACCTGATCTTCGGGATGCCCATGCGCCGGTAGAACTCCTTCAGAACGCCGCACAGCATATCGAAGCTCGCGCCCTCTTCGCACACAATGCCCTCGATCTGCGTGAACTCCGGCAGGTGCGTCGAATCCATCGCCTCGCTTCTGAATATCCTGCCGATGGAGAAAACCCTGAAGGGTATCCTGGGGTTCTCGGCAATGTACCGGACCGTGTTGACGGTCGTGTGCGTCCTCAGAAGGGCCCTCTCCGCTTCCTCGAGGCTCCACTTGTACCGCCAGCCCAGCGAGCCTGTCTTCCAGCCGTTCTCGTGGACCTGCTTCACGACATCGACCAAGTCCCTCCACTTTGAGATATCCACCTTCTCAGGGTTCTCGATGTAGAAGGTATCCTGCATCTCCCTGGCTGGATGGTCCTGGGCTGTGAACAGCGCGTCCATGGTCCAGAAAGCGCTCTCGACATATCCGCCCCTGATCTCGGCAAAACCCATGTCCAAGAAGGTCCTCCGCGTTTTCCCGATCAACAGGGTCATCGGATGGCTCCTGCCGCCGTAGGTTGTCGGAGCGAAGGCCTTCACATCGTACTTGCGGACGTCGACCTCGCGCCACTTGCCCGACTGGATCAGCTCAGGTGTGAGCTGGGCGACTTCCTCCTTGATCTCAAGCTTCATCGATGCGATCTTCGCCCCAAGCTCAGTCAGCGAGACGGTCCTGCTGGCAATGTGCCTCTCGTTCAGGATGTCCTTCCGCTGCTTCAGCCAATCGAAGACCTCCTTGTCAGCGTCAGCCTCCATGACTTCGCCCTTGGCCATGGTCTCTATGAGCAGCTCGTCCTCACCCCTCTTGTGCAGGGCCTTCTTGCCCTTCTCCGTCAGGGTGATGAACGTGTCCTTCCCCTCTTTGGAGATCTCCCCCCAGCCCTTCTTCTTGATCCATCCGAGGGCGATCTGGATCTCCTCGTTGTTCAGCTTCTTGCTGTGCTTGAGATCGGCTAGGGAGCCTCTGTCCTTGTGCTCGTGATGGAGTATCTCAAGCGCGATCCTCTCCGGCAGCTGCTTCCTTGCCGCATCAGGTCTCCTGAGGGAGTACGCCTTAGTGATGCTCTCATCGATCTTGACCAGACCCTTTGCCTGGAGCCAGGAGGAGGCGTTCATGACCTCCACTAGCTGGTTCAGGCCACTCTGCCTGAGGATGTCCTCGGGGCTTGCCTGCTTGAGCTCGTCCAACGCTCTCAAGACCTTCTTCTCGAAGTAGTTGAGCTTGTCCACTATTTCCTGCAGGTCTGCCATGCTGTGGGCTCATCGGGCGTGCGGCTTATCTACTTTTCCGGGGATGGCTGGCGCATTCAGTAGTCGATCTCATCCTCTGGCGGCTTGATGTCGAAAACAGGGCTCCCGTCCAGGGCGTCGAGGCCCTTCACGGTGACAACGTTCCCTCGGATGCTTACGAGCTCCACGAGCGTCAGGCCCATCTTGTTCGGCCGGGTGGGCGACCTCGACGCGAACACTCCGACCAGTGGCAGACTCGTATCGTGTCTTGGATGGACCTTCGGGAGCCAGCCCTTCATCTTGTGGAACCCGAATATGATCCAAATGTGCTTGAAATGCCCCAGCTTGTACAGTCCCGGGACGTACTCAGGCTCGAAGACTAGCTTCGACCTGACGCTGTCCCAGTCGTCCACCTTCTCGTTTATGCCGTTGACAACGGTCGCAATCGGTTTGACCTTCACGTGTTTCAGTCCCTCACGAAGAAATCCTCGATTGTGTCCTTCGCCTTCTCCCTCTTCCTCTGGTGATCCTCGAGGAACTTCCAGACCTTATCGAAGAGGATATTCTTGCACTCTCCGCATAACATCTTGCCGGACCTGCAGTCAACATAGAGCTGCGCCAGCTTCTTGTCGTCAGGCTCGAAGAAGTAGGTGTGGTATGCGTGTACAGAGCAGACGTCGGGATTGCCACCCTTCTTGCGCTGCTCCTCCACGGAGACCATTCCACCCGTGAAGGCGTTGACCACTTTCTTCTTGACCGTCTTCTTGTCGTCCGTAGTGAAGATAGTGGTGTCCGCCTTAGTCGACGTAGACATCTTGTTCGACCCCTGAAGCGACGGCATCAGCTTCGCGTGGATTAGCGCGGGCTTGAAGTATCCCATGCCTTCTGCGATGTCCCTCGTGACTCTGAAGTGCGGGTCCTGGTCGATCCCACATGGGATCAGGCACGGGACCTTCTTCCCTTGTTCAATGGACTCGAGAAAGCAAGGGACCGTTTGGATGCTCGTGAAGAATATGCTCCCGATATTGTTGGAGTTGTCGAACCCAAACACCGATCGGATGGTGGAGAAGTTGATTCTCTTCGCCGCCTTGATTGCGGTCGAGTACATCGTTTTGATGTACTCGGTGTCCAGGAAAATGTTCGTGATCTTCGGGTCAAATCCCAAGGCGATTATGTCGAGGGCATTCTCGTAGCCCCACCTCTTCGCTTCGTCGAGGGTGAGGTGGTCGTAGAACATGAATTTCTCATCATCCGTTAGCTGAAACCAGAGCTTCACCGAGAATACATCCTGAAGGTACTTCGTGAACGCCCATGGCATCAGGTGCCCGAGGTGTATTGGCCCCGAAGGCCCCCTGCCCGTATAGAGTGAGAACTTGTTCCCCCTATCGTACTCGTCCAGGAGCCAATCAAGGTCCCTTTGGGAGTAGAATATGCCTCTTCGGAGCATGTGATGAAGAGGCCCATACTTCGCGAGCCTGGCGAGAATTTTCTCGTCGATCTTCTTCGTCCCGAATCTGTCGATGAGAACATCGTAGTCGATCTCGCCGGTCACCTTGTACGGCGTTACCTCGAACTGCTGGTTCATCGACCCACTGACCACTGGTTAGAGTGTATTATGCTATATTCTTTCTGTTGCCCTCGGAGGCCGACTGAACCGCGAACATATTGGTTTTGTCTCCAGGAACCAGAACAATCGACCGGGGCCTACTTCTGGAGCAGGTAATAGCCAGCAGCCTTCTCTCTCGCCCTACGCTTCACCAGACCTTTGGACTGGAGCTCATCCAGAGCTCTGAGCACGAAGTTCTTCGGCGCCTTCGCGAGGCCAACTATCCTCTCAGCGTTGGCCATCTTCTCCTCGCTGTCTATCCCTGCGCTCTTCATTGCGTTGTACACCTTCTCCGCATACATCGACAGTCCTTCTGGCATCGTGATCATCCGTCCAGCGAAAGGGTGCGTCCACCCTCGTATGGTTGCGCACCAGGCTTTCGGCTATGGGGGCGGATTCGGGTGCTCTATTTTAAATCTTTTGTGTCGGAGGCCTTTCAAGTGAAGGTGTCGCCAGCCATCCTTTTCTTCCGTTGACTGGGAGTGGGAAAGTTATATCTTCACAAGGGTCCTATTTGAAAGAAGTAGATTCAGGCTTGGTGGTCCGCAGATGAAGAAGACTCTGCCATTGGTCTTGAGCTTTGGCTTCATGACGGCAACTATGATGTTCGCGAGCCCAGTGAATGCGAGCGCACTCACTCGTTCTAATGGCGACTATTGGACATGGGAGATGTCCACGACCCTGCAGGGCGTAGATGTCCACGGGAACATGACTTACGGATTTGATGGCAGCGATTCGATATCGGTCAACGGGACATCATACGACGTCAGCATCATGGGGATATCCGGAACGCTGAGTGGAAGCACGACCTTCCTGGGGCTGCCGCTCATAATGAACGTCACCCTGGGTGGCAGTGTTTTCGAGATGAGGGACAGCGTGTCAATCGTCAAAGAGGATCGCTTTGTATGGATGAACGTGAGCTGGGGAAACAGTGGCTTCATGATGACTAGTCGGTCCGAGATCGAGACCATGTCATCGTACTCGCCTCCGACGATGCTGCAATTCCATCCCGGCGAGAGCGGCCCAGGCGATTCCTGGACGGATGTCTTCAATATCACCACCATTACCACAACCTGGCGCAACGGGACCGTGCAGAACCAGGCGACCACATACGATCACATGAGTTACTCGGTCTTGATCGCGAGTTCAACATCGAGCGTGAACACCCTCGCGGGGACCTTCGAGGCGCTGAGGATAACGGCCACTGATCCAGATGGCAACTACGAGATCAACAGCTACTCTGATGAGGTCAAGAACGTGATCAAGTACGAAGCTTACGAATCTGGCAGCGCCACACCTAGTATGTCGATGTCACTGAGCAGTTACCATATCTCCAAGCCTGTGAGCCTGTCGACCTTGGTGCTCGCAGGCATCGGTATCATGGCTGTGGTCGTCGCGCTTATAGTCATACTCGCTTTGATGATGCGCAGGAAGGGAAGAACGCCACAGCCTTCGCAGCCGATCGTCCCTCCGCAAGCTCCCCCAGCGCAGTGACGATATGGAGTCTACAGACAAGGAGCGGACAAAATGGTCAGACAGAAGAGGAGAGTCTCCGAATCGAAATCTATAGTGGCTAGAGTGATGATGCCTCAGGATGCGAACATAGCTGGTAACGTCTTCGGTGGGACCATCCTGAAGATGGTTGACGAGATAGCTTATGTCGCGGCAACTAGGCATGCGAGGAGCAACATCGTCACCGCCTCTGTGGACAAGATGGACTTCCTGTCCCCTGTGCATGTGGGCGACCTTGTGACCTTGAATGCCAATATCAACTTTGTCGGCCGGTCCTCGATGGAGGTCGGGGTGAGGGTCGAGGCAGAGGATCCGAGGACGGGCCAGCATAGGCACACGGGTTCGTCGTATCTCACCGTCGTCGCCCTTGGCCCTGATGGCAAGCCTACTGAGGTGCCGGCATTGGTCCTGGAGACTGAGGAGGATCAGCGGAGAAACAGAGAGGCTATGGCTAGGCGCGCGCGGAGGCTCGAGGAGAAAGCCGTCGAGCACTTCAGATCCACCAAGAAACCCAAGCGCTGACATGCTGCCAAGAATACCGTCTTATCAAGCCTCTGGTCCGGACCCTGCTTCCGGTTTTTATAGGCGTAATGTCTCACCCTAGGCTGGAGAGATACCTTGGCCAAGGCCGTCTTCAACCCACTCACGCAGGAGCAAGAGCTGGCAGTCCATCAGGAGTCCGTTAGGATTCTGGAGGAGGTGGGCATCAAGGTGACTAGTCCCAGGGTCCTGAAGATGCTCAAGGACCAGGGCGCCAAGGTAGATGAGAGGGCCCAGATCGCCAAGATCGGCGAACATATGATCAAGGAAGCTCTCGCAAACGCGCCCAAGGATTTCCTAATGTGCGGGAGGGTCAAAGCCCATGACCTCAGGCTCCCGGCCATCGACAGGATCCATGGCTGCAACGACGGCCAGCCCACAGATGTCTGGGATATCAACACCCAGACCAAAAGGAAATCCACTATAAGGGATCTCATCGAATTCACTCTTGTCTGTGATGCCATGCCCGAAGTCGACCTGTATTGGCCCGAGGTGGTCGCGACGGATCTTCCTCCTGAGGTGGCGAGCAACCACGAATGGGCGGCCTCAGTCTTTCACACTGGCAAACACGTCCAACACGGAGCTAGCAGCGTTGAAGAGGCCCGGTTCCAGATCGAGGCTGCAGCGATTATCGTCGGCTCGGAAAAAGAGCTTGCCAAGAGACCTATCGTATCCGCAACCCACACGCCGATCAGCCCCCTGAGATACGAGGCTGGCGATGTGGATGCGGTCGTCGAGTTCGCAAGGGCGGGATTGCCCGTCATTCATCTCTCCATGGCAATATCAGGTTCCGTGGCTCCGGTCACGCTCGCAGGCACCGCGGCTTTGGTGAACGCGGAGGTCCTCGCGAGCACCGTGATCTCCGAGACGGCCAAACCAGGCGCCCCCGTTCTTTACAGCTCCGAATCAGGACCGATGGATATGCGGACAGGCGTATTCCTCTCGGGTTCAACAGAGGGGGCGCTCATCAACGCAGCCGGATGTCAGATGGCAAGGCGGTACAAGATTCCCTCCCAAGTGGGCGGCATTGCGGCATCCGGCTGCATGCCCGGATTCGAAGTTGGCTACCAGAAAGCCCTCAGTGGGATGATACCAGCGCTCGCAGGCGCGGACCAGATTGTCGGGATCGGCGGGTTCGACAGATCCGGCTGCGAATCGCTGGAGCAGGTCGTTATGGATTGCGAACTCTGGAGGAACGTGTTGAGAGCCTGGCGCGGGATCACGATTAACGATTCCACGTTAGCTTACGAGGCGATTGCGCGCGTGGGTCCTGGCGGGTATTTCATGAAGGATCCTCACACGCTGCGGCATTTCAGGAACGAGACTCTGCTTCCGAAATTAGCGATGCAGCCCTCGACTCTTGGTGATGGGGCAGAGCCGATTGTCCTCGGGGCGAGAAAGGAGGTCAAGAAGATCTTGGCGGAACACGCGCCTGCGGTGCTCGACAAGAGCGTCAAGCAGGAGATCAAGGATCTCCTGAAGAAGTACGACATCGCGGCCATCAAGAGAGCCGTGCCGACGGGCTATCTCGACAGGTTCGAGTAAGCGCTACTTCCTCATGAGGTACTCGTGCACGCTGAGGGCGGCTTTGGCGCCCTCACCTGCAGCTATCACAATCTGCTTGTCATGGACCTGGGTGACGTCCCCGGCCGCGAAGATGCCAGGGATTTTGGTTTCGCAATTGCCATCGACAAGGATTTCGCCCCATTCGTTCAGGTCCAGGAATCCCTTCACGAAATCGGAGTTGGGCACCAGGCCGATCTCGAGGAACACACCTTGGACCGAAAGGTCCTCAGTCTTGCCGCTTCCAATATCCTTTATCTTCAGGCCCTGGACCGTGCTCTCTCCAAGGACATCGACCGGTTCATAGCCCATCTTCTTGACCAGGTTCGGCAACCGATCTGCCTTCTCTGCGACCACCGGGTCCGCCCTCCAGGGGCTTCTCGAGACTATGTACACCCTGTTCGCGATCCCGCTCATCTCGACTGCCGCCTGAACCGCAGAGTTGCCGCCTCCGATAACAGCGACATCCTTCCTCGAAAAGAGCGGGCCGTCACACGTAGAGCAGTATGAGACACCTCGGCCTATGAGCCTCCGCTCGTTCGGCATCCCGAGCGTCATCGGGCGCTTCCCCGACGCCACTATGACCGTCCTCGCGGCGATGCTTCTCCCGCCTCTGGTCAGGATAGCAAAATCCCCTTCTGAGGGCTTGACCTCGCTTACCTCGTCAATGATCATAGGTATCGGGAATTGCCTAACCTGCTCTTCGAATTTCGCTGTCAGCTCCCTGCCTGTGACATACTGATATCCCATGTAGTTCTCGATATCCTTCGTCCAAGCGAC
>Ga0315268_10009442_pt1 | contig 10118 bp, 10 predicted proteins | sample C1_top_MG_FD_204535 | JGI IMG/M metagenome (GOLD analysis project Ga0315268, IMG submission 204535) | Sediment microbial communities from Yellowstone Lake, YNP, Wyoming, USA - C1_top | ecosystem: Environmental > Aquatic > Freshwater > Lake > Sediment | place: USA: Wyoming | collected 2017-08-01 | reverse complement strand
ACATCCCCCGGCTGACGGCGAAGTCGCCCAAGGATGAGTTGTAGCTCTCCATGATGACCGGCCCGTCGAACCCGATCTCCCTCGCGGCCGAGAAGACCGCCGCCCAGGGCACGATGCCGCCGCCGGGTACGCCCCGGTCGCTCTCGCACGCATGAATCCCCCACAGCCGATGGCCGCACTCGCGCACGGCCGCGGCGTAATCGCGGACTTCCGTCACCATATGATACGTATCCAGCAACACCCGCAACCCCGGATGGCCGGCCAGGTCGATCAGCCGCATCGCCTGCGCCGGCGTATTGACCAGGTGCGTGCGGAAATGGCTCATCGGCTCCAGCACGAGCGGCATCCCGCGCTTTGCGGCGTGCTCCGCCAGCCGGCGCAGGTTGTCGGCCGTGCGCGGCAGCTCATCGTCCGGCGGCACGCGCCGGCAGACGCGCCCGGGATGAGCGTAGATCGCGCCCGTGTACGCCATCGCCCCCATCTCGGCCGCAATGTCAATCTGCCGCCGATGCCATTCCACCCCGCGCTCGCGACAGCCCCGCTCATCGTGCGAAATGTCGCACTCCATCGGCCAATCCGCGCCCGGGCTGCCCACGAGCCGCATGCCCAGCTCGCCGGCCCGCCGCCGCACCAGTGCCGGGGTGAACACCACGTCATCCCCCATGGCGATCTCGATGCACGAGAGCCCCAGCGATCGCGCCCGCTGAAGAAGCGGAAGCTCCGAGTCCGCCCACCGTCGCGTCCAGAGGAAGATGTGCGCTCCGAAGATCATGAGTTGGTCAGCGACGCGCCAAAGCCACAGAGCAGGTTGCGCCCGCAGCGCAGGCCGTCGAAGATCCCGAAGAAGAGAGACCGCAGATGAACACAGATGACCACAGATCAAATCGATCATATCCGTGTTCATCGGTGTTCATCTGTGGTTGCTCTACCTGCAACCGTGGTTCCTCTTCGTGCGCATTCGTGTCCATTCGTGGACCATTCACTGCTCCGCGCGCACGGGATTCTCCAACTGCCCGATCTTCTCAATCTCAACGACGACATTGTCGCCCGGCTTGAGATACACCGGCGGTTTGCGCGCAAAGCCCACGCCCTGCGGCGTGCCCGTGAGGATTACCGTCCCCGGCCGCAGCGTCATCGTGCTCGAAAGGCTCTCGATCAGCGCGGGCACGTCGAAGATCATGTCCGCCGTCGTGTGGCTCTGCATCACCCGGCCGTTGAGAATCGTCTTGATCGCCAGGGCGTTGGGGTTGGGAATCTCGTCGGCCGTCAGGATGCACGGTCCCATCGGGCAAAACGTGTCGAAGCTCTTGCCCCGCGCCCACTGACCGCCGCCCAGCTCCTTCTGCCGTTGCCAGTCGCGCGCCGACACGTCGTTGGCCGCCGTGTAGCCGAAAACGTACTGCAAGGCCATCGCCCTGGGCACATGATGCGCGGTCTTGCCGATAATCACGGCCAGCTCGCATTCGTAATCCACCTCGCGGCTCAGTCGCGGGAGCAGAATGGGATCAAAGGGGTTGTTCAGCGTGTTGCCCGACTTGATGAACAGCACCGGGTGTTTCGGCGGCTCGGCACCGCTCTCGCGTGCGTGCTCGCGGTAGTTCAGCCCGATGCAGAGGATGTCCGGCGGCACGAGCGGCGCCAGCAGCTTGTCGATCCGCAGCGCCTCGCTGGTCGTCCGGCATGAGCCCAACAGCTCGCCCTCGATGCGCAGCGCCGATGCTTGGTCAACCTGTCGCCCCCAATGAATCACGCCGCCAGATTGAAACCGCACGATCCGCATACCGCTCCTCGGGGAAGAGTCGGGCGGGGATTATATCGGCCCCCCCACCGGCCACAACAGCACCAGCCCGCGCTCCGGCACCTGGCCGAGCTTGGCCCAGGCTTTGCAGGCCGCTTGCTTCAGTTTGGAGGTCCTATGAGCCAGCACGCGGGCAAATGGACAACCGATCACGAGCACATCCGCAGGTGGGTTGAAGAGCGCGGCGGGCACCCGGCCTGCGTTCGCGGCGCCTGCGGCTCCGACGATGTCGGGCTCCTGCGCATCGATTTCCCCGGCTACAGCGGCCAGCAGTCGCTCCAGCACATTCCCTGGGATGAGTTCTTCCAGAAGTTCGACGAAAACGACCTGGCCCTTCTCTGCCAGGATGAAACGGCCGGCCAGAAAAGCAACTTCGCCAGGCTGGTGAAGCGCAGCTCGGCCCAGCCGAAGGGTGAAGAAGGCAAGGGCCATTCGCGAAGAAAGAAATGAGGGGGGTGCTAGACAAATACAGAGATCTCCCGCGCAATTGGAACAGCCATGGGACTGCGCCGCCAGGCGAGACCGCGATATCAGCCGCGCGAACTGCGCTTAGCGTGTTGATGGACTACAATCTTCTGCCAACAGCTATACTGCCTTCTGCCGAAGGCGGGGTGGGGTCCGCGTTCCGCCGCGGCGCGCTCCGTGCGGACATCAAGTGCTTGAACAGCAATCACGTGCTTGCAGTGATCTCTGACGGCCGGGGACGGCCAATAGCTTGGGAACTTGATCCTGACTATCGCGGATTTGAACATGCCATCCGACGCATCCGAGAGCATCTTGGGTGGTGACCGCCCGGATCGGATGTACCGCCGGGGGCGCCCCGTAGACCCGGTATTCGAACCGGCCGAGGAACCCTACGAGCGGATACACCATAGGGCTCATGCAGCTGCCTGGAGCCTGAATGCGCGGTTTCCTGACTTTTCCGTGAATCGACAGAAGTACAGCGAGCCCGAGGGCGTTCCGATCCGGAACTGGCCCGATTGGGGAATCGTGGGATTTCGAGTGGATGCTATCCCGCCGTATCTGGAATCCGGTGGCGGAGTGATCTACTCGTTTCAAGTGGTGCATGAACCAATAGAGGACAACTACGCGTATTCCGAAGTGCATACACTCAAGGGCGACAAGCGCAATCCTTCGAAGGTGCCCGAACCCGTCAAGAAGGTGTTTCGTCAGATTCTCGCGGAGAGGTTGCGGCTCATACGCGCACCGGCCCAGTAGCGCCCTCGTGTCCGCATGTCACGATACCGCGACGGGCGCGCCCCCGAGGGCAAGACAGGGAAGAGAACGACTACAGCGTCCACCCCTCCCTGAACACCGGCTTGATTAACGCATTGGCCTCAGCCGAATTCGTGAACCGCCCGGCCTCGTTGTCCCATTTCAATTCCTGGCCCATGCAGCGGATGCCGATGACACCCAGGACCGCGAGTTGCGTCAGTGGTCCGCCGTAGAGCGAGAAGTCGGACCCCGCCGGTTTGCCCGTGCGCATGGCGTTGATCCAGTCCCAGTGGTGGCCGCGCGGCGGAGGGGGCAGCTTCTTCCTGGGCGGCTCGGTCTTGAGCTTCGCCTGGTACGCCCGCATCGCCCCTTCGGGGAAGATGCGCACACCGCCGGCGCCGTGCGAGCCGTAAGTGATGCCGGCCTTGTCGCCCAGCACCACCGCGCCTGTGGCCGGAACCGTGCGATCCGGCCCCCCCAGATTTTCCGGCCGGGGCTTCTGCACGTTTCCGTTGTACCAGTGCAGCGTGACCGGCCCGCGATCGCCCTTGGCGGCGAACTTGTAGGTGATGATGCTTCGCCGGGGGAACGTGTCGTTGCCGTGCTTCTTCGGGTCATACTCGACATCGTCGCTCTTGGCCTGGATGCTCTCCGGCGCGCCCAGGTCCAGCGCCCAGAACACCGGATCGACCACGTGGCACATCCAGTCGCCGGTGGTGCCGGTGCCGAACGGCATCCACGACCGCCAGCTTCCGGGGCAATAGGCGCTGTGGTACGGCCGGAATTGCGCCGGGCCCAGCCACAGGTCCCAATCCAGGTTCGCTGGAACCTGCTCCACCTCCTGCAGCACGCCAAGCCTGCCCATAGCCGAGTTGGGAGCGTTGCACCCGGCGTGAATGGTGTGCACGTTGCCGATCGCGCCATCCCACACCCATTCGCAAAACCGCCGGATGTCGCCCGACGAATGGCCCTGGTTGCCGAGCTGCGTCATCACCTTGTATTCGCGCGCCGCCTTGATGATCTCGCGGACTTCCCACACCGAGTGCGCCAGGGGCTTCTCGCAATAGACATGCTTGCCGCGCTTGATCGCACCCATGACGGCGACCGCGTGGGTGTGATCCGGCGTGGCCACCAGCACCGCGTCGATCTTCTTTTCCAGTTCGTCATACATCCTGCGGAAGTCGCGGTAGGTTTTCGCGCCCGGGAACCGCTGAAGGTTCTTGCCGGCTCGGCGCGTGTCCACATCGCACATCGCCAGAAAGTCCACTTGGCCCGTATTGTTCAGCTCATTGATGTTCCACCCCGCCTGGCCGCCGGCGCCGACGGTGACGAGGTTGATCTTCTCGTTGGGCGAGAGCAGGCCGCCGGCGGCGACACACTGCCGCGGGACGGTATGGATGGCCCAAGCCCCCGCTGCCGCTGCGGTTGCGCCAATGAACTGTCGACGGGAAAGCCTGCTGTTTCCTGCGCGCATCAGATCTCCTGAAATGTAAAAACGCCAGAGACTGGCTGATTGGTGATACTGATCTTCCAGGGGGTCGTTGTGGGGTTAGAGGCTTGTCGCCGGCGATTTTTGGGATATGTTATCAGACGGGAGAGAGCCTGCGTCGCGGCAGGTCTCCCCAGATAAATCCGGGAAACTCAGCGGTTGCGCACAGACTCCTCCGAGAACTTGAGGAGGTTTCAATATGTACGGTTCCGCCCTCCCGAGCACCGAGTTGATCGAGCCCGCCAACGTTACGTGGGACCAGGCGCGCGGCCGGCCGGAAATATCGACGCCGCTCGATCGCCTGCCTGAAGGGCTGCACATACCGGACGACTTCCCCGAACCGATCCATTATGACCCGGAGAGGCGACTGCTGCTCTATCGCGGCTTCATGACCTCGATGAGCTACAAGTATCTCCGCGGCCTGAGCACAGACCTCACATTCCTGGCCGCGCTGGATGTGCTGAACGTCAGGAGCAGCACGGCGAGCCTGGCAGGCCCGTCGATGCGGCGGCGGATTGGATGGGCGCTGGGGTCGCTCTTGGCGGCCGGGCTGATCCTCGCGGCGTGGGCGCTGTTGCACACGCACTGAACGACAACATTCTGAAACGTGGTGTTTCGTTTATGCGCCGGGGGCGCCGGTCGCGGCGCCGAGCATGTCGTTGTCGTTGAGCCACCATGCGGAGGGAATCGTGGTGGTCGGACGGCTGGCCACGCCGAGCCAGGCAGCGCAGGTTGCGGCCGCGTGGCGGGCCTGTTCCGGCGATTCGAAGACCTGCTCGATGAACTTCTGAGTCTTGGGGTTTCGCCAGGCGCTCAGGAAGTTACCGACCGTGTAGAGCTGGAGCATCTGCTGAAGCGGCAGTGCGATCTCCGCGCGCATGACCTGGTTGAGCGGCAGAGCAAGGATAGGATTCTTGGTCATACAACTACCCCGATCCCAACCCGTCGGCGCCACAAAGACCTGGGCGCGTTCACGCCAGGCCCGCCACCGTGCGAGCACCGGCCAGAAGCGCTCCAAGGCGACGCCAATCGGGTTCTTGCTGGGGATGGACGCCCAGTCGTTGTGCATCCAAACCCCACGGCCCACGGAAGTTATAGAAAACCTCGCTCGCAGCCGCCGGGCGGCGACCGAGGATTTCTGCCCGAATGGACGGTATGCTAACCACAAAAAGCACATCGTCAAACTCAGCCATAAAACAAAACAGAAAAATTATAGGACCTACGCGGCGTCGGGTAAGTTCTGTCCGCTTGACACTTTGGCGTGCGCTTCTTACTGTCGATGCCGCAGCCCCGGATGCGCTTCCGGGGCTTTTGGCCGTATGGACATCCCGGCCGCGCAATCCGGCCGGCGACAGCGGCGGCTTTCGATCGTTTTCCCGCTCGGAAAGGTTGGTAGGCGGCGTGTTCCCGACCCTTGAAGGAAATACCTGCGTACTTGGTCTGCAATGGGGCGATGAGGGCAAGGGCAAGATCGTCGATTTTCTCGGCGAGCGCGCCGACGTGGTGGTGCGCTACTGCGGCGGGGCCAACGCCGGGCACACCGTGCGCCTCAACGGGCAGAAATTCTCGACGCACCTGCTGCCGGTGGGGATCTTCCGCCCGGGCATCATGAACATCATCGGCAACGGCGTGGTGCTCGACCCGGAGACGCTGTTCAAGGAGATCGACGACTTCATCGCCCGCGGGATCGCGATCTCGCCGGCCAACCTGCGCATCAGCTACAAGACGCACCTGGTCATGCCCTATCACAAGGCCGAGGACGCCGCCCGCGAAACCAGCGCCGGGGCCACCGGAATCGGCACCACCCGCCGCGGCATCGGTCCCTGTTATGCCGACAAGATGCAGCGGATGACGGCCATCCGGGCGGCCGACCTGATGCATGAACAGCAGCTCAAGGAGAGGATTTCGCGGATCGTGACCGAGCGCAACAAGGTGCTGCACGTGCTGTATGACTGCCCGCCGCTGGACTGGAAGCGGATTTTCGAGCAGTACCGGGATTTCGGCCGGCGGATGAAGAGCTTTGTCGACGACACCAGCTACGTGCTGCTGGGCGCCATCCGCTCGGGCAAGCGGATCCTCTTCGAGGGGGCGCACGCGGTGCTGCTGGATGTCGACCACGGGACGTATCCGTTCGTGACCAGCAGCAACTGCTCGGGCCTGGGGCTGTACACCGGCGCCGGCGTGCCGCCGCAGACCGTGCAGAACTTCGTGGGGATCGTCAAGGCCTACAGCACCCGCGTGGGCGGCGGGCCGTTTCCCAGCGAGCAGGCCAACGACATCGGCGACTACATCCGCGAACGGGGACAGGAATATGGCACGACGACGCGGCGGCCCAGGCGGTGCGGGTGGTTTGACGCGATGGCGGTGCGGTATTCGGCCGCGATTTCGGGCGTGACGGCGGTGGCGATGACGCTGCTGGACGTGCTGAGCGGCCTGAAACAGGTGCGCATCTGCGTGGGCTACAAGCACCGCGGGCAGGCGGTGGAGTTCTTCCGGGCGGACATGGACCTGCTGGCGGAGGTGGAGCCGGTTTACGAGACGCTGCCGGGCTGGAACGGCAACATCAGCGGGGCGCGGAGTTTTGAGGAGCTTCCGCGCGAGGCGCAGAGCTACGTGAAGCGGGTTGAGCAGCTCATCGAGGCGCCGATCAAGATTGTGAGCGTGGGGCCGGAGAGGGCGGCGACGGTGATGCGATAGACAGCGGATAGTGGATAGTGAGTGGTTGGGTTTGATTGGGTTTGTTTTGGGGAGGGGCGGGAGCGTAAGTTCTTTCCATTGTGGAGATCAGGGATTTGAAATTGGGTTTGTTCTGCGCGGGCGCACCAAGGGGATTGCGGAGGCGGTTGCCAGCGGGGGAGGACAGCACCTGGAAAAGTGGGAGTTCCCGCGAGCAGGTGAGATATGGGACGGCGGGGATGCGGGATAGGGCGTGGGGGCGGGGATGGGGCGCGGGCGGGTGCGGGGCGAAACGCGTGGGGCGATCGGGTGAGATCATTGTCCCCTCCTGTTAGTCGGCGCGATGATTATAGCACATCAAGAAGGAAAATGTTAGAAAAGGTGAGATTTTCTTTGGCGGCGAGGACGCGTTTCCTGGTGCGGGACGGACGGAGCTCACGATGACCGAGCGCACCGCGCGGAATGGATGGCCTTCGGGGGTCTATACCGGGATCGCGTCTGGATACGGTCCGAGAAACCGCTCACCATCAAAATGAATCAAATGCTCGGGCGCTTCGGCAACCCACACTTCGGTCTCCCAGGAAATCAGTGGCAGGAACGTCTGCATCGCGCGGCGCGTCTCGAACGCAGTCACGAAAATCAGCCCGGCTTTGCAGCCTTTGAAAAGCTCCTTCAGTTCATTCCGGCGTTTCCAATCAACCGCGCCCGCGCTCGTGACGGCTTCGACCAACAACAGCCAGTTGCGTTTCGTGTCGTGCACGACGACATCGGGCATCTTCGCCGACGGCGCAATCACGACGCCCAAGCCTTCGAGGTAGGCCGTTTCGAGATGCAGGAATTTGCTCTCCGCATCGCCGATGTAAACGACCGTCGCGCCTGGCGCGAAGCGCGGACAGAATTCCTCGATCACTTGTTTGATGAGCGGATTCTGTCCGCCCGGCGAGAGCGTCACCGTTTCGCCTGACGGCAGCTTCACCGGGACGCGCGCCAGATTGCGATTGCGAGCAATCGCCTGACGAATCTTGGTGCGGCTCGCCTGGTACTCGTCTAACTGCGCCGGCCAGAGCCTCGTTCCCAACGTGCGCACCAGCGCAAGCGCGGTTGGTTCGACTTGATAGACCGTTTGGCCGCTGTTCGTCGGGCGGCTGGGATTATCCGGGTTTCGCAGCAGCAACCCCGTCTCGACGAAGTACTTCACGGCTTCGTCGCGAATCGTCTCGCGCGTGTTCGGCGCGTATCGGACGCCGTAGGCTGTCGCGATGAACTCAATGATTGGCGTGACACCACGGAGTGGATTTGCGGCGGCGCTCCAAGGCGCGTTGGGCGCAATGTCGAGCAGCGCAAGGAAGGTGTAGGCGGCGATTTCGTTGCTCTACCTCGGCCCGAAGCCCAGTGCCTTGAGGACTTCCATCGCTTCGCCCAGCTTTCGGTTCATGGCTGCGGCGCTGCCGCCGGCGTTGGCCGCGGGCATCAGAGAAGCTCCTTTTCGACCAGCGCGTCCAACTTGGCCTGGCTCGGAAACGTGTCGCCGATTTCCCGACCGAGGCATTCGAGTTCCGCTCGCGTCGGGTAGCGCATGTTCCGCAAGTCGGTCGCGTTGACTTGTGTGTGACCGTTGAACTGGCGGAAGTAAACGTCAACCAACGTTGAATTCAGGAAAGCCGCGAGTCCCTTGGCCAGTTCCATGGGCAGCCCGCGACCGCGCGCGTGGAAATAGTTCAGATGGTTCTCAAAGCCGACACGCTGCGCACGGATGCGATGCCGGTCGTAGATGCAGGCAACAACTCGCCGGCGCTCCTCCTTTGACGTAAAGCGTTTCACGAGAACGTAAATCGCGCCCGGCACGAGGAGTTCTTGCGTGCGCTCAGTGTCGCGGATGGCGTTCGGCTTGCGTCCACCTGGCTTGGGCCAATGCACGAACCCGCCATTGAAGTGGCACGGGTAAATCAGCGGCGCAGCGTCGTCCTGAGCCTCAGGCACAAGAAATTGTTTCGCGCGAAAGTCCACCACACGCCCTGTGGAAACTTCCATGCCGAGCTTCGCGAGAGGAGTCGTGAAGCGCGCCATCTTTCGGCTCGCGACGTCGTCTGACTCGGCAGCGACCAAGTGGATGAAACGCTCCGGGTCGTGCGGAGAAACCGCTTCCGCGTATGGACACGCTCGCTCTGCAATCTTGCTGCCGGGTTCACCGCTGCTGGTCGAAATGATAACGGACTCCGGCTTTTCCCGCGACTTCACCGCATGGACGACAATGTTCTCCTGTAAAACGTCATCATGCTGAAATGCCGCCGACCGCGACTCGAAAACATGAAGCCGCCTGAGCGACATCATGTCGAGGAACTGCTCCCGAAACGGACGGAAGTAACGTCCGTTGCAAAAGCTGCGCGGGCAGATGGCTACCATCTCGCCGTTTTCGCTGAGAAGCTTCGCGGCGAGCGCCAGAAAACCCGTGTAAAGATTGCTCGTCTCGATGCCAGCCTCGCGCAGCAGGCGGCGCGTGTGCGAGTCGCTGTTAATCTTGCGGTAGGGCGGATTGAGAATGGCCGCGTTGAACGGCGTCTTGGACGCGCCGAACAAATCGTCACGCACGAGCGAGGTTGCGGCCTCGACGAAATCCCCTTTGCGCAAGTCTGCGGAGAACTGAATCCCGCTTCGCTCGCACTCGGCGCGGCACGAGCGCAGTCTCCGCTCAAGCGCCGGGATGATCGCCTCGTCGAGCTCGTAGGCGGTGACGGAAATTTGTTTTGTCATGTGCCGGCTACCGCTCGCCTGTTTCACGAAAGCAGCGATGAGAGCGCCGTCGCCGGCGCCAGCGTCAAGCAGACGAATTTCTGTCGGATGAGCCTCAAACAGCGATGCCATGAATGCACCGATGGATTCAGGCGTGAAGAACTGCCCCAACTCATGTTTCCTGTGAGCCTCAAAGTCGGCTGGCAGCCT
>Ga0315268_10009440_pt1 | contig 10119 bp, 10 predicted proteins | sample C1_top_MG_FD_204535 | JGI IMG/M metagenome (GOLD analysis project Ga0315268, IMG submission 204535) | Sediment microbial communities from Yellowstone Lake, YNP, Wyoming, USA - C1_top | ecosystem: Environmental > Aquatic > Freshwater > Lake > Sediment | place: USA: Wyoming | collected 2017-08-01 | reverse complement strand
CAGGTTCACCGCATCGAGGCGCGTCACGCCAAAAAGCGAGGAGCATGCGACTTCGGTCAATGCCTGGGGATTCAATGACAGCTCATCGACAGCCGATGAACGCGTATCATCATAATGGCAGAATTTCGAGATGTCCACCAGGGCCTCGGCGTCCTTGGCAAGATGCGACACGGCCGCGAGCCGAACAAACTGGAAACTTGAGAAAAGCGCCAGCTCGAGCAGGATCCTTGTCCGCCCCTTGAGCCGATCCACAGCGCTCAGCATGGCGAGGCGCTCCCCGCTTGTGAGTATCTTGGCCAGATGCGAGAGGCTGTAGCGGTCCGGCGCGCCGTGGAAGGATCTTAGCTTGTTTTTCTTCTTCTCCGGGCGCTTCTTCTTGAGCGCGTCCTCTGGTTTTTCATCCTCTAATTCCACTTCCAGCGATGCATCTGGAGCTCTGAGTCTCTTTATACTGGTTGCCATGAGGTTGTTTTGGCAGAAAACTATATAAACCATTCTGCGATTTTGGATAAAAATACGGCTTTTGGAGAATTGAAGGTTGAAAAGGTTGGGAAAACTGAGATTGAAGCGGAGCCTTTTGACTTCCGTCTTTTTCCGGGCAAAAGGCTACGCATCATCCAAAAGCCCTGGGGTAAAATAGTCACGGGGTTATACCTCAGGTGGGTAGTCGCCTAGGGCACCGGAGTTGAACCTCGGTAGCCCTGGCGAATGGGGAAACTGAGATTTGAACTCAGACAACCAGCTCCCAAAGCTGACAGCATACCAGGTTAGCTCATTTCCCCGTACATTTTTTCTTTTGGCCATCTCAGATTAAAAGCTTGAGCAAATCACGAATTTGCCTTCTTGACCAGCAAGTGCACGTCGCCGAACTTCTTTAGCATGAAGCCGTAGCGCAAATACAGGTCTATCGCAGGGTTCATGCTTTTCACCTTGAGGTATATGGACCGCTCATCGTCGCCCAGTGTGGACAGGATGTGCTCGAGCAGTATCGTGCCCACGCCATGGCCCCGCACGGATTCGTCGACGCCCAGGCCCTGCAGGATTATCCGATCCTCATACTCCTCCAGGTGCGCGAAGCCGACCACCCGGCCCTCGCATTCTGCCAGGAGCAGGATATCTTCGTCTGCGATCTGCACCATCGCCTTTGGGAATACGCTCCGGATGAACTCCTTGGCTGCATCAACCTCTGAAGGCTTGACAGTCCTGACAATCACAGAAATCATAACGATATGAACTCCACGGATATTTTTTTATTGCTGATTGAAACCGAGCATGCGCGCATGGAATTGGCCGGAGGAAGCTTTATCAGTTCTGTGGTTCCGAGTTTTTTTGTGCCAAAATGCTCGTGGACGTGGCCGAAGAACGCTGCGAGCGGTTTTTTCTCTTCGATTATCTTCAGGATCGATCCGCTCCCGATGCTGCGAAGATACGCCTGGTCGAAATGACCTTTCGGGGGGCAGTGAAGCAGAAGAAGCGTGTTCTGGTCGATATTTAGTTTTGCCATCCGCTCGTATATCTCTTTCTCGCTGAGCTCGCCGAACGTCCCGAAGGGCGTAGGCGGGCTGAACCCAAAACCCACGACATTCAACCCATCCCCGATAGGAGCGCGCTTCTCGTGGACCCATTGAAGCGACCCTGCCAGCCGTTCGTTCACTATCTTGTTGTCCCAGTTCCCGGGGACGATAAACGCTTTCGGAAATGATTCAAGAACGGATTCCGCATAGGATGCGCTGTGCGAGATGTCCCCGCAGATGAAGACACGGTCATAGCTGGGGGCGATCTTACCAAGTGCCTCGAGTGCAAGCTCGTCTCCGTGCAGGTCAGAGAATGCGAGTATTCTCATTGCTTCGTCGGCCCGCTTTCGGCCTTTTTCTTCCCGGCCTCGAACTCCTTCATGATCTGCGCGAAGCGGTCGTCGAATTTCTTCTTCAGCATCGGAGAGATCCTCCGCTTGCTGAACGCATCAGCCTTCGAAGCGAGGCACAGCTGGTTCGCCAGGACGCGCGCGATCTTTCCGCGCACGCTCTTTGGCGATGAGGAGATCCGCGCATGCAGGAATATTATGCCGTGCTTGGGCGGGGGTATCCTTTTGTTCTTCAGGTGCTTGAAAAGAGCCTTCTCTGCGCCGATGACCTGCAAGGCACTGGCTGGCAGGAACGCGAGCCGTGTGAGGGAGCCCATATGCGACACCAGCTTCGCAGCGATCTCAGGACCGCCGACTTCAGACAGGTTCGGGCATAGTTCGTTCGCGAGCTCTTTCTGGTATTCTTCGTAATCCTTCCGAAGCTTCTCCATGGATACGATCATCCTGGCAAGAGAAAGGCATTCTGAATGATCCTTGGGGGATAGCTTGGCCCCTAGGGTTGTTTTCGATGATGCTGCAATCTCGGACGCCCTTTTCTGGCCGATGATCGCGGCCAGCCCCTTCTCATCGACATTATCCTTGTCCAGGATAAGGGCTGCGTTGCAGTACTGGAGCTTTTCCTCTGCTTTAAGTTCCGGAAAGTATATGCCGTACCAGTCCTCGAACCGCTCGCCGAGGAGATTGATGGTCTTGTCGATATCCTCGATGGATTTGGTCACGGATGCGAGAAGCATGTCCCTGCTCCGGAGCGCCTCGCGCACAGTCTCCTTCGACCTTTTGAGGAATCTGGCCCTCTTGTCGAAACGCCCTTCATCCCGATTATCCCTTCGCGGTCTTTGATCTCTCATAAATAGCACCGCTACTGATGATGCCGTAAGGGTATTTTAAAGCATTTAGTTCGAAATATTGCCATGGGCGATGTTGAAAAACTCACGAAAGACACTATAGCGGGCGGAGGCGTGCTCGCAATGCTCTACTTTGACGTGCACGCGAAATCAAAGGAGACGGTCCAGGAACTGGGCGCGGGTTTCGTGAACACCCTCATCCACAAGAAGGATGTCGTGTTCGCTTTGGGCGAGATTGACGAACCTATCGGAGGGGAAGACGGGAAGAATTTTTCTGCGTCCATAGAGGTGAAGATCCTGACAAGGGATTTCGCCACGCTGGCTTCGATATGCATGGCCCACAGCCCGTATTCAGTGGAGATACTGAGGCCGGATGAGATAAAGCTCAGCCTGAATCAGGTGCATGACCTTCTGGGCGTGATCTCTGCGACCACGGCCGAGTACAAGAAATTCATCATCACAAAGCTTTCAAAGCCAGAGGAGCTTCTTGAGCTCCAGGAAAGCCTGAAGAAAAGGGCTGATATGGGAAAGAAGATCTTGAAGAAGGGGGGAGAATGATGGAACGGAGATTCATCAAAAGCGGGATAAGCGGATTGGATGCGATATCAGGAGGAGGCTTCCTTGAGGGTTCGGTCCTCACAGTGAGCGGGCCCACAGGCGCAGGGAAGAGCACATTCGCGGCGCAGTTCCTATACAACGGCGCCAAGGAGATGAGCGAGCCTGGCCTTTACATATCCATCGAGGAGAGCAGGGCGGATTTCTTCTTCCACCTGGGCGGATATGCCTGGGATTTTGAGGGGCTTGAAAGAGACAGGAAATTCATACTGCTGGACTACCCGATACATGAGGTGGACCAGATAGTGAACCAGGCCGGCGCCATCCAGGAGATCATCAACACTACAGGAGTGAAGAGGGTGGTCATCGATTCCATAATGCCTATCGCGCTCTATTTCAAGGAGGAGGAAAGGAAGAAGGGGTTCCTCAAGTTCATAGACAACATCAGGAAATGGGAAACCACCACGCTGATCGTCTCCGAGGATCTGAAGATCTCCTCAGGCTCCATGCCGAGCACCGAATTCGGCATCGAGAGCTTCACCGACGGCTGGATCAACCTGTTCTTCCGCTATGATGAGAAGAGGATGGAAAGGCAGCGCTTTGCCGAAGTGATAAAGATGAAAGGGGTCGCGCATTCCTCAAGGGCATACCCGGCGGTCCTGGACAAGAACGGCTTCCGGATAATCCACGAGCTCACAGGAAAGGCAGAGCCTAAGAAAGAGCCTTTGATCGAAGAGAAATCTGCGCCAGAGAAAAAAGCGCCGGAGAAGGCGGAAAAAGCGCAGAGACAGAAAATCGCGCCTGCAAAGATGTCTCCTGAATTGGCTGCCAAATTGGCAGAGGCCAAAAGCAGGATCATAAAGAAACGATGATCCCCCAGACGCATCTTCTTCCGCTTGTGCTGAGGCCGGCATAATCGTTTTCGCTGACAATGACGCGCTTTCCCAGGTTGAAGAAGCGCTGGGCCTCTTCGGTATTGGCTTGATCCAGCATAACGTCATGGAACCCTTCGGCTTCGCCCTCATATCCTTTTGGGATCTTCGCCACAAGAAGCTTTTTCTCTTTCAACGCAGAGACGTCTGCAGTTGGATGGAGCACAACCCTGCATTTGAGGCTTAGCAGCTTCATGACCAGGCTTGGCGTGGATGCGCATTCCACCTGCACGTTGAGAAGATACGTGAGGTTGTCATAGACGTCCAGGTTCCTGGAAAGGCCTGAAAGCGCGTCCAGGTCGACGATATGGATGAGCTGGAATCCCCTCTCTTTCAGGTCCTTGGCGACATCTATGGGCTTTCCGATGAACTGGAGCATGCCCCCTTCTTTCTTGAACACCTGCTTATCGCGCAGATAGATGATCGGGATCTTGTACTCAGCCACCCTTGACCACCTTGATCGCGTCCTCGATCGATAATTGCTCTTCTTTGCCTGATGCCATCGAGTGAAGCATCACTGTTTTGCTTTTGGTTTCCCGCTCTCCGATGATGGCGACGAACGGAATGCCAAGCGAATTCGCGTATTCGAGCTGCTTCCTAAGGTTGCGCTCGTTCAGATCGGTCTCGCACGGGATATGCGCTTCGCGGAATGTAGCGGCGAGCTGAACAGCGTTCTTGTAGAACTCGGGCTTCACTGCAGCTACGATCAGGAGCGTATCTGTCTTTTTTGAAGCGGTCTTGCGCTCCTCGATCAATGTTACCAGGCGCTCGATACCCACGGATATCCCTACTGCCGGGGCAGGCTGGCCGTAGATGCCCAAAAGCTGGTCATATCTGCCTCCTGCGAGCACTGTGCCGATGCCTTCGCTGAGCTTTATCTCATATACAGGACCGGTATAGTAGCCTAAACCACGGACCAAAAACATGTCGAACTCGATCGGGAAATCGCACATGGCGATGATATCCTCGATCTCCTTCGCGCCCTCTTCGCTGAATTTTTTTGCGAGCGCAAGCTTGTGCTTGTTGTCTCCTTTGGAGCGGATGACCGTCAGGAGCTCGTCTGCTTTTTTTCCGAGGATCTCGTGCAGTAATTTCGCGACCTCGTCCTCGCCGATCTTGTCGAGCTTGTCAAGGACGCGGAAAACTTCGCCTTTCGCTTCTCCGTCGATTTCCAGCTGGGTAGCGATCCCGTCGAGTATCTTCCTGTTGTTGACCATGATTTTTGGTTTATTGAATCCGAAGGCAAGGCAGACATCGCGGGCAAGGGAAAGAAGCTCGGCTTCGCACCGCATGGATGCGCTTCCGATTATGTCTGCATCAGCCTGGTAGAATTCGCGGAAACGGCCTCGTTGCGGCTCTTCGTGCCTCCAGACCACGTCTATCGCATAGCGCTTGAACGGTTTTGGGGTATCTGCTGAAGAAGCGTATCTTGCGAGCGGAACGGTGAGGTCGAATCTCAGGCCGTATTCCCCGCCTTCTATGACGAAGATCTGCTTGTCCACTTCTGCGCCAGCCTTTGCGCGGAGCGTGTCAAGGTATTCCAGGGCCGGGGTTTCCAGGGGCCGGTATCCATAGGAGCGGAATATGCTCCGGATCGCTTCGATGGCCTCTTCCCGGACGAACATATCCTGCGGGCCGATGTCCCTCATGCCTTTTGGTGTGAGCTTCATGTCAAAACCTTGATTCTAATCGTATTCAGAAGTATAAATAGCCTTTTGCTGTTTCTGCTTCCTGCTCGATCTGAGAACCGGATAGAGAGATATAATCGATTTTCTTTTCTTTTAGAAGCTCTATAAGCGCATAGATTGGGATGTTTAGGAGCTGAGCTGCTTTTCCCAAAGAGATTTTTCCTTCTTGGATAAGCGTTATCGCTTCCTGCTTTTTCATAATGAAGAAATAGCTGGATGGGTTTTTACTTTTTTGTTTATGCGGATGAAAGATACATCAACCCTGATACAATCAGCCGAGCAAGGCCATAAACATCCAGCAGGGTATGAAAAATATCTTATTGCCCCCCATTTCAGATATCTTCAATTCGTCTTTTGAAACGACAATCCCGTTTTTGATCTTGTATTTTTCCATGAACCTGAGCAGGCCGCTGATGTCCCTGGCTGATGAGCGGTATTTGACCTCTATCGGAAGCAGACGGCCGTTGATCTCTACGACCGCATCGACCTCCTGCACATCATTCCAGTAGAACACTTTGAAAAGGTCCTTTTTTGCTTTTTGGGAGAGAAGCCTCTGCACGCTGCTTTCAGCGATATAGCCCAGGGCGTTCTCCCCTATAGTTGAAAGATCAGTTATCCTTTCAAGGGCATTGCCCACACCGGAATCGAGTATGACGTATTTGTAGTTCTTCCTAAGCTGTTTTTCAACAGAAGATGCGTAATTCTGCAGCTCGTATATGAGAAAGCTTTCCTTCAGATAGCCGGTGTAGGCCTCTGCGGCCTCATTGTCGATCTTCAGGGTGGTGGATATGGAATTATAGGAATACATCCTGCTTTGGAGCGAGCAGAGAAGATGGAACAAGGATTCCACTTTAGAGACATTTTTGATATGGTACGTGGTGGCGATGTCGTCGTAGATTACCCTTTTTATGATATCGTCGATGATCTTGATCTGCCATCTGATGATATTTTTAGTTTCAAACCATTCCGGAAAGCCCCCTACGAGGAGATACTCTTCAAACAGCCTTTTCATCTCCAGCGACTTGCTGGGGCCGGCCTCTTTCAGTTTCTCGAAAAGATCGCCGTCCAGTTTATCCAGGGCAGCAGCAGGAAGATCATGCTCCACATTGCTGAAAGAGAGGAACTCGCGGAAGCTCATGGGATGCAGGGTAAATTCCACGATCCTGCCTGCAAGAGAATCCATCTGCCCTTTTTTTATCTTGGCCGCGGAGGAGCCGGAGATTATGAACTTTATGTTGTAGCGCAGGTCATAGTACTTCTTGAGCCAGAGCTGCCAGTCTTCGATCTTGTGGATCTCATCGATAAATACGTAGATCTTTTCCTTTCCGTGGTAATCCTGCTTCAGATAATCCTCAAAATAGGCGCGGATTACCGCTCCTATCATGCCCTCCGTCTGTTTCAGTTCGACATCGTCTCCGGAAAAAAACAGCATATGCTTCGGATCCATGCCTTCTTCGATGAGGTGCTGCATGAGGTGGTACATCGAAGTCGTTTTTCCTGTCCTTCTGGGCCCGAGTATGCTTATTATCCTCCGGTCATCCAGGAAGCCAAGCAGTTCTTTGAAGATCGACCGCTTTGTCCGGGGGATGAATTCGATGGGTATTTTTTTGGTTTCCCACCACACGTTTATCTTCCGCAGGATGTCCAGCAGGGGCTCGCCGCTGATCAACGCGCCATATCCTGAAGATGCGGATTTGACTGTTTTTGCCATGTAGTGGCTTATGGAGGGGTTTATTTATATATGTTGCGGTCATAACCGCAACTAAATAGGATTTTATTGCGGATGCAACCGCAACTAAGTGAAAAAAACAATGATGGCTTCCGCAAGAGAGATTGGAAAAGAAAAAGAAGGGATTGCGCCAATAAAATGGCGCGCGAAGAAAAAATTAAGATTCTGGTTCGAATTGCCCGAATTGGCCTGGCCATTTGTCAAGCTTATTGTAGAGCTTGTTTCCGAGCGCCTCCATCCTCTGCCTGTGTTGTGTGTGGAGCCTATCGACCATTGCTTTGACATTAGCTAATACTGTCTTGCACGTTGATTGCCACGGAGGCTGGTAATGGTTGCGGCCTAAAGGCGGGTGTAATAGCATTGTCGAATCGCTGACTTGGGTGCACATGGTAGTTCCAGCAGGGAAATTCCATTCAGCAATCAGGTTGTTCTTGATCTCACTGCCCAATCCGTAGTCTGGAATATTTTCTACGAATAATTGGATGCATGCATTACCCGGGAGACCAGGCACTAGGGTTCGCGTATAGTCATTCTCCTTCAGCACGCATCTCTCTGTTGGCAGCGGCACTGGAGTACCGGACGCCTCCCCCTGATTTGACGAATAAAGGACAATTCCCGCAGAGGTTCCGAAGAGATTATCCGTCGGGCCAAGGGTGTTTTTGAAATACGTGGTTTCCCTTCCTTTGGTCAGGAGCACGCAGTCCCCGGCATTGAAATCTTTGAAGTCGTTTCCAATGATCTGGTGGTCGAGTCCATACTGGCCCCCGATAGTGCCATACCAGCCGTCACCCCTGACGGTGTTGTTGGATATCAAACAGTGGCTCAGGCCAGTCGTGACATTGCCGTGGGTGATCACTCCGTGGATGTTGTATTTGCTGGGATTGATGATGGTGATATCATTCCCGATAATCTGGACCGGGCCGTTGTTTCCCCAGTCAGCGCTCCGGCCTACTGCAGACCATCCCCAAATATAGTTTGCATCCTTATTGCTTTGGGGCTCGCAGGTAATTGTATTGTAGCTATACTCGAGTGGGCTTAGTCTCTCGACAAGCACCCATCCAGTGTTAGCGGGGTTTCGTACACGCGTGTACCCTACCCACCCTGCGTAGATGCCCTGCTGGGCATATATTTCATTAGCCGTGATGGAGATTGGCCAGCCACCGGTATATGATCCTCTGATAGCGATCATCTGTGCCTTTATCTTATTGCCTTCTATCACGATAGTCTTTTCAGACGCTTGCGGACTTCGTTGCGCGGTTATGAATATCGCGATAGCTGCGCCTTCCATCTCAAGGCCAGTGACAGTCACGCCAGGAGCGTAGATGCGGACAGCGCCCAGGATACCTAGAACAGGGTCTGGTTCTCCGCCTCCGATGAGCTTGGCGTTTGTACCAGTAAGGGTCACATCCTCTTTGCGTAACTGCACGCTACCCGCAGACGCAAAAGCAGCAAATGATCCGCTAGATGCCAAACCCAGATAGAATCTTCCGCTAGCGAGCTGTACGGTGGCGCCGGCGCCACTGTCGAGCGCGCTCTGGATGGTTACTACATCTTGGCGGTAATGATCGCTCCAGAGCTGGCTCACTAATGGACCATATTCGTGGATAAGCTGAAGCTTGCGGTACCACTGGTTGAATATGATTTCATCATGCGCGTTCATGCAGTTGCCGATGTGGCCGCTCCCATCGATTGTGAGGAATTGCACGTTATCGCTGGTATCGATCCAATATATGCGCGCGATCTGCTCTTCGACGGTCAGGCCGGTAGCTGGAAGCCAGCTAAATAACCAATATTCGAATATATAACTCGAACGCCAATCCCAGTCTCCCTGCTCATCGCACCAATAAACCTGTTGATAGAATGGAAGAGATCCAGGGTTGTCGTAATACCCCATACTCTCCTCGATAGCAACTTCTAGCATCGGAGGGGCCGGGAAATAACCGCTGCCGTCATTCGTTACGAGCGGGAATGATGATGTGATAGGCGATGTACCGTTAAAAACATAGTCATTGATAGCGCCCTGAGAATACCAATCATACGTCTCACCGGAAAGCGATCCCCAATCAGAAGGCGAAACCACTATCGGTGGGGTCTGCGCTCTCGCAACTCCGCCAAGTCCGCTTGCGGCCATGCCTAGACCTGCGATGCCTGCGCCCAGGGTCTTGACAAATCCGCTGCGCGATATGTTCTGGTTCAGAACACTCGAGCTTGCGCTCACATTTCCTATCCGGGGCCTGTTCGGCCGAACGCTGTTGTTGTATGCCATAATTTCACCTTTTCTTTTTCCTTGCTTTCTTCTGCCGTCCCTTTGCTTTATTTTTATTCTCACTCGCTTTTCTACCAAAACTCCTCCGGAGGCTTGATCCCTTAAGAGACGGCCTCTCATCATACCCTTCTTCCTGTAGTATCCCGAAATAAGTTCCTCTCGATAAAAAAGGAAAGGCTTCTCATGACTGAGAAGTATATGAGGGTCCTTAATCCACGTAAGATACGTTGGATTCTACGA
>Ga0315268_10009439_pt1 | contig 10119 bp, 13 predicted proteins | sample C1_top_MG_FD_204535 | JGI IMG/M metagenome (GOLD analysis project Ga0315268, IMG submission 204535) | Sediment microbial communities from Yellowstone Lake, YNP, Wyoming, USA - C1_top | ecosystem: Environmental > Aquatic > Freshwater > Lake > Sediment | place: USA: Wyoming | collected 2017-08-01 | reverse complement strand
CGCCGAGCCGCCCAGACGCCGGGCCCCCATGACCAGGTCGAAAAAGACGTAGAGGTTTTCTTCCCCCGGGGTGGCCAAATACAGGAGGGTTTGGGGACTCAGGTCCAGCAGCCGGGTCTCCGGCCCGAACTGCTCCTTGAACCGGGCCAGCCAGGTGCGGAACCCGTGGTCCGCAGCCACCTTGGCCCGGAAGCGCTCCAGGTCGATGACCTCAGCCATGGCCGCCCTCCCCGGGGCCGGGGGCTGAAGACAGGCTCACCTGCCGGAGCCCGCCGTAAACATAGTGGATTCCCGACAGCGCGGTGAGCCCGCCGGTGAGCCAGAAAAAGGCCGGCAGCAACAGCGCCGGCACCATCCAGATCTTCCCCACCAGGACCAGGAGAACCGTAGCCACCTGCATGGTGGTGCACAACTTCCCGGCCAGTGTGGGTTTGATGACCAGGGGGTAGTCCGCCAGCTTAAAGAGCATCACCCCCAGGGCCAGGGTCAGGTCCCGGCTGATGACCACCACGGTGAGCCAGGAGGGGATCTGGCCGTAAATGGCCAGGGTGACGAAACTGGCCGACATGAGGATTTTGTCCGCCATGGGGTCCAGGTAGGTGCCCAGACGGGATTTCTGGTGCATGGTGCGGGCGATGAGGCCGTCCACCAGGTCGCTCACCCCGGCCAGGATAAAGATGGCCAGCGCTTTCCGGTAGCGCCCCTGGATCAGAAAAATGATGAACAGCGGGGTCAGGAGGATGCGAGCCAGGGTGATGACGTTGGGGATGGTGAGGTTGGCTCCGGAAACGGGCCGCACTGCCATAATCGGTTTCCAGTTTTTCGGTTTTCGGTTTTCGGTTAAAACTCTAACATAGAAATTACTCGGGGGAAAAATTTTTTAGGGCCGCTTGCCTGGATAACCGAGTTTCGAGTTTCGAGTTTTGAGTTTTGAGTTTCGAGTTTTTAGTTTTGAGTTTTTATACTCAGCGTCTTAATTAATTGCGCATAATCGGACAAGGGCCTCGCTTCCTGAGGCCCACTGGAAGAACTGATCTTCTACCGTCTGCATGACATCCTCTAACGTGAGGAAGTATTTGTTATGAATGCATCTTCTCCGCACCAGGCGCCAGACCCGTTCTATGGGGTTCAGCTCTGGACTATAAGGCGGCAGAAAATCGAGTGCAAAGCTCTCAGCATGTTGGGTTCGCCATTTCTGATGCACCTTGGCATGGTGATATCTGGCATTATCAGTAATTACCATTACTCGGCAGCCCGTTTCTCCGCTTTCCAGCCGGAGGTTTCGAAGGAAGCCCAGGAACGTCTGGGCATTAAAGCGTGTCTCCTCTCTTTGGAAGACGAATTTACCATCGCTCAACCGCACCGCCCCAAAGTAGCCGATGCTGCGATGGGTCGGATGATGCAGGACTACCGGGTCCCGGGTCTCCGGCGGCACCCACATGCGGCAGCGAGAACCGTGTTGTTGGAACCGGACTTCGTCCATGGCCCATAGTTCAACCCCGAGGTTTTGGTCAAGGTCCTGGAGTTTTTTTATAAAGCCGCTGCACCTCAGGGTCAGCGTGGGCAATGAGCGGCCTGGGCTTGCGCAGACGGAATCCCAGTTGCCGAAAGAGTCTCTGGCATTGGCGCACCCCCAAGTCCACCCGGAATCGTTCTTTGATAAATGCGGACAAGGTCTTGCCATCCCAGAGATGGGTTCCCAGTCCATAAACCTCCGGCGAGTCCCGCAGAGCGCGGCCAACCGCGTGGAGTTGGGACTCATTGAGCGAAGGTGGCCGACCCGGGCGTTCGGCTTCTGCCAAAGCTGCGAGGCCTCTTTGGATAAATTGTTTAACCCAATATTGTACGGTTCGCGTGGCGTCACCGAAGCGTTGCGCAACCTCGGCGCAAGTCAGGCCCTGGGCCACTAAGAGAACCACGTGCAACCGATGATCATAACGGGCTTCATGCGAACGACGAATCTCTGCCTGGAGACCCATTATGATCGTTTCTGCCTCGGGTATGGTCAGCGGTTTCATACCCAGACCATACCAAATTATTTTGACATGCGCAAACATTTATGACGCTATGTATAGTTTTGCGTTTCGAGTTTTTAGGGTTTTCCAAGTTTTTATAATTTATAGAATTCATCTTTCGGTATTTCGGTTTCTACCACCCTGGAATATTATACCTTAATTTCATAGCAGCCGAGATGAGCCGGTGCCTCAACTGGAAACTGGAAACTCAAAACTCGAAACTCAAAACTCAGACCGGAGGGCTGGGCATGCGAGCCGTGGTGCAACGGGTTAAAGAAGCCTGGGTGCGGGTGGCTGGAGCAGAGGTGGGCCGAATCGGGTTGGGGCTGCTGGTCCTGGCGGGGGTGGCGGCCGACGACGGCCCGGCGGATGTCACCTACCTGGCCCAGAAACTGGCCAACCTCCGGGTCTTTGCCGGGGAGGGCCGCCTGATGCATTTTTCCCTCCTGGACCTGCAGGCCGAGGTCCTGCTGGTGCCCCAGTTCACTATCCTGGGGGACTGTCGCAAGGGCCGGCGCCCCTCCTTTGACGCAGCGGCGCCGCCCGCCCTGGCGGAACAGCTCTACGAAGACCTGGCCGCCGCCCTGGCCGGCTGCGGCCTCAGGGTGGCCACCGGCCGCTTCCGCCAGATGATGGAGGTGGGCCTCATCAATGACGGGCCGGTGACCCTCCTCCTGGACAGCAAGAAAGTCTTTTAGGACCCTGGAGGATTGACAAAAGCCCCAGGAAAAATTATGATTTTCACGAACTTATCCTGTTAGCCCAGCCCAAAGGTTCTCTGACCGGGATGGCAGAGGCAACTGCGGGTGAGACAACCCAAGCTAACGACTCAGAGCAGTGGACCAGGATTTCGGCCCCGGCTGCGGGAGGCTCAATGAAATTCATCGACTTGACCCAGATTACCAAGTTTACGCCGGATAAGCCCTATCGGGAGCTCGTATACGATTCCCCCAACCTTCGGGTGCTCGCCTTCAACTTCGAAGCGGGCCAGGAGATGCCGGTGCATTCGCATCCGTCCGACTCGGACGTCACCCTGATGATCCTGGAGGGCGAAGGCGAATTCACCGGCGCCAACGAGATGCCGGCCCGGGCCGGCTTCATGCAGATCATGCCGGTGGGCGAACCCCACGGCCTGAAGGCCCATACCCGGCTGCGGCTCCTGGTATTCATCGCCCCCACCCTCTAGGTTCCCCTGATCGGCCCGAACCGGGGTAGGATAAAGTTACGGCGCCAACCTTCCTGGGGTTCGCCCAGGCCAGGCGCCCCAAGGAAACCGAAAATCCACAGCGACCAATCCGCCAGAATCGGGCGCCCCATTTTCATGTTACCCATCTATCTCAAAGACCAGGACTTTACCCCCCCGGACGCCCCCATCTATTACCTGCTAAGCCGCGACGGCCTCTTCCTGGTGAAGCGCACCCCTTTTTTTGAGGCCACGGTGCCGGCCCCGGGCATCCCCTGGCTGCAGTCCCAGGGGACCCGGGTGCATATCCGCGCCCCGGCCCTGCCCGCCGGTTTGCTGCTGCAATGCCTGGCCTTTTTCCGGGCCGTCTATCAGCGCCACCGCAGCGAAGCCGTGGTCCTCCTGGGCTGGCGGGAAGCCACCCGGGCCTACGAGCTGGTGGTCCCCCACCAGACCGTGGGGGGCGGCCACTGCGACTACGAAATCAAAGAGTTCCCCGCCGGTCTGGTGCGCCTGGGCACCATCCATAGCCACGCCGGGGTGGAGGCTTTCCATTCGGAGCGGGACATCAACGACGAACGCTTCGAAGACGGCTTCCACTTTACCGTGGGCGGCATCGACGGGGACATCACCCTGTCCTGCGCCGTGGTGGTCCAGGGATACCGGGGGCAACTGCCTCCGGAGCAGATGTTCTCCCCCTACCCCATCCCCTGGCAGGCGGCCCCGGCGCCGGAGGGCTGGGCCCGGACGGTGGACCAGAAAGTGACCCCCCTGCCCCGTCCCATCGAGTTCGGGACTTAAGGGGAGTGAGCAGTGAGCAGTAAACAGCCAATGCATATCTGAAAGTGGAATGATCTTGGGATAATGGCAAGCGATCATCAATGCCGGTACCCCAGAAAACTGGACCTCGCCCTTTCCTCTGGAGCACCGTTACCGGCCGCTGCTGGCCTTTAGTTCATTGGCCGCAAATCAATTAAATGCCTGTTTATAGGGAATTAGTGCGCCCGAAATATATAAAAAACATTTTTTTAAGATTTATGCTATCATGCTCTCGCTGAAAAAATTCGACTTCAAGAACAGAAACTTTGGGTTATTTTCCCCGGGTAAAAAGGTTCAACAAAACCTTTTTTGGGCAGAGGCGGACAAAAGGGCCGCATTATCTTAGATGCTACTTAACTAGGGGGGGAATATGGGGGCCATGAAATGGGTTTTTTCCCCGCAGCGGCGCAATGGGACCCATCGAGGTCGGATGAAATTCATGATTTTAATACTATCTTGCCTTATAAGTCTTGGTCTCTATTCAGGGATGTCATGGGGGAACGAAGCCGGAGAAATTTTGTTAGCCCGGGGAACCAAACTTTACCTGGATGGCAAGTACGTTGAGGCGAAAGAACAATTTGCGTTGGGAGTAAAAACCGATCCAGAAAATGCAGAATTATGGGCGGCCTTAGGAACCGCAAATCTCGCCCTCAAAGATTACCCCGCAGCAAAAGAGGCCCTCATAAGGGCAGTCACCATTAATCCCGAGGTCTCCCGGGGTAAGATGTACTTGGGAGTGACCTACTATTTTCTGGGGAACTTTCGGGAATCGGAACGTCTTCTCCAGGAAGCCCAGGCACAGAACCCCAACGATGCTTTTATCCATTACTATTTGGGACTGGTGGCTTCCAGGGACCGGCGACCCCAGCAGGCCCTGCAGGAAATGGAAATCGGGATGTCCCTGGATCCAGGGCATGGTGCGGTATTCAAGAGAGCCATTCAAGCTGCACAAACGCCTACCGAGGAGAGGCGCCCCTATGGCATTTCGTTTACAACGGGGGTTGAATATGATGATAACGTCAAAGTACTGCCTGATAATATCTCTGCCACCGGATTACGTGGCTTTTATGGTCAATATAAGGGTCACAAGGCCGATTGGCGAACCCCCATGATTTTAAAGGGTTTTTGGGAACCCCTACAGAGTCCGACTACTACGTTAGGGGTCCGCTATTATAACTACACAGGACTCAACTATTATTTGGACAATTTTAATGTTGTTGAACAACTTGGTGAACTTTATTTCAAATATCAATTAAACCGCTTAACCATCAATCCTTTTTATATTTTCGATTACACCTGGGTTGGGTGGCAACCCTGGTCCATGTTTAACAACGTCGGCATGAGGCTGACTCTGCAAGAAACATCGAACCTCTCCGGCGATCTGGTGTATATGTTCAAGGCTCAGGATTTCAAGTGGCTGAGATCTGGAGGCCTGCCTTCGCAAATCAACCGCTCGGGATATGTGAATCAATTAGGCCTGTTCCAAACCTTCAAATGGAGTAAAGGGACGGTGCGGGCTGGATTCTACTGGGAGCGGGAAGTTACCGATGGAACCAATTGGACACAGAATGTCTATCATTTTCCCCTCGAGGCTTATATATCGTTGCCGTGGCAGATCGGTACCTACGCCTACTTTGAATATGCCTATGGCGCTTTTTCGAATCATGATTATATCTATCAAAGATATCGCCGTGACAACATCTTCACGGTGATCTGCCAATTGCGCCGCCCGATTACTTCATGGGCAGCAGCTATTGCGATGTATACCCATTCTAATAACGATGGATGCAACATTTCTGACTACCGATACCATCGCAATATCTATTCCATGCTTTTTCAGGTTTACTACTAATGTCAAACAGGTCTGTAAATAAAAGGGTCCCCAAATGCATAAGAACAGAAAGTTTTTTTTAATTTGGATGACAGGGGTTTGGATGGCGGGATCTGCCGTTATCGCCATCCCGGGGGTACAGGCCCAGGAACGGAAACCAGCCGCTGAGATCATCGCCCTATTGGGAGAAGCCGAGATCAAGTCTCCCCCCGAGAGTCAGTTTCGCAAAGCCAAGTTAAAAGAGTCCCTATATCCTCAGGACCAGATTCGCACCCTTGCAAAATCCAAGGCCAAACTTTGGTTCCAGGACGAAACCATTCTGATGCTGGCAGAAAACACTACGATGAACATCTCCAGCTTCCAGATGGATAATCAGGGCCGCCGACAGAATGCGGTTTTCAAGGTATCAGAGGGGACCATGCGGTTCATCATCCATAAATTTTATTTAGGTGTGCCTCCGGGAGTGCGAGTAGAAGGTTTGACCGCGGTCTTAGGGGTCCGAGGCACCGATTGCATCATCGAAGTACACAGCCCCGACCTGTTCTTGAATATCGGCAACACCCCCGCAGAGGTGACCGACCCCGCTACCGGGCAATCCATAATTCTTGAGCCAGGGGTCTGGGCGCGAGTTACCCTTGGCCAGCCCATCTTAACCGGAAGAATTACTCCCAGCATGCGAAGGCAATATATTAACCTTACCCAAAGCGGGCAGACTGGGATACCCGACGATGTCAGTAACCCCCCGGCACTCCTGCCGGGAGAGAGAGTTGTGGTATTCGGGAACCCATTGGTGCCCCAAGATGACCAATTCAGAAATCTTGCCAACCCGGGCATTCAAAACCAGATCCAGCCCCCGCTGCCTGCGATCCATCATAGATGAAGGCACACTGGGGAGAGACCTTACGGCTAAATTTACGTGAGGTAGATCCGGTTTTATTGGACACGGAAATGGGAGATAATCAGTGACCAAGGAGGACCTGAAGGTGGCACGAGAGCAGGATGGTGGCCAGGTAATGGGGGAGGTGACATGCACATGTAACCACTTGAAGGTTACTGCTACCTATTTGCAATAAATTCATCAACATAAAACTACATATACCTAATCGCTAATTGCTTACTGCTTACTGCTTACCGCTTACCGCTCACATGGAAATCAAGGCCATTGGCATCGGTGGGATCGGCTGCGCGCTGCTCCCTTTTCTCTGCCGCTTCCTGCAATACGCCGGGGAGGCGGCCCGCCTCACCTTAATTGACGGCGACTCCTTTGACCGGCGCAACGCCGCCCGCCAGGCCTTCACGCGGCTGGGCAACAAGGCGGAGGTGAAGGCCGGGGAGCTGGCCCGGGAATTCCAGGGGTTGTCCTTCCGGGCGGCGCCGGAGTACGTCACCGCCGAGAACGTGGCCCGGTTGGTGGCGGCCGGGGACCTGGTCTTCCTGATGGTGGATAACCATGCCTCCCGCCTCCTGGTGAACCGCCACGCCGCCACCCTGGCGGACCTGACCCTGATTTCCGGAGGCAACGATTACCAGGACGGCAACGTCCAGGTGTACGTGCGGCGGGGCGGCCTCGACCTGACCCCCTCCCTGAGCCGCTACCACCCGGAGATCGCCCACCCCCAGGACCACAACCCCGCCGAGCTTTCCTGCGAGGAACTCATGGCCGGGGGGGCGCCCCAGCTGCTGTTCGCCAACCTGACGGTGGCGGCCCTGATGCTCAACGCCTTCTATGCCCTGAGGCAGGGCGCCCTGGGCTACGGCGAAGTCTACCTGGACATCGTGCAGAACCTCAGCCGTCCGGTGTCCCGGCCGGGGTGAATCCGGGACTCCCGGTTCTCGGGGGACCAAAAAATACAGGGAAACGGCTTTAGAGCCGCTTCCCTGCGTGAACCCTGTTTATTCAAAAAGAGTTTGGGGAGGTCCGCCCCTCCGGCCGGCTTATCCTAGCCCTTCAACCCCCTCATCCTTGGGCGGTTTCTTTTTAATGTGCCGCTTCTTTTTGTAGACCTTCGGGGGAACCGGTTCTGCCTTGACGATTTCCGCCACAAAATCGTACTTCTTGCACGCGAACGGGTGTTGCCTCGGATGGGCGTGGATTTTCAGGCAATAAAAGGGCTCCCCATCACGGTACGCCGTCAGATCCAGGTATTCGGACCAGGCGGTGTACTCAATCCAGCCGTGGGCCGGCACGGTCAAGGCGGCGCTGCTGTTGCTCGAAGGCACCGAGAGGTCATAACCGGTTTTATTTTTAATGACGCCGGTGTAGGCGCGTGGCTTCTTCTCCTTGACACTGGGCACCGGCAGGCCTTCCAACTCAGGCAGGGCCATGGGGTCGGCCTGCCTTAAGATGTCGATGGCGCCAAGGAAGGCGGCGGACTCCCTTTTCTCCCCATAGCTTTTATCCGCGTACGTGAACTTTTGGACTTTGCCGTCCTGATAGACAAACTCCTCCACATGATGGTCCAAGGGGCCGGTGACGCATCCCATACCGCCAAGTGATATGGCGATACTTAATATAATTATTTTTCTTAGCATAATCTCACCCCCCCGTTATTCTACCGGTTGGTGTCCGAATGACGAGGGGAGGTTCTTCGATTTCACTTCGCTCTTGACCAAAGGCTGGATGTACTCGTATTCCCTGATGCCTTCGACATCGTCCACTTTGATGCTCTTCAATTTTTTGCTCAAGTCAACCATAACGATCGACCTGGCAAAATTTCTCGGGTCGCTTTGCGATTGGTTAGACCTTATGAAAAGTCCCAGCCCGCCTGCTCCCATCCCGCTCGCAGCGCTATGCGCGGCGGAGCCCACAAAGCCCTCACCGCCCCCGCCGCCGCCAGCGGTTAGGGCAAGTTCATATAACGACCCGGCGCGGCTGTCACTGTAAGTTCCAGTAGCCCCAAAATGATCAACGCTCAAAGATTCCGAATGGTTTAAAGTCGTTCCACATCCGGAAAACACCAGCATGATAACCACAATTAGGCCTAAAGTTTTCATTTTCCCCCCCTTAAGAATAAAGGTTACAAATTAAGTATTCAATTTCCCCTATAAGAACTTTTTGCGGATTTGTCAAGAAATTTTTAAGGATTTCTTGATGCTACCGCCTGTTCCTAACCAACTGAATTAAGACTTGTCCCTGCTATGTAGTTCGGATGTATCATTCACTTAATTTAATCCCAGGTAAATCAGGTAAACCCCGATTTTGAGCTTTCAAAACCCTGATATTTATTTAGAGGGTTAATTATGGCGGGCTGCAGCAAGGCTTCGAACAGCAGAATAATTGATTATAATCAAATAGTTAACTATAATGGCCAGGCGGGCTCCCAGGTATTTTTAATTAAGATATGATGAACTTGAATCTTAATGTTACCTGACTCTAAACTATCTTAAGGCAAGCCAGAGGTTCGGGCCCAGCATGGTCAGGAACCCCACCAGGAAAAAAAACCCGCCCACCATGAAGGTCCGCTTCCGGCCCGGCTTCTCTTTCTTGCCCCGCAGCCGGGCGAAGGCCTCCACGTCCAATTCGTGCCGGTCCATAAAAACCTCCTTCTCCTTTCTCCCAATTGCTTAAAATGAGGGTGTATCGTATAAAAAATTCCCTGTTCCCATGGGACTACATTCCCGGGCAAACAGCAATGGGGGATTCCCTCATTTTCAGCTTCCAAATTCCTGAATTAACAGGAATTACTCCTCGGGCAGGGCCACCGCCTCGCCGGTGAGGGCCGCCACTTCGCACAAGAGGGCGCTGAGGAGCTCTTTTTCCGGCACCCGGCGCACGGCTTCGCCCTTTTTGAACAGGACCCCCACCCTGACGCCGCCGGCGATGCCGACGTCCGCCTCCCGGGCCTCGCCGGGCCCGTTCACCACGCAGCCCATGATGGCCACCTTGATGGGGGTGGTGACCGCCAGCAGCCGCCGCTCCGCCTCTTCCGCCAGGTTGAAGAGGTCGATGCGGCAGCGGCCGCAGGTGGGGCAGCTGATGAGCTCCACCCCCCGCTCCCTGAGGTGCAGGGCCCGGAGGATTTCGTAGGCCACCCGCACTTCCTCCGCCGGGTCCCGGGTGAGGGACACCCGCATGGTGTCGCCGATGCCCTGGGCCAGGAGCAGGCCTATGCCCAGGGCGGATTTCACCGTGCCGGCGATGAGTCCCCCGGCCTCGGTGACCCCCAGGTGCAGGGGGTAGTCCGTCCGGCGCGACACCTCCTGGTAGGCCGCCACGGTGACCAGGACATCGGATGATTTCAGGGAGATTTTGAAATCGTGGAACCCCCAGT
>Ga0315268_10009438_pt1 | contig 10124 bp, 4 predicted proteins | sample C1_top_MG_FD_204535 | JGI IMG/M metagenome (GOLD analysis project Ga0315268, IMG submission 204535) | Sediment microbial communities from Yellowstone Lake, YNP, Wyoming, USA - C1_top | ecosystem: Environmental > Aquatic > Freshwater > Lake > Sediment | place: USA: Wyoming | collected 2017-08-01 | reverse complement strand
GGCGCCGGCGATCGAGATCAAGCCAAGGGGGTCGAGAACAGTCGGAGCCGGTGTCGAAGAGCCCTTGCAGAGCGATGATCGGTCTCGCTTTGCCCGAAACATCGGTAAGAAGTTTCTGACGACGGTCGAGCTCGATGTGCCTCGCGGACTCGACATGTCTTCCTTGATCGACGGGGCCAGGTACTTGCACCGGTGCGGGGTCGACGCCATCAACGTTACGGATGGTGCGCGAGCCCGCCTGCGCATGAGCTCCGTTGCCATCTCGCACCTCCTGCAGCACGAGGTTGGGATTGAGGCGATCACGCACCTGACCGCGCGCGACAGGAATTTGATCGGGCTGCAGGCGGACCTGCTGGGGGCCCACGCCTTCGGCCTCCGTAACATCCTCTGCATCACCGGGGACCCAACGAGCATCGGTGACTATCCGCATGCCACATCGGTCTTCGATGTGGACTCCATCGGTCTCATCCGTGCCGTTCGATCCATGAACAATGGTCGCGACCTGATGGGTAATACGCTGGAGCAGAAGACCTCGTTCCTGATCGCGTGTGCAGCAAACCCGAAGGCTGATGACATCGATCGCGAGCTCAAGCGCCTGGCGAAGAAAGTGGAGGAGGGCGCGCAGATCATCTTTACGCAGCCAATGTACGAGATGAGCACGCTGGACGAGTTCGTCCGCCGGACGGAACAATGGCACATACCGATCATGCTCGGAATCCTCCCGCTCCGGAGCTATAACCATGCTGAATTTCTCCACAATGAGATCCCCGGAATGGTCGTTCCGGCCGTCGTCCGGGAGAAGCTGCGTGCTGCAGATGGAAAGGCAGCCGAAGTCGGCATTCAGCTTGCGACCCAGTTCCTGTCTGAAGCAAAACGAATGGTGGCGGGCGCCTATTTGATGCCTCCTTTCAAGAAGTACGACATCATACCGCAGATCCTTCAAGCTCTCTGAACGGGGCGAAGTCTTGCCGCACCACCGCCCCCGTACCCGTGTCTCAATTTGGAGCGAACGATCGCTCTTCTGAGCAACGACTTATGAGCCGCGTATTGGCCATCACGAGTTTGTCCTTGCATTTCGTCATCAGATTCATGATATTCTTGCGAATATTGAAACCTTAAGGAGGAGGTTGCAATTTCTGCGCTCAAGGTTTATTTGCGCATCGCACCGTTGGCTCTCATTATCTTCGCCCCGCTTCAGAGCGTTCTTCATGGCCAAGTGCACCCAGAGGGACCCCGAACGATCGTCGCCGTCCGGACGACCGAGCCGATCAGAATCGATGGCCGACTGACGGAGACCGTTTGGCAGCGTCAGGGTGAGGAGGGATTTATCGAGCGCGAGCCCTTCGAGGGAGCAAAGCCATCACAGCGCACCGAGGCATGGTTTGCCTACGACGACCATGCGCTCTACGTTGCGGTGCGGCTCTACGATTCGGAACCGGATTCCATCATCGGCAGGGTAGCCCGGCGGGATCAGGACTCAGAGTCCGACGAAGTCGGGGTCGCCATCGACGCGGCAAATGACGACCGCACGGCTTACTACTTTGTGGTCAACCCGGTCGGCGCAATCAGCGACGGAACGTACTCTAACGACACCGAGACAGACGACACGTGGGACGGTATCTGGGACGTCGGCGTGCGCACGGACAGCCTGGGGTGGTGCGCCGAGTTTCGCATACCCTACTCCCAGCTCCGATTTCCCAAGCGAGATCGCTATGTCTGGGGGGTCGAGGTTTACCGCCGGATCAAACGGCGCAACGAAGATTCCTATCTTGTCCTTCATCCTCGCACGGATCGGGTCCGAGTCTCGCGGTTCGTTGACCTCGTCGGCATAGAGGGGATCGAGCCACCGGCGCGCGTTGAGCTCCTCCCGTATTTCACATCGACCGGAAAATTCCTCCAGCAGCCCCCGGTGGACTACTTCAACGTCGGGAGGGGAGATCCGTACAAGAACGTCCGCCGCTATCCGCTCAATCTTGGCGCCGATGCGAAGATCGGCCTTAGGGGTGACGTGACGCTCGACGCGTCGCTCAATCCGGACTTCGCTCAGGTCGAGGTAGATCCCGCCGTCGTGAACCTGACCGCCTACGAGGTCCGGTATCAGGAGAAGCGGCCCTTCTTTATTGAGGGGTCGAACATCCTGAAGTTCGGTCGTGGGGGGGCATCGTATCTGCAGGATTTCGACTGGCGCGACCCTAATTTCTTCTACAGCCGCCGGATCGGCCGCGCGCCCCAGGCGTCCGTCACTCACCAGGGGTACGAGGACGTTCCGGATCGGACAACCATCCTCGGCGCTGCAAAGGTCAGCGGAAAGCTCACAAACACGTGGTCCTTCGCCGCTCTGACGGCTTTGACAGATCGCGAATACGGGCTCGTCGATTCTGCGGGGTATGAATTCAAGGAGGAGATTGAGCCTCTGACATTCTATGGTATTGCGCGCACGCTCAAGGAGTTCAATGAAGCCCGCCAGGCGATCGGCGTGATCGGCACGATGGTCACCCGCGATCTGCGCGGCCCGCGGTTGAAGAGCCTTCTGAACGGCCGCGCGTTTTCGCTGGGAGTCGACGGGTGGACGTTTCTCGACAAGGAGAAGGTCTGGGTGATCACGGGATGGGCGGGGGCCTCCTCCATAACCGGAACCAGCGATCGCCTCATCAACCTTCAGCGCTCTCCGCAGCATTACTTTCAGCGTCCGGACGCCTCGTATCTCAGCGTCGACTCAAGTGCGACATCGATGGTTGGTTGGTCATCGCGGGTTTGGCTGGATAAGGTGAGCGGGAACTGGGTGTTCAACGCGGCGATCGGCGCGATCCACCCGAAGTTCGAGACGAACGATGCGGGTTTCATGACGAATGCCGACTATATCAATGGGCACATCTACGCGGGCTACGAGTGGTGGGACCCGGACAAGATCCTTCGTACCAAGTCGATCACCGCGGCGGCCTATCGCGATTATGATTTCAGCGGATACAAGATCGGGGAGACCTACCGCCTGTTCCTGAACGCGCAGTTTCTGAACTACTGGAGCGCGTACCTGAGCCTCGGTTATAATGCCGAATGCTTTGATGACCAGCGGACGCGGGGCGGGCCCGTGATGAAATCCCTGCAAAGCAATAGTCTCCAGGCCGGAGTCTCGAGCGATTCCCGCGAATCACTCTACGGCTCCTTGAATCTTACCGCCGCAAAAGGGGTCTCAGGAGGTTGGTACACCATTCTCGGTGCGACCCTCATCTGGAAGGCATCGAAGACGCTCAATATCACGGCGGGGCCGGAGTTCTACAAGAACCACAACACTGCCCAGTACGTCACGAGTCTCGGGGATCCTTTTGCTGATGCAACGTTCGGGCGCCGGTATGTTTTCGGTATGCTCGACCAGGATCAACTTTCTGCTACCCTCCGCGTGAATTGGGCCTTCACTCCGAAGCTCAGCTTCCAGCTCTATCTCCAGCCGCTGCTCTCGATCGGCAGCTACGCCGATATCAAGGAGCTTGCTCGGCCCGGGACGTTCACGTTCCTTCAATACGGCCGGGAGGGATCGACGATCTCCCTTGCAGACAATATCTACACCATAGATCCCGACGGCCCCCTCGGCCCGGCTCCGAGCTACAGCATCTGGAATCCCAATTTCAACTACAAATCCCTTCGCTCGAACGCCGTGCTCCGGTGGGAATACCTTCCAGGCTCGACGATCTATCTCGTCTGGACACACGAGAAGGTAAATTTCGACAACCCAGGGGAATTTGAGTTCGGCCGGGATGTTCGCACGCTCTTTCGCGAGAGACCGGATAACGTCTACTCGCTCAAGATCACCTACTGGTTCAATCCCTGACGGGGGTGTTACCGGCCTGAGGGGGGATGATTTTCCAGCTTCAGCGAAATCGTGGGAATGAACTCAGGCTCTCGGCGGATGGAGAGAAAGTCGGGGTCAAGCACCTCTGAGAACCTGTAATCGATTGCAACCGCCTTTGCGAGGTTGGCAAGAGCGTGCGGTTTGTCCTTCTGAATGGCGTACACGCGGGCTTTCCAATAGTACGCCTCGGCCGACCCCGGGGCGAGGGAGTCGATGTTCGCGATGGCTTTCGATGCGAGCTCAGGATTCTTCGCCCGCCGGGCATTGAGCAAGCTGAGATACGCGAGCGCTGTGACGTCGTTCGGGTTGTTGGTCACCATCTTCTCGGCAAGCGCGAGCCCGCCTTCGAGAGCCTTGAGCGATTCAAGCTTCCCCGAGAGCTGATACGCTCGGCCGATCCAATAGTACAGGATCACCTTCGTGTCATCATTTGCCCGATCCATGAGGGCTTGGCAATAGGCCACAATCTTGTCGTCCTGATCCAGGCCGCTCCACACCTTGAACCTGTAGTTGACCGTCAGCAGTGAATCGTTTGCGCCGAGGCTCGTCGCCGCATCGAACAGCTGAGCCGCCGCTTCAAATTCCTCACCGTAGAGGTGAACCAAGCCCATCACGATGCTGGATTCAAAATGCTTCGGATCGACGGAAAGGGCCGACGCTGCATATTCTTTGGCTTTCTCCCGGTCGCCAGCGATCAGTGACAGGAGGGCAAGCTGGCGGTAACATTCCGCATTTGCCGGCTGCAGAGAGAGGCTTTTCGTTATTGATTCCCAGGCGCTCCTGTATTGTTGTGTGTACCGAAAGACCTCGCCCATGACCTCATAGGCCAGCGGGATGCTTGAATCCATCGCAAGAGCAACTCGTGTGAGCTGTCCAGACTCAGTCAGTCTTGCCCTGTCCAACTCGCCCTGTCGCTCAAAGTGGACTAGATCTCCCTCTGCCAAGGTGACTCTGGCGAGCGCGAAGAGTGAATCCAACTGGACCGCCTGGTGCAACAGGATGATTCCACGGTCGATCGAAGCAAGCGAGGGTTGATGGATGAGTTGGCGTCCTTCAAGGTACAAGCGGTACGCCTCCAGGTTCGAGGTCCAGCGGCGAGCTTGTCGGGCGGGTGCCTCGATCTCCAACGCATTCACGACTCGGCTGCTGAGGTCCGCAGCAAGCTCGTTCAACCCGATCAGATCGCCCTGAACGGAAGCTTCCCAGATGACATTTTGGGTCCCGGCCTCGGTGAGTTTCGCAGTGACGTACACCCTCTGGCTGTCTGCCGCTATCGTGCCGGTGATGACGTAGGACACCCCAAAGGTTCGGGCGGCCTCGGGGATCCCGATCCTCTCTGCATCGATCATCTTTGTGCTGCTCGGGGAGATGACAGACAGTTGCTCAACGTGGTCGAGATGTTCGGCAATGAAGGCGGAGAGCCCCTCTCCGAGGTAACTCTGCTGGGCCGAGGGAGTGGTGAAGCTCAGGACGGCGATGCTAGCAGGCTTCGAGAAGGTTCCCGAGAGAAGCAGGATGGCTGCGATGAGCACGACAGCAGCGGCAGATCCGAGAATCACGTAGAGTTTCAGCCTTGATTTCGGCTCCTCTTCAAACTCAAGTTGGGCTGCTTCAGCTTCCGCCCGCTCCTTCGCAAGGGCCTCAGCAGCCGCCAGTTCTGCCCGCATCTGTTCCTGGCGCGCCTGCTCCTCTTCCTCGCGAGCCTGGAGCTGCTCCAGCTCCTCGTTTGCCTGCTCGGCCTGACGGATTTGTTCCTCCAGTTGCTTCGCTTCGGGATTGTTCGGCTCGATCGAATAGACTTCTCGAATGGCGGCCAGTGCCTCCGCGAACTGATCCTGCTCGACGTACTGGATCGCGCGCTGAATGCTCTCCTGAACCCGCTGTTTCCGCTCCTCCTCCTTTCGTTTCTTCTCGTCCTTCACACGCTGCCGCCGCTGCTCCTCCTCCTGCTTGGTTCGCTGCTCCTCGATCTGCAGTAGAAGCATCTGGGCGTCGTAATGGATCTGGACGATCCTGTATATCTCTCTAATCTCGTCCTCAGCCTTTTCAAAATCACCCGCTCGGAAATACTCCCCCGCTCTCACAAAATGGACGTTGGCCCGCTCCTGCTTTTCCTCATCTTCCCGCCGACGCTTTTGGTCGATCCTCTGTCGTGTGTCTTCAACCTGTTTCGCTTCCTCCTCCTCCCGCTTGGTGATCGCTTCCGCTTTCCGGCGCGTCGGGACCTCCTGGGCTGATTTGGAGGGCTGGGCAAGCTCAGGGATGGAATCGATGAGCAGCTCAAAGACCTCAACCGGATCGGCGATGTTCTTCAGCTCGATGGAGCCGATGCTGTATGCGCCGATCTGCATCTTGTTCTTCACCTGATTGTAGATGTCCGCCGAGATGCAGATGCGGGTTGGCTCCGTGATCGCCTCGATCCGGGCCGCGATGTTTACCCCGTCGCCGAAGATATCGTTCCCCACCGTAATGACATCACCGAGATGGATCCCGATTCGGATTTCGATCTTCTCGAAGCTGCTCCTGTCTTTGTTGTAGTTCCAGAACTTCTCCTGCGCCTCGATCGCGCACTTCACGGCATTGACGGCGCTGGAGAAATCGACCATGAACGAATCGCCGAGGGACTTGATGATCATTCCTCCGTACTTCGCCACCACGTCTCGGATCATCACGTCGTGAACCTTCAGGAGGTCCATTGCCGCGAGCTCGTTCTCCCCCATCTTCTTGGAGAAGTCCCTGATGTCGGTGAACATGATCGCAGCAAGTTTCCGGGTTCCGATGTCCTCGTTTGAAGCCATTTCTCGTGCGCTATGTTAGTAAGGATGCGAACAATGGTGCGGGAGGGCTCGATGGGCAGGATGACGGATGTCGGCGCCTTTTTTGCACACGCTTTGCAGTTTTCCTCTCAGCGCGTCAGCAACGTTGCAGCTGTGACCCACCGATGCAAGATATTCACTCCTTTTCGGAATGTCAATAAGCCCGATCGCTCGGATGGCTTCATTCCGACCTCTCTGGATTCTCGGCGGGAGCGACGGATGTCCGGCGCTCCACATAGTAGTAGCGGCGAGTGTATTCAGCCACCATCCGTTCGGTGTTGTAAGTGGGAATGAGCGTCCGCATCGCGTTGCGGATACGCTTGATCCATCGTTCGGGGATCCCGCGGGCGTTTCGATCGTAGAATTCCGGAACGACCTTCTCGGTGAGGGTGCGGTAGAGATTCTCAAAGTCCAGTTCGTCCTGAACTTCAAGATCCGGGTCGCTACGATCCTCACCGATGGTCCAACCGTTGGAGGAATTCCATGCTTCGCGCCACCACCCATCCAAGATGCTCAGGTTCAGCCCGCCGTGAATGACAACCTTCTGGCCGCTTGTGCCGCTCGCTTCCAGGGGACGCCGAGGATTATTGAGCCAGACGTCGGCGCCGGCGATCATCTGGCGGGCGACGTTCATATCGTAGTTCTCGATGAAGATGACCCTTCCGGCAAGCTGCGGATGATGAGAGATCTCCACGATCTTCTGGATGAACCGCTTCCCTTCGTTGTCACGAGGATGTGCTTTCCCCGCAAAGATGAACTGGACGGGTCGTTCGGGACTTGTCACGGCCGGGATCAACCGATCAAGGTGACGAAACACCAGCGGGGCCCGTTTGTAGGTGGCGAATCGCCGAGCGAAACAGATGGTCAACGCATCAGGGGAGAGCACGTGGTCTGCAAATGCAGGCTCGTCCCCGTCAAAACGGGCATACTGTTCGCGGAGGCGACATCGGACAAACTCAATCAAATCCCGACGCAGAGCATAGCGCAAGGCCCAAAGCTCCTCGTCGGTGGCGAGTCCATCCTCTTCGATCTTGTGCCAGAAGTGGCGATCCAGGAGCTTCGAGGTCCAATCCACCCCCAGCCGCTTGTTCCAAAAGTCGTGCGCCTTCAGCGTCGCCCAGCTCGGTGTGTGGATGCCGTTCGTGATATGCCCGATGGGAACCTCGTCCACGCTCCCGTTAGGGTAGAGCTCCTTCCACATTTCTCTGCTGACCCTGCCGTGGAGCTCGCTGACGCCGTTCGCGGCTCGTGACATTTTGAGTGCAAGCACAGTCATCGTGAAGAGTTCCTTGGGGTCGCTTGGATTGATCCGCCCGTAGCCCATGAGTTGATCGTGGCTCAGGCCGGTTTCGCCCCAGCATCTTCCGAGCGCGTGCTGAATGAGCTCCGAGCTGAAGCGATCGTGCCCGGCGGGCACGGGAGTATGGGTGGTGAAGATGCACCGCCCAATCACCGACTTCTGAGCTTCGGCAAGCGTCTGCCCCTTCTTCAATTCTTCGCAGAGAAGCTCGAGAGTCAGAAACGCCGAGTGTCCCTCATTCATATGAAAGACCGCGGGCTCAATCCCCATTGAGCGTAGAAGGCGAACCCCACCGACGCCGAGCACGATCTCCTGGCCGATTCTTGTGTCGATGTCGCCGCCGTAGACGTGCGCGGTGAGGCCTTGGAAATGCTGGTCGTTCTCGGGCAGGTTTGTATCGAGCAGGTAAACCACTGCCCTCCCCACCTGAAGGCGCCATGCCTGGAAATAGACTGTGCTGTGGCCGACCTCCACCGAATTCAACAGCCGTCCCCCTTCCTCCTGCGTCACGAGCTCAAGCGGTAGACGCTCGGGGTGGCATGTGGGATACGACTCCTGCTGCCAGCCGTCCGGTCCGATATGCTGCTGGAAGTAGCCGTTGCGGTAGAAAAGGCTGACGCCGATGAACGGTAGGCCGAGGTCGCTGGCCGACTTGGTGTGATCGCCGGAGAGGACGCCGAGACCTCCCGAGTAGATCTGCAGGGATTCGTGGAGGCCGAACTCCGCGCTGAAGTACGCGATCGGCCCCTTCGGCTTCGGGAAATGTTGAGAGGCCCACGTCTCCGATTCCTGCATATATGCTTCGAACTCTTCGAGGACCCGGTGTACCTTTCTGGAAAAATCCGGATCGTGCAACCGGGCGGAGAGCTCTGTCGCGGAGACCTCACGAAGGACTTCGACGGCGTTATGGTTGGATCGCTCCCAGACCAACGGGGAGAGCTCGCGAAAGATTTCCTGTGCTTGCGGGTTCCAGGACCACCAGAGGTTTTTGGCGAGGGTGTGGAGTCGTTCGGTGAAAGGTCGATGGCTGTTGCTCACGTTCCTCTTCTGCAATTCTCTGCTACAGACTGTGTGACATCAACTTTTGAACGAGAAGAAGGATGCGAAAAAAAGCGGAGGAATTCCAGCGAAATTAAACACCAAGTTCAAGGGACCAGGGCAGACGAAACGTCTTGGCTCACGGCACGGGGTCAAGCGGGATGTTCCGTGGGCTCGGAGCTCCCTGCTATCTGTCTCGCGGAGGGGGGCGGGACGCGGCTGACGATGGCAGAGAAGCGGCCCCAGGATGCGATAGCTCTACTTCTCCGCAGCGGCAACGACGTAGAGGTACCGGAGTCTTCCTTTGCCGGTGTTGACGACGTTGTGCTCGGTTCTTGGTGGGCAATAGGCAACAGAGTTGACATTGAGAGCCATCGTCGGCCCGCCGGAGATTTTCATCTCACCATATCCTTCCAGTACCACAAGGACCTCTTCATACTTCTCGGTATTGTGCACACCGACGGACTTTCCCGGCGCCAAAGCGACGAGTCCCGCGTGCATCGTGACGGTCTCAGGTGAACCGCTCAGAACTTGCTGGTACTCGCCTCTTGCAAGATCGAGTTTGATGACTCTTGGTCTCCGCGCCGACGTATCCTGATGGCTCACACCAAGGGAAGATGAATGGAAAAGGAGGAAGGACGAGACCGCTGCGACGGAAATGAAGATCTGCGTACTGCGAATCATTCGGCGATTTCCTTTGAGTTTGTGGGCGGATCCTGGGAGCACCGACGTGTCAGCCGGAATCCAAGGCACGATGCCGTTTTCTCTCATCGACTTCTTACCTTGCTGGTCGTGCGGAGGTGAACTCTTCTCATCAGACATCGTCATCGCACGCGTTCAGTGGAGTTTTGGTGGGCCCCGCCAAGTCATTACAGGCTCCGTCACAGGTTAATGACGGATGAACAACGGGCTGGGAGTCGTCTAGGGCTAAGTGTACCGGTTCAGGAAGCTGCCTCGTTTAGCATTTTTGCAGCCGAAAAGCTAGGCATTCCTTGCGTTCTGTGGCACGCACGTTTAGCCGCCTGCAATCGCCCCGACGATCAAAAAGGGCTCGGCCCCCGAGGTGACCGCATCGGGCAGCGGGGCATCAGGCGACTGGAGGGACAGATCCTCCTCACACGCG
>Ga0315268_10009437_pt1 | contig 10124 bp, 7 predicted proteins | sample C1_top_MG_FD_204535 | JGI IMG/M metagenome (GOLD analysis project Ga0315268, IMG submission 204535) | Sediment microbial communities from Yellowstone Lake, YNP, Wyoming, USA - C1_top | ecosystem: Environmental > Aquatic > Freshwater > Lake > Sediment | place: USA: Wyoming | collected 2017-08-01 | reverse complement strand
CTCGCTCTATCCCGGGGTCAGCATCTCCATACCCAAGACCCTGGTGCTGGGGGCCGACATCTACGACGATTTCATGCGGCACAACAAGCTGTTCAAGCTGGCGGTGGAGGAGGATTCCGATGCCCGCATCGTCAACGCCTTTTTGAACGCCTCCCTGCCCCCCACCGTGGTGGGCGACATCCGGGATTTCATCCGGCAGGTCAAAAAGCCCCTGGCGGTGCGCTCTTCCAGCCTGCTGGAGGATGCGCTCTACCAGCCATTCGCCGGCATCTACTACACCAAGATGGTCCCCAACAACCAGTCCGACCTGGACGCCCGGTTTTTGAGTTTGGACAACGCCATCAAGCTGGTCTGGGCCTCCACCTTCCTCAAGCAGGCCAAGAGCTACATCGAGTCCACCAACCACCGGGTGGACGAGGAGAAGATGGCGGTGATCATCCAGGAGGTGGTCGGGGCGGATAGGAATGGCCGCTATTATCCCGATTTCGCCGGGGTGGCCCGCTCCTACAACTATTACCCGGTGGGCCACGCCAAGCCGGAGGACGGAGTGGTCAACGTGGCCCTGGGGCTGGGCAAAAGCGTGGTGGACGGCGGCGTCTCGCTCCGCTTCACCCCGGCCTACCCCGAGATCCTGCCCCAGTTCGGAACAGCAGATGACATGCTGGACAACAGCCAGAAGAGTTTTTATGCGGTGGACATGCGGCCCCGCTCCAACACCGCCTTCGCCGAGGAGGACCAGTATCTTTTGAAGCTGGGGATCGAAGAGGCCGAAAAGGACGGGGTGCTGGAACGGCTGGGATCCACCTATTCCTTTGAGAACCAGCAGCTGCAGGACGGGATCGGCCAGCCCGGCCCCCGCGTCGTCAGTTTTGCCCATATCCTTAAATACAAGCTGTTCCCCCTGGCCGAGCTATTGGATCACCTGTTGAAGCTCTCCTCCCAGGCCATGAGCTGCCCGGTGGAGATGGAGTTCGCGGTCCGTCTGGATCCCAAGAATATCTTTCCGGCCGACTTCGGCTTTCTCCAGGTCCGGCCGCTGGTGGTCTCGGACGAGCTGGTCAAGATCGACGTCTCGGCAAAAGATATTCAACAGGCCTTCTGCTTCAGCGACAAGGCCCTGGGCAACGGGGTCACGGCCCTAAGCGACATCATCTACGTCCGGCCGGGTTCGTTTGACGCCTCCCGCACCCCCCAGATGGCAGAAGAGGTGGGACAGCTGAACAAGAAGCTGAAGGAGCAGGGCCGCCCCTATGTCCTGATCGGTCCCGGCCGTTGGGGCTCCAGCGATCCCTGGCTGGGCATCCCGGTGAAGTTCGACCAGATCTCCCAGGCCCGGACCATTGTGGAAGCCTGCCTGCCCAACATGAACGTGGACCCCTCCCAGGGCTCGCACTTCTTCCAGAACATGACCTCGCTCCGCATCGGCTATTTCACCGTGCCCACCGACCCCGAGCACGGGAAGATAGACTGGGAGTGGCTGGAATCTCAGCCGGTGAAGGACAGCACCGAGCACCTGCGCTGGGTGCACCTGGACCAGCCGGCGGAGGCCCGGATAGACGGCCGCAGCGGGATGGGACTGATCAGCAAATGATAATGCATAAATATTTTGATAATGATATGAAATATTTAAAATTAACACCGTTCTTTTTGTTGTTCTTGTTGCTTGCTCAAAGCAATACCGTACAAGCACAAACATTGAACAAATGGGTACATGCATACTGGCACTGCTCATTTTCGGTGAATGAGCAACTAAATTTAAAAGTTGCCGCGCCTGTTGAATTTGTTTCTATCCCTAAGTCATTTGAAACAAGTTTTACATCAATAGCTTTATTGAAGCAGCAAAATAAGTATTATGTGTCTTCAAACCCCCTCAACTTGTGTGTCCTTATTGGTGGTGCATTTTTAATAAATATTTTTGCCAAAGAATCAAAATCCCCAGCCTATGGCGTTGCTGCGTTAATTGTTTTGTCCCCACAAATGCTGACTAATTTTAGACTTGGTTATGCTCCAAACGAAAATATTGCCTTTTTGGTTGGTCAACATACAGACTATTTTTTATTTTATAAAGTATCGAGAATTTGCACTGAAAGTTCTATTGGTTTAAAATTGTCCAACGAATCAATCAGAGCAACTATAGACATTCGCCTGCCTTGGACAAAGGGTTATTCAGACAATAAACGACCTTACCTTAATTTTGGATTAAGCTATTTTTCAAATTTTCCTAATTCGATCTATTAACGCACCGACCGCCCCTCCCCTTCCCGGGGAGGGATAAAGGGAGAGGTTCGGCCTAACCCGTAGCACGATTTTACAATTCGTAGCACAAACAAATAAAGTCTGAAAATATTTCCGTGCTTCCTGTCTTTTCTGGTTTCCGTGTAAAGTCCCCTGTTGTCCCCAGTATTACCTTAAGCAACAACTAATCCCACAAGGAGCCAGCCTCATGCCCCACCACAAGCCCGAATGGCAGGTGATCATTGACCTGCTGCGCGACACCAACGTCATCTTGTTGAACCGGATCGGTCGCAAGATGATGAATCATCTTTACAAACGCAACATCAAGCAGATCGAATTGCTGATGCAGCAGCTGGAATCCTCGTCCACCGGCTGGGAGACCGGCGAGAACCAGCCTGTCCAGCGTCTGGAGCAAAACCAGCTGGAGCGGATCATGGAAGAGGTGTTCCAGATCGCGGCCGAAAACATCCTGGACGACGAGATCACAGCCATGGTCACCCAGTGGCTGAAGCACGAGCAGTTCCGCTTCCTTTCCATGGCGGCCGAAAAGCGCGACGTGGCCCTGGTGGATATCAGCGATGCGGTGCACCGCTTCACCCGGATGCCGGAGGAGCAGCGCAAGCTGTCGCCCGAGGAACGCACCGGGATCCGGGTGGCCCTGATCCGCCGCTTTTTCTCGGATGACCTCCACTACATCAATGTCGTCAAGAGCTGCGCCAAGGTGGAAGACTTCGCTCAGGTGCTGTCGCATACCGTGGGGCCGGCCTTGGGCAACGGCAAGTTAGGCGGCAAGGCGGCCGGCCTGTTCCGGGCCCAGCGGATACTGATGAACGCCAAAAAGGACTCGATTGCGCTCCGCAACCTGGCCGTCCCCAAGACCTGGTACATCGCCTCGGACGGCAGCCTGGACTTCCTCCATTTTAACGCCCTGGAGGAAATGCCCACCATCAAGTACCGGGACCCGGCCGAGATCCGCCAGGAATTTCCCTACCTGGAGCAGATATTCAAGAATTCTGCCTTATCGCCCGAGATCATGGCCGGACTGTCGCTGTGCCTGGACGATTTTGGCGACAAGCCCCTGATCGTCCGCTCCTCCAGCCTGCTGGAGGACAGCGTAGGCTCGTCCTTCGCCGGGAAATACAAAAGCCTGTTCGTGGCTAACCAGGGCACCAAACGCGAACGGCTGGAGGCGCTGGTCGACGCCATCGTCGAAGTCTACGCCTCGGTGTTCGGGCCCGACCCCATAGAGTACCGCCGGGAGCGGGGTTTGCTGGACTTTAACGAGGAGATGGCCATTGTGATCCAGGAGGTGGTGGGCCAGCGGGTGGGCAAGTACTACTTCCCGGCCTACGCCGGGGTGGCTTTCAGCTACAACGAGTTCCGCTGGTCTCCCCGCATCAAGCGCCAGGACGGCATCATCCGGCTGGTGGCCGGGATGGGCACCCGGGCGGTGGACCGGGTGGGCGACGATTACCCGGTGCTGATCAGCCCCGGCCAGCCGGGCTTAAGGGTCAATGCCAGTCCCGAGGAAGTGCTTTGGTATTCCCAGAAGAACATCGACCTCATCAACATGGAGACCCGCCGGTTTGAGACCATTACCGTGGACAAGCTGTTCCAGGAGATCGGCAACGATTTTCCAGCCCTGTCCCAGGTGATCTCCATCTACCAGGAGGGCCAGCTATTCTCACCCACCGGCACCATGGTCAACCTCAACGAGGGCCAGCCTGTAGTCACCTTCTCCAAGCTGCTGACCCACGGACCATTCATTCCCCAGATCAAGGAGATCCTAAGCATCCTGAAGGAAGCTTTGGGCTTTCCGGTGGACATCGAATTTGCCTGTGACGGCGATATCCATAAACTTTACCTGCTGCAATGCCGGCCCCAGAGCCAGGCCGGGGGCGGCTCCAGCGTGGCTATTCCCAAGGATACCCCGGCGGCCGACGTCCTGTTCACCGGCAGCCGCTATATTACCAACGCCCTGGTGAAGGACATCGAGTACATAGTCTACGTCGATCCCATCCAGTACGACGCCCTGCCCAACATGGAGGAGCTGATCCAGGTAGGCCGGGTGGTGGGCGACCTGAACCAGAAACTGCCCCGCCAGAAATTCATCCTGATGGGGCCGGGCCGCTGGGGCAGCCGGGGCGACATCAAGCTGGGGGTAAGGGTGGGGTACTCGGACATCAACAACACCGCCATGCTGATAGAGGTGGCCAAGAAGAAAAAGGACTACGTGCCCGAGCTCTCCTTTGGCACCCACTTCTTCCAGGATCTGGTGGAAGCCAGCATCCGCTATCTGCCGCTCTATCCCGACGAGAAGGGCGCAGCCTTCAACGAAAAGTTCTTTGCCGATTCGCCAAATGTCCTTAGAAAACTGCTGCCCCAGGCCCGGAACCTGGAGCAGGTGATCAAGGTGATCCATGTGCCCAAAGCGGCCGACGGCGCCACCCTGACGGTGTACATGGACGGCGACCGGGAACAGGCCCTGGGCGCGCTTACGCGATAGATATGTCCCTTTCGGGATAAGCCATAAAACCAGTCTGATCGGCCGTGCTGGGTTTTGTTTAATCGTAGCACAATTTAGGCATCCCGGCCAAAGATCAGGTCACTCGCAAGATTACAGCATTTGTCCATAATATAATGTATAGGCAAAGCCATGAAATTGAACTTAGGTTGCGGCAGCGATCTCCAATCTGGTTATATAAACATTGATTTGCACCAGCCGGGTAAATCGCGCTGTGGGGTTTCTATCGAAGAATTTGAATTCCATATTGGTGACGTAGCCGATCTCTCCTTTGTTCCCGATGGATCGTGTGAAGAAATACGCGCGAAAGACATCCTGGACCATATTTTCTATAAGGACTTGGGAGCCGTTATAAAGATATGGATTGGGAAACTAACAACCGGCGGTGTTCTTTTATTGCTGGACGTGCCAGATTTCCAATACATCTTCAATCAATATTCATCAAATAAATCACCTTCCTCCTGGCTTGCATTAAATCAGTGGGTTGATCGGTTTTCCTGCCCGGAAGAAAACTACCGGACTAAAAATATCATTGATTACGGGTATTTGAAATCATTGGTTGAAAGTTACGGGATGACTGAGGTCAAACATTGGCACACTGAAGACGGCAATGTTCACCTTCATTTTGTGAAGAAATAGTCAAAGATGCGTTATCTTTCGCCTATCATCAGGCTTGACACGGCATTATATTATCCAAGGCAAAGTCAATATACATATGCATAAAGAGCAGTTATTATGCTTCACGAACTTGACAAATCCCAATACGGCAATTTAAAACATTGGTTCAAACAACCCGAATACGCCCGGGCTTCGGCAGTGGTCCATTTTAACAGGGACGGCGAAGTATACGCCGACCGGGACAGGGACCCGGAACTGGTTTTTGTCAACACCACCAACTTCTCCTACATCAAGGGCGATCTTTCCCGGCTTAAGGACTCCGGTGATCTCAGGGCCGCTTTTGACGGGATATACCTCAAGGACAAAACCACCAGTAAGAGGGTGATCAAGATCGTCACCCCTAGCGAAGAATGGGTCCCTGCCGTGGAGGATATGGTCAAATACAAGTCCCCTTACATTATGCCGTACTTTGCCTACCAGTGCGATAAGATGACTTACGACTGGAAGAGCCGCCTGCCCGAAGGCTTTAAAATGGTGGAATTTGACTCCGAACTGATCGATAATTCCACGGACGAAAAGATACAGGATGCCAAGGGCCTTATCGAAAGATGTTACTGGAACTCCAGGGAAAAGTTCTTTGAGAACAGCGGCGGCGTATGCCTGATGAAAGGAGATACGATCGTCAGCTATTCCTTCATGTTCTACAACCGGGGTGATGACTCCTATGAGCTCTCGATAGTAACCGACAAGGATCACCGTCTGAAAGGATTTGGAGCCATCACCACCGCCGCCTGCGCAGAGCTGGCCCTGGACAAGGCCGGCACCGTGCGCTGGATCTGCAAGGCCAGAAACGAAGCTTCTTTCAAAACGGCGGAAAAGGTCGGCTTTAAACTGGTCCGGGCGCATGACGTGATCTTCCTGGATTTACAGGAGGCCGGGGCGAAATAAACGGCATGGATCAATAAATGATCCGAAACCGGTCCACGGACGGTTAAAAGTATTGCTATGAAGAAAAAAGTCATCATCAACGACAAGATGCAGCAGGGCTACTATCATCTTGCCGAGCCCGAGGGAAAGAATTTCCACCCCGATTTCAAACCAGAGCTGACCCCGGCCCAAATGCTGAAGCTGGGGGTATTCGGCGGCAGATATATGACCGACTGTAAGAATGAATTCCCCAAAAGCTGGTTCAAGCAGGCCAAGCTATGCCCCCGGCGCCACGACCCCAATCTGAACTACTTTAAGATCAACGCCAGCCAGCCGCTGAAGGTCTGGCAGGACAAGGGTTGGATCCACCCGGCCGACCCCCGGGGCTGGTTCCAGTGGTACTGCCGCTATTATCTAGGCCGCCGGATGCCGGAGGAGGATGCCCGCCAGATCAAGCGCTGGAAGGCCATCCGGCGCCACGCGGCGGCCTTGAAGAAGAACTGCCCTAAAGGGAAACTGGCCTGCCGCCCCAGGCAGCGCCAGGCCTTGCTTCATTGGGCCTATGATTCCAGAATAATATGAATTGTTTATCCAATCAGCTCAGAAGACATGTAGATCAACAGGTACCAACCCCGGTTGTCGCGTTAAAACGATCAGTGAGCATCGCAGTTGATGGCGGAAAAAAGCTTGTCTGGCCTGTTTGAGGGCTTGGCCAAAGCCCGAGTTCAGACAAGCCCGTCAGCAACGAGAAGCGCAGCGCGGGTCCGCTGAAGCCTTGGCGTAAGCGTGGCCAGGAGGGTTTTAAGCGACGAGCTTTTTCTTTTGGTTCTTTGCTTTTTGGCGGTACAAAAAGAAAAGAACATAACCAGTTAAAATCTGCGTTTTTACCATATCCACTATATTCTTTCTACTTTTCCCAATCAAGTCAGATAGTCATTTAATATGAATATGCCAAACCCTGCCGGATCACCGGCCAAAAAGTATCTGCTGATCGCCGCCGGGCTTGTTTCCCTGGGCTTGGGGGTCATCGGGATATTCCTGCCCCTGCTGCCCACCACCCCCTTCCTGCTGCTCAGCGCTTTTTGCTTCATCCGCAGTTCCCCCCGCTTATATAATTGGCTGACCGGCCACCGCATCCTGGGCGTTTACATTGGTGATTATTTGAAATACCGGGCCGTCCCGATGAAGACCAAAATCTTCGCGGTGGCTTTGTTATGGAGCACCATCAGCCTGTCCATTTTCTTACTTCCCAATCTCATCGTCAGGATCGTTCTGGCCGCGGTGGCCCTGGGCGTCAGCTTTCACATCCTTTCCCTTAAGACCCGCCGGCCCGGCAAAGGAACAGAGTTGGCCGGCTTGACCTTCCGGGAGATCGGGCCCCGGGACGTTAGTGAACTGCTGGTTTTAAGGACCCGGGTCAAGGAAAACCGGCTGAGCCTGGAGGACCTGAACAGGATGGGCATCACCGAGGAATCGGTGAACGCCAAGCTCAATTCCACCTATAAGGGCTGGTTGTGCCGGGACCAAAGCGGACGGGCGGCCGGCTTCTCAATGGGCAACAAGGCCGACGGTGAGATGTGGGTCATCGCCGTGCTGCCGGAGTTCGAAAGACGGGGGATCGGCCAGAAGCTGATGCTGCTGGTCCAGGAATGGCTCTTCCAGTTCCACGACGAACTGTGGCTGACCACCGGGCACGATCCGGCCAACCGGGCCTATGGCTTCTATCAAAGTCTGGGCTGGCGGGAAATGGGCGTGGAGAGAGGACATTCCAGGTTTATCCTCAAAAAACCCAGTCACTGATTATCCCGGAAGGCACATAATGACAAAGCCCCGCATCGCTGCGGGGCTCTTTGGTTTTATTGAATACCAAGGCGGCATTACCGGACCAGGTTTTACTTTCCTGCTTTTTTGGCTTTCTTGGCCAGCCGTTTTTCCATCAGGGTTTTTCCGGCTTTCTTTTTGGTGTCCTTTTTAATGTCGTGGTCTTTTGCCATGGTTCTTCTCCGTTTATAAGGTTATCTTTAACCTCGGCGGTCGTTTGCCGCCAAGCTTTTTTGTTTTGGGTATGCCTTGCATCCATTTATGCAATTGTATCGCCCAAAATATTATTTGTCAACAGATATTTTGCCGATCCGCAAACAATTCTCAGTAACTCAAGAGCCCCGCATCTCTGCGGGGCTCTTGTTTGTCCATTAATCAAAGATGGGGTTCTAAAGTTTAGACCACGCCCTGGGCCACCATGGCCTTGGCTACTTTGACGAACCCGGCGATGTTGGCACCGGCCAGGTAATCGCCCTTGGTGGCGTAGGTCTCGGAGGCATCCAGGCACTGCTGATGGATGTCCTTCATGATCCGCTGCAGCTTCTGGTCGACCTCGTTGCGGTCCCAGTACCAGCGGGCGCTCTGCTGGGCCATTTCCAGGCCGGAAGTGGCCACGCCGCCGGCGTTGGCCGCCTTGGCCGGTCCGTACAACACGTTGTTCTCCTGGTAGATCTTGATGGCCGCCAGGTTGGAGGGCATGTTGGCCCCTTCGGAGACCAGGAAACAGCCGTTCTTGACCATGGCCGCGGCGTGCTGTTCGTTGATCTCGTTCTGGGTGGCGGAGGGAAAGGCGCAGTCGAACTTCAGGCCGCCGTCCTTGACCACGTCCCAAACGCTCTTGCCTTCGTAATACTTGGCGCTCTTGTATTTGTCGGCGTATTCCTTGGCCCGGCCCCGGCGCACGTTCTCGATCTCCATTACGTATTTCAGCTTCTCGGCGTCGATGCCTTCCTCATCGATGATGGTCCCGCCGGAATCGGATATGGACAGGGCCTTGCCGCCCAGCTGGGTGATCTTCTCGATGGTGTACTGGGTGACGTTGCCCTTGCCGGAGACCAGGCAGCGCAGGCCCTTGTAGTCCTTCTTGCGGGTGGCCAGCATCTCGCCGCCGAAGTAAACCGAACCGTAGCCGGTGGCTTCGGGCCGGATCAGGCTTCCGCCGTATTCCCGGGCCCGGCCGGTCAGGACGCCGGTGAACTCGTTGCGGATCTTTTTATAATAGCCGTACATAAAGCCGATCTCCCGGCCGCCCACTCCGATGTCTCCGGCCGGCACGTCCACGTCGGCTCCAATGTGGCGGAACAATTCGCGCATGAAGGACTGGGTGAACTTCATAACTTCCAGATCGCTCTTGCCCTTGGGGTCAAAATCCGAGCCGCCCTTGCCGCCGCCCATGGCCAGGGTGGTCAGGCTATTCTTGAAGATCTGCTCGAAACCTAAAAACTTGATGATGCCCAGGTTGACCGAGGGATGGAAGCGGAGGCCGCCCTTATAAGGCCCGATGGCGTTGTTGAACTGGACCCGGAATCCCTTGTTGATCTGAACCTCTCCCTTGTCATCAACCCAGGGCACCCTAAACATAACTACCCGGTCCGGCTCGCAGATCCGTTCGTAGATCTTCCATTTTACGAACTCGGGGTGCTTGGCCACAGTGGGCTCCAGGGTTTTCATGACCTCTTCTACCGCTTGGTGGAACTCCGGCTCTCCCGGATTCTTTCCCTTGACCTTGGCGATCACGTCGGTGATGTGGGACATGAATGTCTTCTTGCGTTATGGTTGTTGTGGTGTTGTATGATTAATATTCGGTTCTCTATATTCAAGATTACTACGGAAGTCAGGCTGACGCTATCAGGGAAAACCCGAATTTAACTTCGATTTCCCTGAGAGGCCAAAAGGCCCGGGATCAGAGGTCGGTCAGCCCCTCGCGGATGGCATATTTGGTGAGCTGGGCAATGCTGTGAAGGTTGAGTTTGTCCATGATCTGCTTGCGGTAGGTTTC
>Ga0315268_10009436_pt1 | contig 10124 bp, 9 predicted proteins | sample C1_top_MG_FD_204535 | JGI IMG/M metagenome (GOLD analysis project Ga0315268, IMG submission 204535) | Sediment microbial communities from Yellowstone Lake, YNP, Wyoming, USA - C1_top | ecosystem: Environmental > Aquatic > Freshwater > Lake > Sediment | place: USA: Wyoming | collected 2017-08-01 | reverse complement strand
ACTCGACCAAGGTAGAGGCCTGGTCCTGTAAACGTATGTTTTCTCGATGATCGTAACCGTGAACGTATGCTTTATTCATGCTTCCTCTTTTGTGCCGAACGAGACTGTCGAAAAATCAAAATACGTCACGTCCCCAAATGATTCTGGTCCTCATCATTTTCAAATATTTTCTGCCTGTCAATTCCCCTGACAATTATCATGAATTATTTTATCAAACACTTCTTGAGTTTTCTTGGAGTGAAAACCAACTTGTCTGTAGAACTTTCTCGTTTCCTTTCGTAGAATATTCGTACGAACACGAATATGGTTATATCCCTTTTCTTGGGCCCAGCTTTCGGCCATTGCAATAAGTCGTGTTCCGATTCCCGTGCCGCGATATGATTCAGCAACAACAAGCCCGCATATTTCTACAAACGGATTACTTTCCAACGATTGAATAACAGCAACATGAATCCAACCCACAATAGAATCAAGTTCGGCAACGTAAATACCATTATCGGATTTAGAGAACAATTTGTCGAAACGACTTTCCATTTCTGCAGTTGTCGTTGGATAACCGAGTTCTCCAGAAAGTTTGGAAAGCATGGAAGCATCGGATTTATTCGCTTTGCGTAAATTTAAGTTTTGATTCATTTGTAAAATATGTTAGGCGGCCTAACGTGGGCATCAGCGGCGCGGCTCTGCCGCGTCCGCCTGGATGCAATTGTTAGAGGTTTAAACGTCCAGCTTAAATCCTAAATCAATTTCAGAGGCTGGCACGCCACGTATACCCCAATTATCAAGTGATGGCTCGTTAAGCACAATGAAAATATCGGATGGAACAATTCCAAGTTCGCCAAATCGCTGAACAATAGATTGATAGAGTTTTCGTTTTGCATCCAACGATCGACCAGGGAATAGAGTTATTTCCACGAACGTGCGATTCTCTGGATTTCCAGGTGGCACAGCAAAGTGTTCTGGTTTGTGCTCAATGTAGCGGATATGATTATCATCTTCCGGTACTTTGAGAGCTTCACGCACTGCCTGATAGACTGCATCAATTAGATCTGTAATCTCAGCAGCTGAACGACTTTTCCGAACTTCAATTTTCGCACTTGCCATAATTACCTCCTAACGCAGCTCTTCAGTGGGCGCTCTTTTACGCTCCACTGAAAGAGCATGTTCGGGACTCATTGCTTAATTTCCAATCCTTCAACCAAAGACATATACTTCTCATGAATCAATCTCCGATCAAACTCCCAGAACTCTGTTAGCATGGCCCTGTCCTCTTCATCAGTGAAGTAGGCCCTGGATGCCGGGAAGAACACCTTGTCTTCTTTTACGATATGCTTGGGGTAGAATTCGGTAAGGGTTTTAAGATTCTCGGCAATGTCGGCCAAAGCGGTCTCGTCACCATTCCGGTAGCGAGTGTTAGCGGCTACGAGGGCTTTGGTTGTCTGGCGCCCAAAAATGTGATCCTCACCCAGTTCATTCATGACTCGTCGGTCCACGCCGGACAACGGCTTTTTCTTTAAGTCACGAAAAAGAATGTCTTCCTCCTTCCCGTGATGCGTCCGATCAGCGTAAATTCGAATGAAATCAACCGCGATATCCACAAACACAGGATCTACTTTGTGTGTCGATTCGATTTTCGCCAAGACATCTTTGATGACCAAGAGCATCCGCTCAATCAGTCGATGCTCTATCATGAGTGGTGCGCGTGCTTGCATGTTTATGACCTCCTGTTTTTGGGGCAAATAGGGGACAACGTTTTAAACTTTTAAACCTGATTTATGACAGCAATATCTGCGCTTAATCGGCCCCTAATAAATAAATTTGTAAGTTTAATACGTCCTCCATACCCCCCGGATTATCTATGGTGTATAAGCTCACCAGCTAACGAAAAATTCAGCCGGAGCAGCGATCTGCTGAATTGATCTTGCTATGTTTATTCGTCATTCTCCGGCACTGCTAATTTTAAATAATTTTGTAAATCTTGTTTCAGCTTATTTGCTAAGTCTTTGCTCCAAAGCTCAGGAAACCAGTCAGGATTAAATTTAACAAAGCATTTCGTGCTTTCAAATGGTTGGTTATTAGTGTTTGCCTGCCAAAATTCATATGCAAAAGCTAAAATAACTGATTCAATTAGAGATACCTCAAATCTATTATTTAGCTTTATTACATGTAAAAGTGGACCGCCTGAATCGGTATTGCCTGTATCGGATCTTGCATTTGGACCAGCTATCCAGTTCCAACTAACATGAAACTCACACTCGATATTATTGTCTTTTTCGAATACGAACTCATGAAGAGTTTTTCTCTTTTTATCTTTATTATCACTTGCACCATGCAAATATTCACCACGTATAAATTTGGTGATGTAATTTGCAGTATAATAAAAACATTCTGAGCCATTCTTTAAAACTAAGACTGAGCAATTTTTGAATTTATCATTTAAATACTGTGTAAGACGCGGCACTCTTTTGGCGGTTTCCGTGTCACTATTTTCACTATAATATTCTGCAAGTACATTAATGGCATTACAAAGCTTCCCCAAAGACTCCAAATCACCTGATTGATAGTTTACCATTAATAATGGCAATGCTTGCTCGGCTTCTTTGGCGGTTTTTAGCTTATGATTCTTAATGTCACTTTTCATATGGGTTTTCCAAACATAACAATGAATATACGTAATATGTAATATTCAGTTCTAAAAAAATATCTGTACTTCAGATTGCCTGTTATTTATTCCAATATTTATATAGAATCAAATAATTTCTATTGAATGAGCCATCTTGATCATGAGGATGAAGATCTCTGTGGCAAGAAACGGGAGGCTTTAATATCGAATAGATTAATCGGTGATTTTGTCTGTGTATGAAAAAAGGCGGCAAGGTATTATACCCTTGACCGCCTCATTTTACTTTTGAATTTGGTGGAGCTGAGGGGGATCGAACCCCTGGCCTCATGACTGCCAGTCATGCGCTCTCCCAGCTGAGCTACAGCCCCGATTTGAGACCTTTGCATAACGCCCCCTTTTGCCCGATTTCTTCGTCAGGCTCAAATTTTAATCCTCGAAATACCCCAATGTATTCCTGCGGTTAAAATTTTCACCTTCCTTGAACTTGGACAAAATTGGACGTTCTTCAAAGGTCTCAATTTGTATTCGGCGAAGTAACAAAAAGCGTTAAGAGTGTCAACATCAAAATTGAGTTTAATAAGTTGGGTTGTGTTAACTTGTTGACAAAAACCGGAACTGAAAATAGTATCCGATGCTCCCGTTCAGAGATGTGCCCGGCATAAAGCTGTTGATATTTTAACGGATATGGGTCATTATTTGTTTGGAATAAAAGGTTTCGTTTATGATAAGAAATGCAGATGCAAGGCGGATGGCTTCAGGCAATAGCCGTAAAAAAGCAGGTCCGGATGCGTTTAAGGAATTTGATGCGTCACAGTTATATTGTCCAAAATGCAAACGGGCGGTTCCTGTGAGAAAACGCCTGCTTCTGGTGCTTTCCGAGGGTGATAAATATGAATACCTGTGCACATTCTGCTCCGAATCGGTCGGGACAAAGATTGACAGGAAAGCGAAGATATCAACTATAATTCGGTAAATTTATGAACTGTCGTGGACGATTTCCACGGGGAAAAAGGAATAGGGGAAGATAATATGCTTGATTTTATGCGGAAACATGCCGGCTCCTGGATGATAAAAGGGCTTTTGGGAATTATTGTTATTGTATTTGTATTCTGGGGAGTCGGAAGCTTCCGTTCACGCCAGGCAAACAGGGTCGCTCTTATAAACGGAGAAGTTATTACAGTCCGTGAATACCAGGAGGCTTACAACAGTCTTGTGGAGCAATTGCGCTCAAGAATGGGAAACAAGCTTAATGAAGAGACGCTGAAGACTCTCAATTTGAAGAAGAGGGCATTGGATCGTCTGATCGACAGAAGGCTTCTTGTCGGCGAAGCGGAGAAGCTGAAATTTGAGGTTACCGATGAAGAGCTGACCCGGACAATAGGAAATATAAAGGCGTTTCAGTCAGACGGCGTTTTCCGCAAGGAGACATATGAAAGGGCTTTGAGCCGTAATCATATGACACCTGATGAGTTCGAATCTTCCGTCAGGGAATCTCTCATGATTGAAAGAGTCGGCTCCTTCATGACGGGCAATGTTAAAGTATCGGAGAATGAAGCCCTGGAATGGTTCAAGTGGAAAAACGGATCCGTAAATGTTGATTTTGTTCAATTTGATCCTGAAAAATATACAAATATAAATCCTTCGCAGGAAGAGATAAAGGCTTTTTTTGACAAGAAGAAGGAGAATTATAAGACCGAGGAAAAAGTAAAAGTCAACTACCTGTTGTTCGATTATAACACTTATGCCGCAAAAGTTAAGGTGGAAGATAAGGATGTGAAAGAATTTTATGAAAACAACATGGAAAAATTCAGGCGCCCGAAAACGGTTGAAGCAAGCCATATTCTTTTCAAGGTCGACGAGGGCGCAGGCCCGGCGGTGATTGGAGATATGAAAAAAAAGGCGGATAATGTGTTGAAAATGATAAAAGGGGGGCAGCCTTTCGGGGAGCTTGCGAAAAAATATTCCGACTGCCCCAGTAAATCGGCAGGTGGCCATCTCGGTGCATTTGAAAAGAAGGACATGGTCGAACCCTTTGCCGGCAAGTCTTTTTCGATGAAGGCAGGTGAAATAAGCGAACCTGTGCTGACAAAATTCGGATGGCATATCATTAAAGTCGAGAAGATAAACGAAGAAAAAATATTCACCCTTAAAGAGACCGGGGAAACAATCAGGAAAAAACTTGCCGCCGACAAGGCAAAAAAACTTGCGTACGGAGAAGCTGAAGCTGTTTCCGATACGGCCGTTAAAATGAATGATCTTGCGAAAGCAGCTGAAAAGCACGGGCTTAAAATAAAGACAACGGATCTTTTCTCAAGAAAGGATGCTCTCAAGTCAACCGGTACCGACATTCCTTCCCTGATGACATCCGGGGCTTTCGATCTGTCCGAGAAAGAGATAAGCGAGGTAAAGGATGTCGGAAGCGGCTGCTGTATTATAGAAGTCATGGAAAAGATCCTGCCGAAAACGTCCGATCTCAAGGATGTGAACGAAGCGGTAAGAGCGGATCTTGTCAAGGAAAAGCAGGATGAAAAAGCCGGAAAAGAGGCGGAAACCCTCCTCGCTGTTCTTAAAAAAGGGGGGGAGATGCGGAAAGATAGCGCCCGGTACGGACTTTCTCCGGAAGAAACAGGCTTTTTCAGGAGAAATGAAAATATGGGGAAAATAGGATATGAGCCGGAGCTTGCAGATGCCGCTTTCAAGCTTTCAAAGGGTAAGCCTTTTTCTGAAAAACCGGTAAAGGGCAAGAAAGGCTATTATCTGCTTAAGTTTAAAGAAAGAAAGGATCCTGAGCCTGAGAACTTTGAGAAAGAAAAAGAGAGCATGATAAAGACTCTGCTTGAGGAGAAAAAGCTGAAAACTTTTGAAGCGTGGCTTGCAGGGGTTAAAAGCAGCAGTAAAATTATAATTGAAAAAGAATTTCAGGAATAAGGTGTTGTTCAAAAATAATCGTAACATTGAAATGCCGAGACCGGCATAATGGCTACTAATAAGGAGGCGTTGGGATAAAATTGTGCTGAAAAGGTGATTTAATGAGTACAAGTGATGAAAAAAAATACGAATATCATGCAAAGAAATGTCCGGAATGCATGACCTATATCCCGGTTGATGCGAATGTCTGTCCCATGTGTAAAAGGCGGGTCGGCAAAATCACGGAATCGGGTATGGCCAGGAAGGCAACCGACTGGAAGGCGTATACAATGATGATTGTATCCTGGGCTGCTCTCGCTGTTTATTGCTGGTGGGCATTTTTTAGAGAGTAATCCGGCTGCAACAAACAGTTTTAAAAACGGTAACTATACGAATCTAGCGAATATTGCCCCAAAATTCCGGTATCAATCGAATCTAGAAAACGGGAAGGGCGTTTGAGAACCATTCCTGTGCTTCTGTCGTAAACCTCTTTCGGATATGTGAAATAGAGGCTCTTTTTTGCCCTTGTTGCAGCGACATACATGAGCCTGAGCTCTTCTTCAAGCTCTTCCGGGTTGTTTATGGAATGTGATGACGGAAATCTCCCGTCGAGCGTCCATATGACAAATACTGTGTGCCATTCAAGTCCCTTTGCGGAATGGATGGTTGAAAGAACAAGGCGGTCATCCCCGCCGGAATTGTCGGACAACGAATCGTCAATGCTCGTGTTAGGCGGTTCAAGCGCCATATCGGTAAGGAATTCCGCCAGGCTGTTATATCTTTCCATGATTGACAGAAGATGCTCAAGATCTTTTTCCCTTTTGGGATAGTCGTCGAACTGTTCTTTCAGAAGCGGCAGATAATAATCAACTACAGCTTCTCCAATATCCTTAACAGACATAATGCCGGGGTCTATTTTACTGAAAAGCTCTTTCAGCCGGCTTAAATTTTCGGAAGCGGATTTTTGTATTTTAGCCGTCAAAAGACCGGAATATCCGGAATTTTCCATTAATATTGCATCGAAGATGTTTTTAGCGGTTTGCTGACCTATTTTATCCACAAGAAGAAGTAATCTCTGCCAGCTCAACCTGTCTTTAGGATTTATAAGAACTTTCAGATGGGCGAGGATATCCTTTATATGCGAGGATTCGACGAATTTAAATCCCCCGACTTTTTTGAAAGGAATTCTGTTTCGTGTAAGCTCTATTTCAAGGTCAAATGAATGATATCCTGCCCTGAAAAGAACGGCCATATCATTCAGAGAGACATTGTTCAGTAAAAGGTCTCCTATTTTTTCTACTATAAATCTTGACTGGCTGTTTTCAGTTGAAGCGCGGACCAGAAGAGGCTTTGTTCCCCCGGTTCTTCTTGTGAAAAGGATTTTGGAATATTTTTCCGATGCCCTTTCGATGATGATATTGGTCAGATCGAGTATTGGCTGGTCGCTCCGGTAATTTTCTTCAAGGGCAATGATGCGGGTACCCGGAAATAACGCAGGAAATTTCATTATGTTTTTGAAATTTGCGCCTCTGAATGCATAGATGCTCTGGGAATCGTCCCCGACCACCATTATATTCCTGTTCCTGCCTGCGAGAAGAGATACTATGTCCGCCTGGATTTTGTTGGTGTCCTGGTATTCGTCGACCATTATGTGTTCGTATGAGGAAGAAATAATGTCCCGCAAATCCGAATGTTCTTCCATCAGTGTTTTGAAATGTACCAGCAAATCATCGTAATCCAGATATGAATGTTCTCGTTTGCGTTTTACATATGAATTGTATATTGCCGTGACAGTCTCCATCTCTTCCATAAAATGCGGGTAATCGTCAAAAACAACATCTTCAATCGTCAGCACCTTGTTTACGGCCTTGCTGAAGATATTTGCGAGGGTCTGCTTTCTGGGAAATGATGCCTGTTTCGGATTATTAAGTTTCTCTTTTCTTATGATACCGATAAGCGCTTCCGAGTCAGCGCGGTCGAGAATGTTAAAACCGGAATCAAGCCCCATGCGGTGATGATATCTGCGGAGAATATAGTTCGCAAACGAATGGAAAGTGCCTCCGGAAACCCTTTCGCACCGGTTGTCAAGAAGACCGGCTGCTCTTTTCAGCATTTCCTGGGATGCCTTGCGCGTAAAGGTGAGAAGCAAAATAGCGGAAGGGGATTTTCCTTCTTCAACAAGACGCGCAACGCGGTAAGTCAGGGCTCTTGTTTTTCCGCTGCCTGCTCCAGCTATAACAAGAAGGGGTCCTGTTGTATGTATTACCGCTTCATACTGTGAAGGATTGAGTTCTTTTTCATATGCAATTTGAAATGTATGCTTCATCTGATCTTTCTTTCCCACCCGGGAGTGTCATCGAAATATATAGAAAGTTACCCTGCAGTTCGTCTGTGCTCCCATACCCCGACATGGCAAAAGAGAGTTATTCAAAGCTCTCAAACTATCTGTACTGAGGCTCTGGTTGCGGAATGAGAGCATATTGCTCCGTGATGAAAAACAACCCGCCTGATTTGATTTTCTTTCACAAGAGATCTTCTTTGTCAACATATGTTCTTATATTGCAGAATTTGTTGACTTTTATCAAAGCATATAATATTAGCAATACCGAGGAAGAGAAGTTGCAGGAAATATCCTGAAAATAATCAAAGGAGAGAAAAGATGAAAAAAGCTAAAAAGCAGGTAAAGCCGGTTAAAAAAGTTGCTGTCAAATCAAAGTCAAAGAAACCGGTCGTATTGAAGAAGAAGATAGTTGTAAAAAGTAAAGCAACTAAAAAATTAAAAGCCAAACCGATCAAAGCAGTAAAGGCTAAAAAAGCGGCTGTAAAAAAAGCTCCCGCAGGCCAGGCGACAATTCTTGGCTCAGTGCTCAGCGCCATTAAAAAAAGTAAAAATGGAGTTGCAATCGGTAAAATCAAGGAGAAAACCGGTCTGGAACAGAGGCAACTGAGCAATGCGCTGTACAAGCTTTCCAAGAACGGAAAGATAAAAGTAAAAGTGCGCGGGATTTACATCGCAAAATAATCCGGCCGGGGTTTTTACTTTTCCGAATTCATCAGGTTTTCCCATTTTAGCGGAGAGATTACTCTTACACTTTTTATTTGCTTAAGAGGAAGTGATCTGTATTCTCTTCGTTGAATGTTTAAAGTTCATTGATGCGCAGTTATTGTAATGATAATTTCTGCGTAATGGTATTGGTGTGCCTTCGCGTTTTGCAGGTAGCAAGCGGAGATGTTTTATATTATAATGTTTTGCAGATAACTACCTTAATAAACCTTTCGATATTGCCAAAAGCTATTTTCTGCTTTATTCTTGCTTTTAAAACTTGACGGCTTCGTAAAAAGTCACAAATCCTGTCATTCCCGTGAAAATCCGACGCAACAGACTTTTGCGGGAATGACATAAATGAGAATAATCATGTTTTTTAATGGCGGATAATTGCCGTAAATAAACTCGTGGGATTTATATAATGTTAAAACGGTATATTAAGAAATGTTGTGCAAAATTGCCGGTCTGGGCGATAATTTTCAGTTTCTTGTTTTTATGCCCCTGGTATTCCGGTGCCGGCTATGCTCTGGCAGAAAAAAATATAAACTTTACCCCGTGGCCTTATGAAGAGAGCGATCTTAAGCCCGATCCCGCGGTTCTTTACGGGCGCTTTGAAAACGGATTCGGATACGCGCTTATGGAAAATCATGAGCCGAAAAACAGGGTGAACATACGTCTTGTCGTTCAGGCCGGATCGATGCAGGAGGAAGATAAGGAAGAAGGACTCGCGCACTACCTTGAGCATATGCTCTTCAACGGTTCCACGCATTTTAAACCCGGAGAGCTGGTAAAATATTTCCAGGATCTTGGCATGCAGTTCGGGCATGACGCCAATGCGCAGACCGGATTCTATGAAACTGTTTATGACATACTTCTTCCTGACGGGAAAAGAAAAAGCCTTGATAAAGGACTTCTGATCGCGCAAGATTATGCGGAGGGGGCTCTTCTGCTTGATTCGGAGGTGGAAAGGGAGAAAAAGGTCGTTTTAGCGGAGAAGAGATCCAGAGATTCCTCATCCTACCGAACCTATATATCGGAAATGAAGTTCAAATTTCCGAATGCTGCGGTATCTAAAAGAATCCCGATAGGCGAGACTGAAGCTCTTGAAAAAATGACCTCCAAAAAATTGAAAGACTTTTACAACGCCTGGTACAGACCTGAAAATATCATTCTTGTTATTGTCGGGGATTTTGATCAAAAAACGGCGGTCTCTCTTATCAGGGAAAGATTTCAAACACTCTCTCCAAGAGCTCCGCCGAAACCCGACCCTCCATTCGGCGATATAACTCATCATGGAATAAAGACTTTTTATCACCACGAAAAAGAGGAGGGAAACACCTCTGTCGGCATTGAAATTGTAAAAAAGGTTGAAATGACGGCAGAGACTTCGGATGTCCGGAAAAAGGATTTTATCTCCGATATCGCCGACAGAATCATCCAGAACAGGCTCGACGCGATGGTAAGAAAGAAGAACGCACCTTTCACCTCTGCGTCGGTATCTTCCGGGATTTATCTGCACAGGATAAAATATGCCGGAATTTCAGCCGATTG